>Ga0081606_1000471_pt1 | contig 16903 bp, 10 predicted proteins | sample EareggfetidaYelm_FD_71127 | JGI IMG/M metagenome (GOLD analysis project Ga0081606, IMG submission 71127) | Earthworm egg capsule microbial community from the University of Washington, USA - E. fetida Yelm (SPADES assembly) (version 2) | ecosystem: Host-associated > Annelida > Reproductive system... | reverse complement strand
GCTGGCCATCGAAGCGCATCGCGGCGTTGCATCGCTTGCCAATACAGCTCGGTATGGGCTGCGCGATGCGCCTTGCGCTGCGCTCCGATGGCTGCGCGCAGCCTACGACATCTGATCGGTGACACGACACTAGCGCTCCTTGCGCAGCGGCCTGCGCTTGTGCAGTGGTCTGCGCCAGCGCGAAAGCCCGTCCCAGCGCTGCTCCAGCGCTTCGATCAGCAGCCCGGCCGCCACGGCCGCCGCCAGCGCCACCAGGATGTTGAGCTTGAGCGGCAGCGCAAAGGCCGCAATCGCGGCCGTGGCGGCAACGCCAGCGGCCAGCCAGGTGGCCCGGTCGAACAGCAGCGACAGCAATACGCCCAGCAAGGCCAGCACCCCCGCAAAGCCCAGGCCCCAGGACAGCGGCACCACGTTGGCCAGCACGATGCCGGCCAGCGCCGGCAATTGCCAGGCCAGCCAGTTGGTGCTGGCCGCGCCCCAGAAATACGGCGTCTGCTCGGGCGCTGGCCGGGGTTGCGGGAAACGCTTCATGAAATTCACATAGACCAGGTCAGCGCTGAAGTAGCCGATCGCCAGGCGTTGGCGCAGCGGCAGTTGCGCAAAGTAGCTGCGCCACAGGTTGCTGAAGATCACGAAACGCAGGTTCATGCAGACGGCGGTGAGCCAGATGACCCACAGCGGCGAGCCTGCGGTCATCAGCGGTATCACGGCCAGTTGCACGCTGCCGGAGTAGACCAGCAGCGACATCAGCGTCGCCATGCCAACCGACAGGCCGCCCTTGACCATGGCCACGCCGGTCACCAGACCCCAGGCCGCCGTGCCCATCGAGATGCCCAGCATGTCGACGGCGGCGAGCCGGAACGCGGGATGGCGCAGCAGACGGTCCATGCGGTCCCTGCGGTTCATGCGCGCGCTGCGCCCAGCCACATGCCCGGCTGCAGGGCAAAGCCGCGCAGAAAGTCGGCGGCGGCCAGCCGCTTGCCGCCGGCGCGTTGCAGCACGGTCAGGCGCAGCGCCGTGCCCTGTCCGCAGGCCACCGCAATGCCGCTGTCATCTGCGGACAGGATTTGCCCGGGGTGCATCCGGGATGCGCCCCTTTGGCCATCGATCGTTGCGCCATCGATGGCATAGCCCCATAGCTTGATGCTGGTGCCGTTGCAGGTGGTGCTGGCGCCGGGCGCCGGGTCGAAGGCCCGGATGCGCTGGCCGATCCGTTGCGCCGGCAGCGACCAGTCGATACTGCTTTCGGATTTTTCGATCTTGCGGGCGTAAGCAACGCCTTGGGCCGGTTGCGCCAGCGCGGGCAGGTCGGCGCCGGCGGCCATTTTTTCCAATGCCTGCACGATCAGGTCGGCACCCAGCGCGGCGAGCCGGTCATGGAGCGTGGCCGTGGTGTCGGTGGGGGCGATGGCGCTGCCTTGGCTCAGCAGCATCGCGCCGGTGTCCAGGCCCGCATCCATCTGCATGATGGTCACGCCGGTGTGCGTGTCACCGGCCTCGATGGCGCGCTGTATCGGCGCCGCGCCGCGCCAGCGGGGCAGCAGGCTGGCGTGGATGTTCAGGCAGCCGCGCGCGGGCAGGTCCAGCACCCATTGCGGCAGGATCAGCCCGTAGGCGGCCACCACCATCACCTCGGCCTGCGCGGCCAGCAACGCAGCGCGGGCCGCCGCAGCGTCTTGCGGGTATCGGCCATCGAGGCGCAGGCTGCGCGGCTGCGCCACGGCCAGGCCATGCGCCAGCGCGCATTGCTTGACCGGCGAAGCCTGCCATTGCAGGCCCCGGCCCGCAGGCTGGTCCGGTCGGGTCAGCACCAGCGGCAGGCTGAAACCGGCGTCGAGCAAGCGCTGCAGCGCAACGCGGGCAAAGCCGGGGGTGCCGGCAAAGACGACTTTCATCGGAAAATCTGGCCCGTGTCCGTGGCTGCGCGGGGTGGCCGCATCAGGCCCGGGCCTCGCGCTGCTGCTTGATCATCTTGGCCTTGATGCGGTTGCGCTTGAGGGGCGAGAGGTACTGCACGAACACCTTGCCCAGCAAATGGTCCATCTCGTGCTGCAAGCACATGGCCAGCAGGCCGTCGGCCTCGATGACCTGCGGCTGCCCCCGGGTGTCCAAGGCCCGCACATGCACGGCGTCAAAGCGCTCGACATCGTCGTAAATGCCGGGCACGGACAGGCAGCCTTCGTTGTGCGTCTGTTTCTCCGCACTGGTCCAGATGATTTCGGGGTTGATCAGCACCAGAGGCTGGTCGTGCTCGTCGGAGACATCGACGACCAGCAGCCGCTCATGCACATCGACCTGGGTGGCCGCCAGGCCAATGCCCTGGGCCTGGTACATGGTGGCCAGCATGTCGTCCGCCAGCGCGCGGATGCGCTCATCGACCGCGCGCACCGGGCGGGCGATCCGGTGCAGCCGGGGATCGGGGTAACGGAGAATGGGAAGAACAATGGCCATGGCGATCGGTAAGAGCTGTCGCTATTTTCGCCACTTTTGCCGCCGATGGCTGCGCCGCAGCCCCATAATCGTTGCCGGATCAAGGGCTTGGGCAGAGAATCTCGAATGATTTTCAACGTTGGGCCAGGCCCGGTCGCGCAGCTTTGCTGCGCTGTGCAGCCCCGATGAGGGGGGACGTTTCATTCATGCAGCAAACAAGGAATCACATGACGGCATTCACCAGCGCGCGACGGACCGGCTGGGGCCCGCTCTTGGCGGGCGCCATGCTGGTCGCGGCGGCGCAGGCGCAAGATCAACCCTCGCCTGCCGGCAGCGTGCCGGCAGCACCGCCACACACCACGGCGCAGCAGCGCGCGACGGCGCAGCAAGTGGCCGAACACGGCGTGCCGCTGCAAGAACTGGCGCCCGGCGCGCCAGACAGCTACAGCGTCAAGCGCGGCGATACGCTGTGGGGCATTGCCGGTCTGTTCCTCAAGCACCCATGGTATTGGCCGCAGTTGTGGGGCATGAACCGCGAGACCATCCACAACCCGCACCTGATCTTTCCGGGCCAGACGCTGTACCTGGAAAAGGATGGCGCTTACGCCCGCCTGCGCAGCAGCCGCTCCGCTGCCGCCGAGCCCGACACCGTTCGGGTCTCGCCGCGCACGCGCAGTGACAGCCTGGCCGATGTGGCGCTGCCCACGCTCAATCCCGATCTGGTCGAGCCTTTTTTGGCCGAACCGCTGGTGGTCGACCCGCAGGTCTTGCTGCAAGCGCCACGGGTGGTGGCGATGACCGATGACCGGATGCTGATGGCCAGCGGCGACCGTGTCTACGCCCGTGGCAGCGCCAAGTCGCCGCTGCTTGCCGGCAGCACGAGCGCGTCGCGCCGCTACCGCGTGTTCCGCGACGCGACTGCGCTCAAAGACCCCGGCACCGGCGAGGTGCTGGCCTACGAAGCCCAGTACCTGGGCCAGGCGGAACTGGTGCGCGGCGAGTCGATGGAGGATGTTCCGGACGGCAAGGGCGGCCATACCAGCAAGCATGTGCCGGCGACGATCGATTTGTCGGCCACCAAAGGCGAGATACAGGCCGGCGATCGCCTGCTGCCGGCGCCGGCCCGGGTTTTTTCGGGCTATGTCCCGCGCGCCCCGAAGTCCGATGTGGATGCCCGTGTGGTGTCGCTCTACGGCAATGCGGCGGTGGAATTCGCGGCGCAAAACCAGGTGGTATCGATCAACAAGGGCGCGCAGGACGGCATCGAGCCGGGCTATGTGCTGAGCCTGGTCAACAAGGGCGCGAGCATCGCGGATGGCACCGAAGAAGGCAAGCCGGCGATCAAGCTGCCCAATGAGATCAATGGCACGGCCATGGTGTTTCGCACCTTCGATCGGGTGTCCTATGCGCTGATCCTGGAAATCCGCAACGCCGTGCGCGTGGGTGACCGCCTGGTCAACCCCCGGTAGTTCGCGTGGTCGCAAGGGCCGCCCGCGCCGTGCAGGCAGCAGCCAGTAGCGCTGGAACCCGGTAGACGGCATGGACCGTGAAGAGCTTGCGGCCTGGTTGCGTCTGACCGTCACTCCCGGGGTCGGCAATGGCGCGGCACGGCGCCTGCTGGCCTGCTTTGGCATGCCGCAGGCGATTTTTGCGCAGTCTGCGGCGGCGTTGCAGCAATGCGTGTCGGACGCGCAGGCGCGGGCCTTGTGCGCCGTCCCGCCGACCTGGCAGGCGCTGCTGGAAAAGACCGAGCGCTGGCTGTCCGGCGCCGATCCGCAAAGGCCGGCGCATGCCATCGTCACCTTGGGCGACAGCCGCTACCCGCAGACGCTGCTGGAGACGCCTGACCCGCCGCTGTTGCTCTACCTGACGGGGCCGGCGCATTTGCTCGCGCAGCAGGCTTTTCCCGCTGGCCCCTGCCTGGCCGTGGTGGGTAGCCGCAACCCCAGTGCCCAGGGCGCAGAGAACGCGCGCCAGTTTGCCCGGGCCTTGCATGGCGCAGGGCTGGGCATCGTCTCCGGCTTGGCGCTGGGGATCGATGCGGCCGCCCATGAAGGCGCGCTGGATGCGGCGCTGACCGGCGCCGGGGTGGCCGCCACGCTGGCCGTGGTCGGCACCGGGCTGGACCAGGTCTATCCGCGCAAGAACATCGATCTGGCGCGCCGCATCGCAGCCTCCGGGCTGCTGATCAGCGAATACCCGCTCGGCACGCCGCCGCTGGCGGCCCATTTTCCCAAGCGCAACCGCATCATCGCCGGCCTGTCGCAGGGCTGCCTGGTGGTGGAGGCCGCGCTGGCCTCGGGTTCATTGATCACGGCCAGGCTGTCGGCCGAGCAGGGGCGCGAGGTGTTTGCGATTCCAGGCTCGATCCATGCACCTCAGTCGCGTGGCTGCCATGCGCTGATACGCCAGGGCGCGAAGCTGGTCGAGTCGGCGCAGGATGTGTTGCAGGAACTGGTGGTTCCGGCCCGCAGGGTGGCGGCGCCCGTGGCCGGGGCCGATGCCGATACGCCGCCCACCACAGGGGCCGATGCGCCTGCCGCAGGGGCCGCGATGGACACGCCGTTGCTGGCGGCCCTGGGGTTCGATCCGATCGGCATCGATGCGCTGCTGGCACGCACCGGCATGGCTACCGCCGCGCTGCAGGTGGCGTTGCTGGAGCTGGAGTTGGCCGGCAGCGTGGCGCGCTTGCCGGGGGGCTTGTTTCAGCGCTTGGCCCGGGGCTGAGAATCTTCAGTTTCAGTTCAAGAGCCGCTCGGGGTTGGCGCCGAGCTTGGCCAGCGCATCGCGCGTCGCGCGCACCGTCAGGCCCTCGTTGTCCTGGGCCAGCAGCAGGCCCGCTTGCAGGTAGGTGGCCAGCCGGCGCAGTTGGATCAGATAGCTGCGGCCATCGACGGTGGCGAACAGGTGCAGTTGTTTGCGCTCGCTGTGCCAGGCGTATTGCGCCTGGACCGCAACGCCGTTGTGGTCCAGCGTGTACCAGTTGCCCAGCGGCAGTTGCTGCGCCCAGGCCAGCATGGCGTCGTCTACCGGTGTGCCATTGTCGGCCACCACATGGATCGAAGAGGCATCGATGCCCAGCAGCATCTCGATGTTTTCGGTGTTGAGCGGCATGTCGCCCAGCGTGGTGTCGCTGATGAAGTCCTCCAGGTTGTCCAGGCGCTTGGCCATGCTCTCGATCTGCGCTTGCGGGATCAACGCGGTCTTGCACTGGAAGGCATCGGCCAGCGTGTTGGTCAGGACCTTGATCTGCGCATCCTGCTGCGGGCCCGTGACACCCAGCAGTGCCAGGCCCTGGCGCAGGCGTTGCAGCAGGCTTGGCAGGCTCTGTATGACCAGGGTGCGGTCTTTGCGGTGCGGCTTGGCGCTGGCGGACCAGACCAGGTCGGCCGCCGTGCGCTTGAGCGTGATGGTGTCCATATGCTGCGGGCCGTCGCGCAAGGCCGATAGCGCCAGCACCTCGGCCCAGACCTTGAACAGGAAATCCCGCAGTTCATCGCGCACCGGCATGTCGCGCAGCATGGCGCGCAGCTCGATGGTGTAGCGGATGGTCAGCGCTTCTTTTTGCTCGACCTGCTGGGCCACCGTCACCAGGCGTGCCGTGGTCTGCTTTTCGGTCAGGAACTTGGCCAGGAATTTCTCGAACTCGTCGAGCACCAGTTGGAACACCCGGCTGCCGGTCTCCGGGTACTGCTCGATCATTTGCACGGCGCGGCGCACTTGCGCTTCCAGCGCGCTGCCATCGATGGCGTTCGAGTTGAAACCCATTGCGCAGGCGCCCATGCGGTCGATCAGTTTGCGCGCCGGATGGTCCAGGTTGCTGAAGAACTCCGGCTCGGCCAACGCCACGCGCAGCACCGGCACCTGCAGCCTGGCAAACCAGATGCGCACTGCCACGGGGATGCGCTCCTCGGACAGGATGCTCTGGAACATCAGCGCCACCACTTCGATGGTCGCCTTCTCGGCCGGGGTTTCGGCCTTCTGCTTGAGCTCGATGGATTGCTCGCGCGCCGCGCTCACCAGTTGCACCACGGCCACCGGGGCGTCGCTGGCCAGGCCGTCGATAGCGCCGGCGCCGGCATCGACACTGGCAATGGCCTGCATCCGGTAGGCCGCCAGCGCCTGTGCCAAGGCCATGGAGGCCGGGGCCGGCCCGGCGGCCGATGTCAGCAACTGGTGCAATTGCCCGACCATGCCCTGGGCCTGCTGGCGCTGCTGCTCCATGGGGCTGATGCCGCCAGGCCCGAAAGCAGCGGGCATGCCGTCAGGCGCAAGCACCATGCGGCCCAGCCTGGACTCGGCAGGTGTCGCGGATGACGGTCCAAAGCGGGGCATGTCGCCGCCGACTCCAGCGCCTGCGTACTGCGAGTGCCAACCCATGGCCTGCGACTGCGCGCCCGGTTGGGTGTTTCTGGAGAGAACGCCTTTTTCCGTATCGGTGCGCCGCACGCGGGACTTGAGATCCGATGGGGCCACACCCTGCTGGTCATAGAACGCATTCACGGCCAGGTAGTGCTTTTGCAGCAGATCGGCCAGTTTGCGCTGCAAGGGGTCGACCACGGTTTGCAGGTCGACGCGGGGCAGTCCGGCGTTGGTCCATTGCTCGACCAGATGCAGGCTGATGGTGTCAGGCCGGAAAATGTCGCGGCTTTCGAGCTCCTGGTCTTGCAGCGACCGGGTGCATTGGCGCAGGGTGTCGAACGGCTGGTGCACCTGCTCGCTGATCGTCAGGGCCATGCGCGATGCCAACAACTTGTTCTCCACCACATCGTCGCTGAGCAGTTCGAGATGGAGGCCGCCAGCCGACGTCTGGCCGTAGGTGCTGCTCAGATGCGGTATCAGCGCTTCCTGCCAGGCCCTGGCGCAGCGTTCGGTCCAGAGGCCATGAAACTCCCGGTAGCGCATCAACGCATCGCGGCGCGACTGCGCTTGGCGCGCCGTGCCCGCCTGCAGCGTCAGTTCCACCAGGAAGTCCAGGAGCGTCTGGTCCAGTTCCGACAGCCCTGCGCAGATGCCATCGACAAACATCTGGCGCGCCTGCCGGAGCAGGCGCCGCTGCGCGCTGGAAGGGGCGGTGGGGGCTGGCATGGACAGATGGTGCAGGTGACGCCGACGGGGCGCTCAGACCGTGGCGCCGGCATTCGGGTCGCTCGGGTCCGGCCCCTTTTTGATCGGCCGGACCAAGTCCTCGCGCTTGACCCCGAGCCACATTGCAATCGCTGCCGCGACGAATACCGACGAGTAGATGCCGAACAAAATGCCTATCGTCAGCGCCAGCGCAAAGTAATGCAGGCTCGGGCCGCCAAAGAAGAACATCGACAGCACCATGGCCTCGGTCGAGGCGTGGGTGATGATGGTGCGGCTCATCGTGCTGGTGATGGCGTGGTCGATCACCGCCGCAGTGTCCATCTTGCGGTACTTGCGGAAGGCTTCGCGGATCCGGTCGAAGATCACCACCGATTCGTTGACCGAGTAGCCCAGCACCGCCAGCACGGCGGCCAGCACCGACAGCGAGAACTCCCACTGGAAGAACGCAAAAAAGCCCAGGATGATCACCACGTCATGCAGGTTGGCGATGATGGCGGCGACACCGAACTTCCATTCGAAGCGCAGCGCCAGGTAGATCACGATGCCGATGACCACCATGGCCAGCGCCATCAGGCCGCCGTGCACCAGCTCCTCGCCCACCTGCGGGCCGACAAACTCGGTGCGGCGCAGTTTGACCTGCGGGTCCACGGCCTGGAGCGCAGCCAGCACCTGCTCGCTTTGCCGGGCCGAGGTCAGGCTCTTGTCCATGTCCTTGTGGAGTGTCGGCAGGCGGATCATCACGTCACGGGCGGTGCCGAAGTTCTGCACCTGCACCTCGGGGTAGCCCAGCGCGGAGACCGTCTGACGGATCTTGGCCAGATCGGCGCTCTGGCCGTAGGCCAGTTCCATCACCGTGCCGCCGGTGAACTCCACCGACAGGTGCAGACCCCGGGTCAGCAAGAAGACGACCGCCAGCGCAAAGGTGATGAAGGAGATCGCGTTGAAGACCAGCGCCTGCTTCATGAAGGGGATGTCTTTGCGGATGCGGAAAAATTCCATGGTCGCCGTTCCTTATGCGCTTTGATTGATGTTGACCACGGCGCTGTCGGCCTCGGGCTTCCAGACCTGGCCTATGGCCAGGCTCTTGAGCTTTTTCTGGCGCCCGTACCACAGGTTCACCAAAGCGCGCGAGAACAGCACGGCCGAGAGCATGCTGGTCAAGATGCCGATGCAGTGCACCACGGCAAAGCCGCGCACCGGGCCGGAGCCAAAGGTCAGCAGGGCCAGGCCGGCAATCAGGGTGGTGACGTTGGAATCGACGATGGTGGCCCAGGCGCGCTCGTAGCCGGTGTGGATGGCCGCCTGCGCGGAGATGCCCGAGCGCAGTTCTTCGCGGATGCGCTCATTGATCAGCACGTTGGAGTCGATCGCCACGCCGATCGCCAAGGCCATGGCGGCGATGCCCGGCAAGGTCAGCGTGGCCTGCAGCATCGACAGCACGGCCACCAGCAGCAGCACGTTGACCGTCAGTGCGATGCTGGAGAACAGGCCAAACAACTGGTAGTAACAGCACATGAACAGCGCAATCGCCACCAGACCCCAGACCACGCTGTGGATGCCGCGCTCGATGTTGTCCGCGCCCAAGGTCGGGCCGATGGTGAACTCTTCGATGATTTCCATCGGCGCTGCCAGCGAACCGGCGCGCAGCAGCAACGCGGTGTCGTGGGCCTCGTCGGTGCTCATGCTGCCGGAGATCTGCACGCGACCGCCGCCGATCTCCGAGCGGATCACCGGGGCCGTGACCACTTCGCCCTGGCCTTTCTCGAACAGCACGATGGCCATGCGCTTGCCCACGTTCTCGCGCGTGACATCGCGAAAGATGCGCGCGCCCTTGGCGTCGAGCGTCAGGTTGACGGTAGGCTCCTGGGTCTGGCTATCGAAGCCGGGCTGCGCGTCGGTCAGGTTCTCGCCGGTCAGGACGACCTGCTTTTTGACGATCACCGGCTGGCCGTTGCGCTCCGGGTAGCGCTCCGACCCCAACGGCAGCGGAACGCGCCCGCTGGCGGCGCTGCGCGCCTCGGTGCTTTCGTCGACCATGCGCACTTCCAGTGTCGCGGTGCGGCCCAGGATGTCCTTGGCCTTGGCCGTGTCCTGCACGCCGGGCAGTTGCACCACGATGCGATCCTGGCCCTGCTGCTGTATCACGGGCTCGGCCACGCCGAGTTCGTTGATCCGGTTGTGCAGCGTGACGATGTTCTGCTTGAGCGCCTGCTCCTGCACAAGGCGCGTGGCCTCGGGCTTGATGAAAGCGCGCAGCCTGAACCCGCCGCCGGCGCTGTCGGCGCCGTCTTCGGGCCGGCTGCTCAGTTGCAGGTCGGTGAGCGACCGGGCAATCGCGTTGCGCGCGGCCGTCAGCGTGGCCTCGTCGCGCACCCGGATGTCGATGTTCTGGCCTTCGCGGCTGACGCCGCCATGGCGTATGCCCTGGTCGCGCAGCAAACCACGGATGTCGCCGGCATAGGACTCGGCCTTTTTCGTCAGCGCGGCCTGCATGTCCACTTGCAGCATGAAGTGCACGCCGCCACGCAGGTCCAGGCCCAGGTACATCGGATTGGCGTGCAGCGCCTTGAGCCAGGTCGGCGAGCGCGAAACCAGGTTCAGCGCCACAATGTACGAGGCATTGCCGGCATCGGGCACCAGGGCTTTTTCGATCGCGTCCTTGGCCTTGAGCTGGGTGTCGGGCGTGTCGAAACGCGCGCGCACCGAATGGCCCTGCAACTCCACGAAGTCGGGCGTGATGCCTGCGGCCTGGAGCGCCTCTTGCACCCGCTGCTGCACGTCGGCGTCGACCGCGACGGCGGTCTTGGCCGACGAGACCTGCACCGCAGGCGCCTCGCCAAAGAAATTGGGCAGGGTGTACAAGACCCCCACCAGCAGCACGATCACCAGGATCGTGTACTTCCAGACCGGGTAACGGTTCATGATCGCGCTTTTGCCTCCAGGCCCGGCGGGTTACTTGACCGAGCCTTTGGGCAGCACCTGCACCACGGCGCTGCGCTGCATTTGCACTTCGACGCCCGGGGCGATCTCGACCTGCAAAAAGCCTTCGGACAGGCGCGTCACCCTGCCGACGATGCCGCCGGTGGTGGCCACTTCATCGCCCCGGGCCAGCGCCTCGATCATCGTGCGGTGCTCCTTTTGGCGCCGCATCTGGGGGCGGATCATCACCAGATAAAGCACCACCATCATCGCGGCCGGCAAAGCCAGGCTGCTGAGCATCGACATCATGTCGCCACCGCCTGCGGCGGGTGCAGGCGCGGTTTGGGCAAAAGCGGAAGAAATGAACACAGACGGGACTCCACAACGGATGGTCGAAATACCCTGAGCCGCCAGGGGCCGGCGCCAGGGCAAAATGCCGGCCAGGGCACGGATGTCCCGGGCCAGGCGCCGGTCATGGCGCCCAGCCGGGCACAGCGCCTGTCAGGGCGCGCGGCCGGGTATTGTATGCGGCAGGGCGCAAGGCCCGTTCGGGGCAATAACCCAGCGTTCCGGTACGGCGCCAGCGGGCGCTGGCCATCGCCCCCCGGCGCGGGCGCACCCGGCCCGTTCCGTGCCGCCACCGGCCGGGTCAGGCCCGGTGCCGGCTGGCCGCAGCGCAGCGGCGCCAGCGCTTCGGGCCAGGAGACATCCTGTGTCAACCCCCCGCCGTTTTGCCAAGCCACTGTGCGCCGCCTGGCCGCCCGCAGGCGCTCATTCCGCAGCCGAAGGTGAAGGTGAAGGTGAAGGTACCCCAGTGAACCCTTTGGCAGTGGACCAGCGCCGGCGTTTCAGGCGGCATGGCGTTCGGGCGGGGCGGTTTTCGCCCGGCGTCCTTCGCGCCCTTCGCGCCATTGCGCCATCAGGCGCTCCCAGCGGGGACGCACGGTGTCCAGATGCCGCTGTTTGATATGGCCATAGCCGCGAATTTCTTCCGGGATGCAGGCAATCTCCACGGCCAGCGGGAGCCGGTCTGCGCTCAGGTCGGCCAGCAGTTCTTCGATGCAGGCGCGGTATTGCACGATCAGCGCGCGCTCGGTGCGGCGCTCCGGGGTCCTGCCGAACGGGTCCAGCGCTGTGCCGCGCAAGCCCTTCATCCTGGCCAGCAGGCCCAGGGCGCTGCGCACCCAGGGGCCAAAGGTGCGCTTGATCGGCTCGCCCCGGTCGTTCTTCCTGGCGATCAGCGGCGGCGCCAGATGGTGCAGCAGCCGGTAGTCGCCCTCGAACATGCGCCCGATCCGGTCGGTGAACGCCCGGTCGGTATGCAGGCGGGCCACTTCGTACTCGTCTTTGTAGGCCATCAGCTTGAACAGGTAGCGCGCCACGGCCTCGGACAATGGGGTGCTGGCGCTGCCCAGCCGGGCTTCGGCCGCGCTGACCCGGGCGACGAAGGCTTGGTAGTCGGCGGCGTAGGCGGCGTTCTGGTAGCCGGTCAGGAAGGCCGCACGCTGGGCCAGCATTTCGCCCAGCGTCGGGCGCTGGACGAATTGCACGGTCTGCGCGCTCTGGAACAGGGCCTGCACCGAGGCCAGGTCATGCGCGCAGCGGCGGCCCCAGTCGAACGCGGCCTGGTTGTCCTGCACCTGCACGCCGTTGAGCTCGATGGCGCGCATCAGCGCGGCCAGGGTCAGCGGCACATGGCCTTTTTGCCAGGCGTAGCCCAGCAGCAGCGGGTTGGCGTAGATGCTGTCGCCCAGCAGCGCGGTGGCCAGTTGCCCGGCGTCGAGCCGGCCCACCTGGTCGGCGCCCACGGCTGCGGCGATGGCGCTGTCGCAGTGCGCGCCGGGAAATTGCCAGTCGGGGTTGCCGACGAACGCCGCCGTGGGCGTGCCATGGGTGTTGAGCGCGACGAAAGTGCGGCCCGGCTGCATCACGGCCAGCGTGTATTTGTGCGCGGCGACGATGGCGTCGCAGCCGAGCACCAGGTCGGCCTTGGCGGTGTCCACCTTGGTGGTGTGGATGGCCTCGGGGCGGTTGGCGATCTGGATGTGGCTCCAGGTGGCGCCGCCCTTTTGCGCCAGGCCGCCGGCGTCCTGCGTGATCACGCCCTTGCCGTCGAGGTGCGCCGCCATGCCCAGCAGCGAGCCGATGGTGATCACGCCGGTGCCGCCCACGCCGCCGACCACGATGCCCCAGGCGCTTTCGGCCGCTGGCAGCACGGGCTCGGGCAGCGCAGGGAGTGCCGACCGGTCGCCCGGGCCGCCCTGGCTGGTCTGCTTTTTCTGCTCCGGCTTCCTGAGCTTGCCGCCTTGCACCGTGACGAAGCTCGGGCAAAAACCGTTGATGCAACTGAAGTCTTTGTTGCAACTGCTCTGGTTGATGCGGCGCTTGCGGCCGAAGGCCGTCTGCACCGGCTCGACCGACAGGCAGTTCGATTGCTCCGAGCAGTCGCCGCAGCCCTCGCAGACCAATTCGTTGATCAGCACCGTCCGGTCGGGCGTGGCCAGCAGGCCGCGTTTGCGGCGGCGGCGCTTTTCGGTGGCGCAGGTCTGGTCGTAGATGATCACGGTGCAGCCGGCGACCGTGCGCAAGCGCCGCTGCACACTGTCGAGCGCGTCGCGGTGGTGCACGCTCACGCCTTCGGCCAGCGCCACGCTGCGGTACTTGCGCGGCTCGTCGGTGACGATGACCAACTCGGCCACGCCCTCGGACTTCAAGGTGTTCATGATTTGCAGCACCGAATGGCCTTCGGGGCGCTCGCCCAGCGGCTGGCCGCCGGTCATCGCCACGGCGTCGTTGTAGAGCAGTTTGTAGGTGATGTCGACGCCTGCGGCGATGCTCTGGCGGATGGCCAGCAGGCCGCTGTGAAAGTAGGTGCCGTCGCCCAGGTTGGCAAAGATATGCCGCTCGGTGCTGAAGGGCTGCTGGCCCACCCAGGTCACGCCCTCGCCGCCCATCTGCGTGAAGGTGGCGGTGTTGCGCCCGGGCATCCAGTTGGCCATGTAGTGGCAGCCGATGCCGGCCACCGCGCGCGAGCCTTCGGGCACGCGGGTGCTGGTGTTGTGCGGGCAGCCGCTGCAAAACCAGGGGGTGCGCTCGCCGGTGTCCACCGTCAGGGCGGCCAGCGCGCGTTCTCTGGCATCGATGGTGGCGATGCGCTCTGCGATGCGCGCCATGATGTCGCCGGGCAGGCCGAGCTTGCCCAGGCGCCGGGCCAGTGCCTGGGCGATGATGGCCGGCGTCAGGTCGGCCTTGGCGCGCAGCAGCCAGTTGCGGCTGGGGTTGGGCATGCTCCATTCGCCGCCGCTGGCGTCGCCCTCGGGCTCGTCGAACTTGCCCAGCACGTTCGGGCGCACGTCGGCGCGCCAGTTGTACAGCTCTTCCTTGAGTTGGTATTCGATCACCTGGCGCTTTTCTTCCACCACCAGAATCTCCTGCAGGCCCTGGGCAAAGCTGCGCGTGATGGATGCCTCCAGCGGCCACACCACATTCACCTTGTGCACGCGGATGCCGAGCCGGCGGCAGGTGGCCTCGTCCAGGCCCAGGTCCGCCAGGGCCTGGCGCATGTCGTTGTAGGCTTTGCCGCTGGCGATGATGCCAAAGCGGTCGTTCGGGCCTTCGATCACGTTGTGGTTGAGCCGGTTGGCACGCACATAGGCCAGGGCCGCGTACCACTTGTAGTCCATCAGGCGCGCCTCTTGCTCCAGCGGCGCATCGGGCCAGCGGATATGCAGGCCGCCCGGGGGCATCACGAAGTCCTCGGGCAGCCGGGTCTGCACCCGGTCCGGGTCCAGCGCGATGCTGGCCGAGGACTCCACCACTTCCTGAATCGTCTTCAGGCCCGACCACAGGCCGGCAAAGCGGCTCAGCGCAAAGGCATGCAGGCCCATGTCCAGAATGTCCTGCACGCTGCTCGGAAAAAACAGCGGCGTGCCGCAGGCCTTGAAGATATGGTCGCTCTGGTGCGCGGCCGTGCTGCTTTTGCTCAGATGGTCGTCGCCCGCCACCGCGATCACGCCGCCATACCGGGCCGTGCCGGCCATGTTGGCGTGCTTGAACACATCGGCGCAGCGGTCCACGCCGGGGCCTTTGCCGTACCAGATGCCGAACACGCCATCGTATTTCCTGGCCTGCGGGTACAGATCGAGCTGCTGCGTGCCCCAGACGGCCGTGGCGCCCAGTTCTTCGTTGACACCGGGCTGAAACACGATATGGCTGGCCGCCAGGTGTTTTTTCGCCGCCCACAGCGCCTGGTCGTAAGCACCCAGCGGGGAGCCGCGGTAGCCGCTGATGAAGCCGGCGGTGTTCAGCCCCGCCAGCGCGTCGCGCTGGCGCTGCAGCAGCGGCAGACGCACCAGCGCCTGCACCCCGCTCATGAACGCCCGGCCTGCGCCCAGCGTGTATTTGTCGTCCAGGCTCACCGTGGCCATGGCCTGGCGTATGGATTCGGGCAGGGGCGCGTTCATGGCGGTCTCCAATGGCTTTGCCACCCGGCCACGCCTGGTGGGCGTGCCCGGTGCGTGCAGGCCCAGTGTATGACGATGCGCGGCAAGCCGTTGCACAATACACGGACAGGTTTTCCTTCCTTTCACCCCCAGCACGCGCAGCGCTGCGCCCCCGAAGCACACCCGCGCAGCGCTGCGCCCGTCAAAGAAGATATGCGTAGCGCTGCGTCCCCCCCCGAATCGACTGCCGAACCCCCCGGGCCTGCGCCCTCGTCCGATGCCGCAGCCGCAGCCGAGTGCGCCGCCCGGGCCCGGGGCACGGAAGAATCCGTGGCCGCGCGGCTGGCGCAGGACGCGGCGCCGCTGGGCCAGAGCGCGTCGATGACTGCGCTGGCGCCGCTGACGATTCCGGTGTTCCGCATGTTGTGGCTGACCTGGGGCACGGAAGAATCCGTGGCCGCGCGGCTGGCGCAGGACGCGGCGCCGCTGGGCCAGAGCGCGTCGATGACTGCGCTGGCGCCGCTGACGATTCCGGTGTTCCGCATGTTGTGGCTGACCTGGGTGACGGCCAATACCTGCATGTGGATGAACGATGTGGCGGCGGCCTGGCTGATGACCACGCTGACCAGTTCGCCGATCCTGGTCGCGCTGGTGCAGTCGGCGTCCACGCTGCCGGTGTTTTTGCTCGGTCTGCCCAGCGGCGCGCTGGCCGACATTCTGGACCGGCGGCGCTATTTCATCGTCACCCAGTTCTGGGTTGCGGCCGTGGCGCTGGTGCTGTGCCTGGCCATCCTGGCCGGCGGCATGACGGCGCCACTGCTGCTGGCGCTGACTTTTGCCAACGGCATCGGCCTGGCGATGCGCTGGCCGGTGTTCGCGGCCATCGTGCCCGAATTGGTCGGGCGCGCGCAGTTGCCTGCGGCGCTGGCGCTCAACGGCGTGGCCATGAACGCCTCGCGCATCATGGGCCCGCTGCTGGCCGGGGCCATCATTGCCAGCGCGGGCAGCGCCTGGGTGTTCGTGCTCAATGCCGTGCTGTCGGTGCTGTCCGGCCTGGTCATCATGCGCTGGAAGCGCGTCCATGTGCCCAACCCGCTGGGGCGCGAGCGCCTGCCCAGCGCGATGCGCGTGGGCCTGCAATTCGTGGGCCAGTCGCCGCGCATGAGGGCGGTGATGTGGCGCATCTCGATCTTCTTTTTGCACGCCACCGCGCTGCTGGCGCTGCTGCCGCTGCTGGCCCGGGGGCTGGAGGGCGGCGGCGCCGGCACCTTCACGCTGCTGCTGGCGTCGATGGGCGCGGGGGCGATCTCGGCGGCGCTGTTTTTGCCGCGCCTGCGCCAGGCCATGGCGGGCGACACGCTGGTGATCCGCGGCACCCTGCTGCAGGCGGCGGCCACCGGGGTGATGGCCATCGCGCCGAATGTCCAGGTGGCCGTGCCGGCGATGTTCATCGGCGGCATGGCCTGGATCACCACGGCCAACTCGCTGAGCGTGTCGGCCCAACTGGCGCTGCCCAACTGGGTGCGCGCCCGGGGCATGTCGATCTACCAGATGGCCATCATGGGCTCGACCGCGCTGGGCGCCGCGCTGTGGGGCCAGGTGGCCACGCTCGGCAATGTGCACCTGAGCCTGGGGCTGGCGGCGCTCTCCGGGGTGTTGGCGATGCTGCTGGTGCAGCGCCTGGTGGCCGACCGCAGCATCGAAGAAGACCTGAGCCCCTCGCGGGCCTTCAAGGCGCCGGTGCTCGACATCCCGCCGGAATCGGGCCATGTGGTGGTGACCATCGAATACTTCATCGACCCGGCGCGCGCGGCGGAATTTCGCGCGCTGATGCAAGACAGCCGCCGCAGCCGCCTGCGCCAGGGCGCATTGGCCTGGCAGCTACAGCACGATATCACCGACCCCGCGCGCTATGTCGAGCAGATCGAGGATGAATCCTGGACCGAGCACCTGCGCCGCTTCGACCGCGTCACCGCCCACGACGTGGCGCTGCGCGAGCGCAAACTGGCGTTCCACACCCGGGA
>Ga0081606_1000469_pt1:0-12500 | contig 16928 bp, 13 predicted proteins | sample EareggfetidaYelm_FD_71127 | JGI IMG/M metagenome (GOLD analysis project Ga0081606, IMG submission 71127) | Earthworm egg capsule microbial community from the University of Washington, USA - E. fetida Yelm (SPADES assembly) (version 2) | ecosystem: Host-associated > Annelida >... | reverse complement strand
GGCAAATCCCTATACCCCTGCGGCGGATATTATTCTTTATGCCATTTGGGTTGCTCCCTATACCGTTACTTATAACCTTAACGGCGGGTCGGGAACACTGCCCGATGCACAAACTTACAGCGGTACTCCCCTGCTATTGCACAATGGTTCAGGCTTGACCAAAGAGGGTCTCACTTTTAGAGGATGGGCAACGACCACGGACGGCACAGTAGCCGTGGCAAATCCCTATACCCCCACGGCGAATATTATTCTTTATGCCATTTGGACATCTAGCACAGCAACCTATACCGTTACTTATAACCTTAATGGCGGGACGGGAACAACGCCCGCGCCACAAACAGCTACAGTCGGTACTCCTGTACTTTTGAACGATGGCGCCGGCTTGACTAAACCAAATTCCATTTTTAGAGGATGGTCAACTTCGCCCTCTGGCACCCCTCCGGTCACCCTCCCTTATATCTCCACGGCGGATGTGACTCTTTATGCCATTTGGGTAGCCGATGTAACCTATACCGTTACTTATAACCTTAACGGCGGGACGGGAACACAGCCCGAGCAAGGAACGTCTCGGGGCGGTCTTCCCGTACTTTTGAACAATGGCCAAGGCTTGGCTAGAACGGGTTTCATTTTTACGGGATGGGCTGATACGCAAACTGGCACCACTCCGGTCGCCCTCCCTTATATCCCCACGTCGAATGTGACTCTTTATGCCATTTGGACATCTAACACAACAACCTATACCGTTACTTATAACCTTAACGAAGGGACGGGAACAACGCCCGCGCCACAAACAGCTACAGTCGGTAATTCTATACGCTTGCCCGCTGGCGCCGGCTTGACTAGATCGGGTTTCGTTTTTGCGGGATGGGCAATTTCGCCCAACGGCACCCCTCCGATCCCCAGTGAGTATTATCGTCCCTCGGCGAATGTGACTCTTTATGCCGTTTGGGGCTACACCGTTACTTACAACACTAGCAACGCCACGGGAACAGTGCCCGATACAGAAATTTACAGCGGTATACCTCTTAGATTGCCTAATGGTTCAGGCTTGGCCAAACCGGGGTACGCTTTTATGGGATGGGCAAGCTCGGCCGGCGGTACCTCTCCGCTCACAGATCCTTATACCCCCACGGCGAATGTGACTCTTTATGCCATTTGGCAGTCCGCAACTTCCCGTACCGTTACTTATAACACTAACGGCGCAACAAGCGGAGAAGTGCCCGCGCCACAAACTTACGACGGCACTCCCCTGGCATTGCACCCCGGTTTAGGCTTTACCAAAGCGGGTTCTACTTTTAATGGGTGGTCAAGTTCGGCCAGCGGCACCCCTCGGGTCCATAGCCCTTACACTCCCGGTGAGAATGTGACTCTTTATGCCATTTGGAGAGCAATCCCCGCCGCCTCTTTTACGTTGAGCTCTACTACGTATACCAACGGCGGGACTATCCCAGCCAAGTGTGGGGGGAATGGCACTAATACCTCGCCTCAGCTTTCTTGGACGAACGCTCCAACAGATAGTGATGTGGCAATGTATGTCTTAGTTTTCTTTGATGATACTGTGGATACCTGGCATTTTAGAAGGGCAATTCCTACCTCTTTTTCTAGCCTGGCTGAGGGCGCAATACCTAGAGCTAGCCCCCCCTTCGACGGGACTGCTTATGAGGGGCCTGCCCCGGGGGATGGTAGAACTCACACCTATCAGTTCAAGCTCTACGCAGTTAGGACAGGATATGATTTGATGAATTTTGGAGCGTTTAGGCCAGATGGAACGGGACAGAGGAGCTGGGCAGATCTTGAAAGCGCCAATGCGGAATATATTGTCGATAAGTCAAATGCTTATTCAGGGACATTTGCGCAGTAGCCGCTTAGTTCCAATCGGGCGCCGACCGACAAGAGGGGAATTTTAACCTCATGGTTTTTCGGTCTGCCGACCAAACATAAAAAGAAAAGGGATGCCGAAGGAGGCATCCCTTTTGTGTGTCAGCCCATGTTCATCAGCTATCGGGTGAAAGTCCCGAATGAGCGTTGCAATGCGTATCATTAGCCAATGGCAAAGGCATCCTCCGCAAGGAGGAATTTGAAGGAAAGAGGCAGAGGTTGCTTAAAACCCTTTCGCTCTATGGCTTTCAACGGCTCGGTTTTCAACAAAAAAATAATCGTTAATCAAAATTCGCGGCGCGGGCAATAACTTTTGAAAGTTTTTTGTTTCTTTTTAATTATTATGGCGTAAGTTTGCCCTGCTTGTTTAGGCAGTTAATTTAAAATAACAGAACAAGAAGCAGGTTATTGTTTTATGCTGACTTTAGCAGATAATTTCAAGCGTTCTAAAAAATATTTCTGACTCGTCATGACGGTTATTGCAGTGCTTATTTGCCTTTCTCTTGTTGTCGCGCTTATTTTCTTGGCGGCTTTTATATGGAGTTGCAGGAGCGGGCAATACGATGACATTTTTGGCGATTCGGTCAGGTTGCTGTTCGATGATAAAAAAAGGGAAGAGAAAAAAGAAGCTAACGGAAAATCAGAAAAATAAATGACAAAAAACAGGATGATTATTGTCATAAAACAGAGCGAAACTCTTGCCCCCCATTTGATATTATATTACTTTTGCTTCAACATTTTTATCATAACTATTGCCCCGCCATGCAACTCGAAAAAGTACATTACGACAACAAAATAGTAAAAGCCTTCCTTATTGCCGGAATTATTTTTGGCATTGTAGGCATGAGCGTCGGACTGCTCATCGCCATTCAGCTTTTCTACCCGGCTCTCAACTTCGACTTTCAGTACACTACTTTTGGTCGAATCCGTCCGTTGCACACGAATGCGGTAATCTTTGCCTTCGTGGGAAACGCCATGTTTGCGGGCGTATATTATAGCCTGCAACGCCTGCTCAAAACCCGCATGTTCAGCGACGTATTGAGTTGGGCGCATTTTTGGGGCTGGCAGCTAATAATCCTGGCCGCGGCCATCACGCTTCCGTTGGGAATCACCACCTCAAAAGAATATTCCGAACTGGAATGGCCGATTGACATAGCCATCGCTTTGGTTTGGGTGATTTTTGGAATCAATATGATCGGCTCCATAATAAAACGTCGGGAACGTCATATGTATGTGGCCATTTGGTTTTACATCTCCACATTTGTTACGGTAGCTATTTTGCATATTGTGAACTCATTTGAAATGCCCGTTACATTATTTAAAAGCTATTCATTCTACGCCGGCGTACAAGACGCATTGGTGCAATGGTGGTACGGACATAATGCGGTGGCTTTCTTCCTCACCACGCCTTTTTTGGGAATTATGTATTATTTTCTTCCCAAGGCGGCCAACCGTCCGGTGTTCTCCTATCGTCTTTCCATCATTCATTTTTGGTCGCTCATATTTATATATATATGGGCAGGTCCTCACCACTTATTATACAGTACGCTTCCCGATTGGGCGCAAACCTTGGGCACGGTATTTTCCGTGATGCTTATCGCGCCGTCGTGGGGAGGGATGCTCAACGGGCTTTTCACGTTGCGCGGCGCTTGGGACAAAGTGCGCGAAGATCCGGTGTTGAAATTTTTCGTGGTAGCCATCACCGCTTACGGAATGGCCACGCTCGAAGGCCCGATGATGTCTTTGAAAAACGTAAATGCCATTGCTCACTTCACCGATTGGGTGATAGGGCACGTTCACGTGGGCGGACTGGGATGGAACGGCTTCTTAATTTTTGGAATGGCTTATTGGCTGGTGCCAAGAATGTGGAATACCAAACTTTATTCTGTTTCGTTGGCAAATACGCACTTTTGGATTGGTACGCTGGGGATTATTTTCTACGCCCTGCCCATGTATATCTCGGGATTTACGCAGGCTTTAATGTGGAAACAATTTACGCCCGACGGCTATCTTCAATACACCAACTTTTTGGACACTACGACAAAAATTTTGCCCATGTATATGATGCGTGCCTTCGGAGGATTCCTCTATTTGTGCGGCGTTTTCATAATGGTGTATAATTTGGCAAAAACGGCATTGGCAGGCAAGTTTCAAGCCAGCGAGGAGGCTGAAGTAGCCCCCATGTTGCGGGTTGCCCATGCGCCGGGCACAAGTTTTCATACAATTTTGGAAAGCAAACCGATAATCTTCACGGTGCTCGCGCTCATTGCGGTGTTGGTGGGAGGAATTGTCGAACTAATGCCCACGTTTTTAATAAAAAGCAACATCCCGACGATTGCGGAAGTCAAACCCTATACCCCCCTTGAATTGCACGGCAGGGATATATACATTCGCGAAGGTTGCGTGAGTTGTCATACGCAGTTGGTGCGTCCGTTCAGAAGCGAAACGCAACGCTATGATTATACCAATAAGGACGAATACTCAAAAGCAGGGGAGTATGTTTACGACCATCCGTTTTTGTGGGGGTCAAAACGAACCGGCCCCGACTTGCATCGAATAGGCGGAAGATATAACGATGCGTGGCACTATCGTCACATGTATGCCCCCGGAGAAATTTCGGTAGGCTCGATAATGCCCGCTTACCCGTGGCTGTACTCGCAAGAAATTGACAAGGCCGCCACCTCGGGAAAAATAGCCGCCTTGCGCACCGTGGGAGTGCCTTACCCCGACGGATATGAAGGGACGGCCGAAAACGAGTTGGAGGCTCAAGCAAACGGGATTGTCGCTAAATTGAAAACCGAGGGAATTGAAACTTCTCCGAATGTAGAAATAGTGGCGCTCATTGCCTATCTGCAAAGATTAGGCATGGACGTAAAATTGGCACGAAAATTGTCTAATAATTATTAATATCATTAAAGACTTCCGGAGGCATTCCACGATTTAACGTGTTGTGGTTAGGGGTAAATCACCGTTCACTTAAATCATTGCCTCCGGTTTTTTTTTCTAAAATCAAGTCTCATGCAACATACCCTAAAAGCCCTCGAATCTCCTGAATTATTAGCAATATGGCCTATGATGTCCGTCATTATTTTTATCTCTTTCTTTGCCGTATTATTGTGGAGAACATTGAAGATGGACAAGAAGCACATTAAAGAAATGAGCGACTTGCCTCTCAATGACAACGAAAACTGAAAGACTGAAATATAATTTTTATGAAAAAAACCGCCTTAGTTCTCACACTGGCAATCGCCAATTTATCGGTTGCCATGGCGCAAGACGCCGACCCCGTTTTGACCACGTTGTTTTATTTAGTAGCCGCCTTGGTGGTTATTATCCTTCTCTTCGTGAGCGCCGTGGCGCTTCGGTTGCTGAACGTGTTGCATAAACTTAATAATCCCGAAGGCGCCGCGCACAGTTCGCTTTGGCAAAAACTTTGGGAAAAGTCGAACGATTTTAAAAGCATGGATCAAGAAGAAAAATTGCTCCTGGATCACAACTACGACGGCATCCGCGAACTCGACAATCACTTGCCGCCGTGGTGGACAGGATTGCTCTATGCCACCGTTGTTTTTGGCATAGTTTATTTTGTGCTCTATCACATGACGGAAACATTTCCGTTGCCCGAAGAAGAATTTAAAACCGAAGTGGCCTCCTTTGCCCTCCTTTCCAAGTCGATGGAGACGAAGAATGGACCTGTTATAACCGAAGAAAATGTAACGGTCACGACCGATGCCGAAGCATTGGCCGACGGCAAACAAACTTTTATGTCGAGTTGCTCTCCTTGTCATCGCCCCGACGGAGGAGGAAGCGTGGGGCCCAACCTCACCGATAATTATTGGATACACGGCGGGGACGTGAAAAATATTTTTCACACTATTGCAAAAGGCGTTCTTTCGAAAGGAATGGTTTCGTGGGAAGGTCAACTCAATCCCGAAAAAATTCGGAATGTGGCGTGCTACATTCTCACGTTGGGGGGAAGCAATCCCGCCGATCCGAAAGCGCCTCAAGGCGAGCTTTACACGCCGGCGCCGCCTGAAGCGCAACCCGAAGCATCCTCCTCTGCCGCGTTGCCCGACACCACAATAGTCGTCGAATGATGAACCCGGGAAAAAGCCCAGAGGACTTCTACCGCTACGATGAGGAGTACAGAAACAACATCGCCACGGTAGACGCCGAAGGAAAAAGACGTTGGGTTTTTGTGAAAAAGCAAGGGGGACGAATTCATAATGCGCGAGCTTATGTAACCCTTGCTTTGTTCTCCGTTTATTTCATCGGCCCCTTTTTGAACTGGAACGGACACCCGTTGTTCTTGTTCAATTTCTTCGACCGTAAATTTATCATTTTCGGCTATCCTTTTTGGCCGCAAGATTTTTTTCTGTTGGCTATTTTCCTGATCATCTTTTTTATTTTTATAATCGTATTCACCGTAGCCTTTGGCCGGGCGTGGTGCGGATGGGCTTGTCCGCAGACGCTTTTTCTGGAAATGGTTTTTCGAAAAATTGAATACTGGATTGAAGGCGACGCCCCGGCCCAACGCCGCTTGCAAAAAGCCCCGTGGACTTTTGACAAAATTTGGAAAAAGGGAGCCAAGCAATTTATTTTTATCCTCATTTCCGCCCTTATTTCTCATTTGACATTGGCCTATTTAATAGGCCTCGACGAAGTGAAAGAAATCGTGACGCAACCGCCCGTCGAAAGATGGGGAGGTTTCATGGCCATTATTGCCTTTACGGGAATTTTTTATTCGGTATTTGCCTGGTTTCGCGAGCAGGCTTGCATTGCCGTTTGTCCTTACGGGCGGTTGCAGGGCGTACTGTTGGGCAAGGAGTCTCTCGCGGTGATATACGATTGGCTGAGGGGAGAACCGCGCGCTAAAATTTCAAAACACGAAGAGGAAAAGAAAGGCGACTGCATCGACTGCAAACTTTGCCTTCACGTTTGCCCCACGGGCATTGATATTCGCAACGGCACACAGTTGGAATGCGTAAACTGCGGCGCCTGTGCCGACGCCTGCGATGAAGTGATGGATAAAATCGAGCGTCCGCGCGGACTGATACGGCTTTCGTCTTTGGCCGGCGTCGAGAAAGGAAAGCATAAAACATTCACCCCGCGGGTAATTGGTTTTTCGGCCGTGTTGCTTCTCTTGCTTTCGTTGCTCACGTATTTGATTACCGCCCGCGCCGAAGTGCAGACCACCGTGCTCAAAATGCCCGGCACCCTCTACGCCCGCACCGACGACGGATTGATTTCAAATGTTTACAATATTGTGTTTGTAAATAAAACTTTCCGCGACATGCCGCTGGAAGTGAAGATAGAATCGCCCCCCGACGCCAACATTACGCAGTTGGGAAATTCTTCTGTCATGGTTCCGAAAGATGGCTTATATAAGAGTACATTTGTGGTGAAAATGTCGGACAAACATCTCACGGGCATGACGACTGAAATTGTGTTGGGAGTGTATGAAAAAGGAAAGAAAATCAGCACGGAAAGGGTTAAATTTCTCGGCCCTTTTGTGATGAAAAAAAAATAGTTATGAATTTTGGAACAGGCATACTGATTAGCTTTGTTTTATTTGCCGTGTTCATCGCCGTGCTTGCGGCGCTGTGCATGAGGGAAGGGGAGGAGCTGGTTTCAAAAACGTATTATAACGATGAACTTCATTTTTCGGAAGTGATGGATAAACGCGACAATGCCGACCGATTGCCGCATAAGCCTTCCGTAGAAGCGGGCGACGGAAACGTGCGCGTAACTTTCCGCGACTGGAATAAAATTAGCGCGGGGGAAGTGAAAATGGCGCGCCCTTCGGATGCGGGTCTGGATGAAATATTCCCATTGCCGACAAGCCGCGACACCGTGCAGGTTTTTCAATTAAAAAAATGGAAAACAGGCCTCTACCACTTTCGCATGACGTGGACGATGGAGAACAAGAATTATCTTTTCGAATCTCAAATCCTTTTATGACGCATGTGGCAGGCGGCTGTATTGATGGGGGTTGCCGGCAGTCTGCACTGCGTGGCAATGTGCGCTCCCTTGGCGGCGCTGGCAGGGAAGCGGCATATTTTTTACCGCTTGCTGTATCATGCAGGGAAAGCGTTTACTTATATTTTGTTGGGGGTTATTCTCGGTTTTCTGGGCGATATTTTTCAGCTTAAAAAAATACAAAATCTCTTGTCGGTGGCAGCCGGCGCGGGGATAGCCGCCTTTGCCTTCTTTCCCTATATGTTGGAATTTCAACATCCGACGTTGCGGAAAGCGTTGTCGCGGTTGCGTGCCGCGATTGGAAAAAATATCCGTTCCCCCGCTTTGTGGGCGTCTTTTTCTTTCGGCTTTCTCAATGGGTTTTTGCCTTGCGGATTGCTCTATGCCGCGCTGGTCGCGGCGGCCGTTCAACCCGCCATGACGGACACGGCGCTTTTTATGCTTTTCTTTGCGGCAGGCACTTGTCCGGCCATGCTTTTGGCGACTTATTCTCTTTCATGGGCAAAAGAAAAATTCTCGCTTTTCCATCGCTTGAAAATTATTTTGCTGCTTGGCGTCGGCCTCTTGCTTATGGCTCGCGGCATTTACGCGGGCTTTCAGCAAGCCGCTCGGCAACACGATATTCCCTGGTGCCCCTAAACACGCACAGACCTATTCCGCCCCGACATTGACTTCTGAAGCTAACGGCTGAGATTCGAAGCCCTGTTTTTTTGATTCCCATTTGAGCGCAAGATTCGCTAACAACCCTCATTTGAAAACGGGGAGGCGTTAGCGCCTGCACTCGCAGACGCTAATTTTCTGCCCGCAGGGCGGCTCATTGCGGGACACATGGGACACTTAACCATTAATCGGGAGCGGCAGGCGCGTATTCTGCCCTCGCCCCCTTTACGCCTTGCAAAAAAAAATCTTTTTTCCCAACATTTTGTAAGCTAAAATACTTTAAGTACCTTTGCACTCCAAAATTTAAAGCAGACAACAATAAAATAAATGCCAACCATTCAACAACTCGTGCGGAAAGGGCGCAAGAAATTGACTTTCAAGTCGAAATCCCCCGCTTTGGATTCGTCCCCTCAACGTCGCGGGGTATGCACTCGCGTTTACACCACCACCCCCAAGAAGCCTAATTCAGCCATGCGAAAGGTGGCGCGCGTACGTCTGACCAACGGCAAAGAGGTGAACGCCTACATCCCCGGCGAAGGCCACAATTTGCAAGAGCACTCTATTGTTCTCATTCGCGGCGGGCGCGTGAAAGACCTCCCCGGGGTTCGCTATCACATCATTCGCGGAGCGCTTGATACCGCCGGAGTGAGCGGCCGTTTGCAAGCACGTTCTAAATACGGAGCTAAAAGACCTAAACCCGGAGCCGCGCCGGCAGCCGCAAAGAAAGGCGCCCCTTCTAAAAAATAATCTGACATGAGAAAAGCAAAGCCCAAAAAGAGATACCTCCTTCCTGACCCGAAGTTCAACGATACGCTGGTCACCAAGTTTGTAAACTATTTAATGGAAGAAGGCAAGAAAAGCACGGCTTACGGCATTTTCTACGATGCCATTGAGCAAGTAGAGAAAAAGAACGCCGGCGCCGAACCGGGGCTCGAAGTGTGGAAGCGCGCGATGAGCAACGTAGCCCCTGCGGTAGAGGTAAAAAGCCGCCGCGTGGGAGGCGCTACTTTTCAGGTGCCGATTGAAATCCGCCCCGACCGCAAAATTAATTTGTCCATCAAATGGCTGATCGACTACTCGCGCGCCCGCGGAGAGAAAACCATGAAAGATAAATTAGCCGCCGAAATAATCGCCGCCTCTAAAGGAGAAGGAGCGGCCATCAAGAAGAAAGACGATACGCATCGCATGGCTGAGGCAAACAAAGCCTTCTCACACTTTAGAATATAATATGGCCAGAGACCTTAAATTTACCCGCAATATCGGCATTGCCGCGCACATTGACGCAGGGAAAACAACCACCACCGAACGCATCCTTTACTATTCCGGCGTAAATCACAAAATAGGAGAAGTGCACGACGGCGCCGCTACCATGGACTGGATGGAACAGGAGCAAGAGCGCGGCATCACGATTACCTCCGCGGCCACCACCGTTTTTTGGAATTATCGCGGAAATAAATATCACGTAAATATTATAGACACGCCCGGCCACGTCGATTTCACGGTCGAAGTGAACCGTTCTTTGCGGGTATTGGACGGCCTCGTTTTCTTGTTTAGCGCAGTGGACGGCGTAGAACCGCAGTCGGAAACCAACTGGCGCCTGGCCGATAATTATAAAGTAGCCCGTATTGGTTTTGTCAATAAAATGGACCGTTCCGGCGCCGACTTCCTCGGGGTTTGCAAACAAGTGCGCGAAAAATTGGGTTCCAAAGCCGTGGCCCTTCAAATTCCTATCGGCGCGGAAGAGAATTTCAAAGGCGTAGTGGACTTGGTCAATTATCGCGGAATCATTTGGAACGAGGACGATAAAGGGATGACTTTCACGGAAATACCCGTTCCCCCCGAACTGGAAGCCGAAGCGAAAGAATACCGCGAAAAATTGCTGGAAGCAGTAGCCGAATACGACGAAACGCTTATCGAAAAGTTTTTTGAAGAACCGAGCTCTATCAGCGAAACAGAAATTCTGACCGCCCTTCGCAAAGCCGTGGTGGACTTAAAAATTATACCGATGGTGTGCGGCTCTTCTTTCAAAAACAAGGGCGTTCAAACCATGTTGGATTATGTGATGGAATTATTGCCCTCCCCGGTTGATAAAGACGTGATTTCGGGAACGGACCCCGACACGGGCGCCGAAGTGCAAATTCGCCCCAACGAAGACGAGCCGTTTACAGGGTTAGCTTTCAAAATTGCCACCGATCCTTTTGTGGGACGCTTGTGTTTTGTACGCGCTTATTCGGGCATCCTCGCATCGGGTTCCTATATTCAAAACACCCGCTCCGGGCAGAAGGAGCGCATCTCTCGCGTATTCCAAATGCATGCCAATAAGCAGAACCAAATTGACGCCCTTCAGGCAGGAGATATTGGAGCCGTGGTAGGATTTAAAGACATTAAAACGGGGGACACGCTTTGCAGCGAAAAACGTTTGGTGGTGTTGGAGTCTATGGATTTTCCGGAGCCTGTGATTGGCTACGCCATCGAACCCAAGAAGCAAGCCGACGCCGACAAGTTGGGCATGGCCATTGCCAAATTGGTGGAAGAAGACCCTACCCTCCGCGTAAACACCGACCCCGAAACGGGACAAACCATTCTTCGCGGCATGGGGGAACTGCACTTGGAAATTATCATTGACCGTTTGCGCCGCGAGTTTAAAGTTGAAATTAATCAAGGGGCGCCTCAAGTGGCTTACAAGGAAGCGCTTACCAAGTCGATAGAACATAAAGAGGTTTACAAAAAGCAAACGGGCGGACGCGGTAAATTTGCCGACATCGTATTTGAATTGTCCCCTCGCGAAGACGGAGAAGAAGGTCTTGAATTTGTGAACGACATTGTAGGCGGCGTAATTCCCCGCGAATTTATCCCTTCCGTTCAAAAAGGTTTTGACCAAGCGATGGTGAACGGCCCGTTGGCCGGCTATCCGATAGACTCCATGAAAGTGCGCCTCTTCCACGGCTCTTATCACGATGTGGACTCCGATTCCTTGTCGTTTGAATTGGCGGCTCGTTTAGGTTTCAAAGAAGCGGCTCGCAAATGCGGCCCTCAATTGCTGGAACCTATCATGTCGGTAGAAGTAATTTCCCCCGATGAATATACAGGCTCGGTGACGGGCGATTTGAACCGTCGCCGCGGCATTATGAAAGGAATGGATACTCGCGCCGGCGCGCAGGTTATCAAAGCCGATGTGCCCTTGTCGGAACTCTTTGGCTATGTAACCGATCTTCGCACGATCACTTCGGGAAGAGCCAGCGCCTCGCTGACGTTTGCCCACTATTCGCCCGTTCCTAAAAACCTGGCGGATAAGGTAATTGAAGAAGTAAAAGGCGCGACCGCCAAAGCCAAATAATTGACAAAATACCATGAATCAAAAAATAAGAATTAAGCTGAAATCCTACGACCATAACTTGGTCGACAAATCAGGAGAGAAAATCGTGCGTGCCGTGAAAGCGACGGGCGCCATAGTGAGCGGCCCCATTCCCTTGCCCACGGAGAAGGAAAAAATCACCGTATTGCGCTCGCCTCACGTGAACAAGAAATCGCGCGAGCAGTTTCAGTTGGCAACCTATAAACGCCTCGTGGATATTTATTCAAACTCCGCCAAAACAGTCGATGCGCTGATGAAGCTGGAACTCCCTTCAGGGGTGGACGTAGAAATTAAAGTATAGTTTTAAGGCGTTTTATTCATTTAGATAAAAGCATTTTGGCGCTCCCGAAGTGCTTTTATTTTGATTGGCAATAAACAAATAAAAAATGGCTCTGTTGGAAAAATACCTGAGGATTAAGAAATCCACAATACCCGACGTCGGAAAGGGACTATTCACCACGATAGACATTAAAAAAGGCGACCGCATTTTGGAATACAAAGGCGAGGCGGTAACATGGAAGGAAGTGGAGAATATGCCTGAAGACCGCAACGGTTATGTGTTTTATTTCACCGCCAAATACTGCCTTGACGCATGGAACAGAAAAGATTCCTTGGGGCGTTATGCCAA
>Ga0081606_1000468_pt1 | contig 16952 bp, 12 predicted proteins | sample EareggfetidaYelm_FD_71127 | JGI IMG/M metagenome (GOLD analysis project Ga0081606, IMG submission 71127) | Earthworm egg capsule microbial community from the University of Washington, USA - E. fetida Yelm (SPADES assembly) (version 2) | ecosystem: Host-associated > Annelida > Reproductive system... | reverse complement strand
AAGCGCATCGCGGCGTTGCATCGCTTGCCAATACGCTCGGTATTGGCTGCGCGATGCGCCTTGCGCTGCGCTCCGATGGCTGCGCGCAGCCTACGACATCTGATCGGTGACGCGACACTAGCCCCCGAAGGCACCGGCGACGATGCGCGGGCGCAGGTCAGGTTCGCCCGCCACGGCGTGAAGTGGCTGGCGCTGTCGGTGGCCAAGCCCACGCCGGTTTGAAATTGCTGCCAAACCTATAGCTAACGGCATAGGGCGGGCGCCGCGGCGGGATCAGTCGGGATCAACCGGTATCAGCCGTACACTCCGGACTCACCAAAGCATGGGGAATCAGGAATGTGGTTCATAGGCATGATTGCCGGACTGTTCATTGGGGCGCTGTTCAAATCGGTGCCGGTGGCGCTGATTCTCGCACTCGTCGGCGCGTACGCGTTCTCGCAGATGTTCGGCAAGAAGAAAAAGGACGCGCCGCAGCGCACCGAGGCTGAAAGCGCGCTGTCGGACGACCAAGCCGTTGGTGCACCGGCGGCAGCGGGAGCGCCCGCAGGCGGTGTGCTGAAGCTACAGCAGCGGGTGAGCGAACTCGAAGAGCGGGTCAGCCAGCTCGAACGCCGGCTCGCGCAGGGTGCAGGTGAAGTGGCCGTGACACCGGCCGCGCCGGTCAGCGATCGCGCCACCTCCATGGCCAGCACGCCAGTGGCCGAGTCGCCTCCATTGCCGTTGGGTCAACCGGCGACCGCGCGCGCCGCCGAGATGACGCGGCCCCGCATCTCGGTCATGCAGGTTTCGCAACCTGTCGTCGTTGCCAAGGAGCCCGCGGCAGAAGCGCCGGTCGCGCCTGTCATTCCTGCTGTCGACGAACCCGACGCGCCGCGTCCGCCGGAAACCGTCGCTGCCCCTGCGCCGGTCGCCGGGCCGCCGCTGGTTCACCGCCCACCCCCGCCACCGGTCCCGCTGCGCGACCGCCTGCCTGCGCCGATCGCCAACCTGATCTTCGGCGGCAACATGCTGGTCAAGCTCGGCGTGCTGATCCTGTTCCTCGGCCTGGTTTTCCTGCTGCGCTACACGGCCGAGCGCGTCACGGTGCCGATCGAACTGCGCTACGCCGCAGTCGCGCTGGTGGGCGCGGGCCTGCTGGTGCTGGGCTGGCTGCTGCGCCACCAACGCGCGGGCTATGCGCTGATCCTGCAGGGCACGGGCATCGGGATCTTCTATCTCACGACGCTCGCGGCCATGAAGCTCGGCGGCCTGCTGTCGACCAGCGTGGGCTTCGCGTTCCTGTTCGGCGTGGTGGTGCTCAGCGCTGCGCTGGCCGTGCTGCAGAACGCGCCGCTGCTGGCCATCGTGGCCGCGCTCGAAGGCTTCGCCGCGCCGGTGCTGACATCGACCGGCTCGAACCAGCCGGTGGGCCTGTTCACCTACCTGCTGGTGCTCGACGTGGGCATCGTGCTGATCGCGTGGTTCAAAGCCTGGCGCGTGCTCAACCTGATCGGTTTCGTGGGTACCTTCACGCTCACGTCCGGCTGGGCGCACAAGTACTACACCGACGACCAGTACGGCACCGTGCAGCCGTTCCTCGCTGTGTTCTTCCTGCTGTTCACCGCCATCGGTTTGTTCTTCGCGCGCCGCACGCTGTTCGATGCGCCGGTGCAGCCCGCGCAGCCGCTCGCGACGCGCGCGCTCGACACGCTGCGCCGCGCCGGCCGGGTCGACAGTTCGCTGGTGTTCGGCACGCCGATGCTCGCATTCGGCATGCAGTACCTGCTGATGCGCCCGTGGGAATACGGCGCCGCCTTCTCGGCGATGGCGCTCGCGGCCCTCTATCTCGTGCTGGGCCGGCTGGTGTTCGCCTCGCAGCCCAAGGGCCTCGCGCTGCTGGCGGAGGCCTATGCCATCGTCGGCGTGATCCTCGGCACGCTGGCGATTCCGCTCGGCCTCGAAGGGCAGTGGACCAGCGCGACATGGGCGGTCGAAGCGGCCGGCATGTACTGGCTGGGCGCGCGGCAAGGGCGCGTCTACGCGCGTGCCTTTTCGTTCCTGGTGTTCGCGGGTGCGGTGTGGAAGCTGCTCGAAGCCACGCAACTCGACGGGGCGGCAGGGCATCCGCTGCTGCAGGGCTCCGTGATCGGCCCGCTGCTGGTGGCGGCGAGCGCCTTCGCGATGTGGGCCATACAGCGTCGCGCGAAGCTCGACGAGGGCGATAGCCTCGAAGCCATCGTCGGCAGCGCCTTGCCGTGGTTCGGCATGGCCGCGCTCACGCTGCTCTTGTGGCAGTGGTTCATGCCGCCCTGGGCCGCGGCCGCGACGGCCGTGCTGGCTTCGGTCACCTTTGCCGTCGCCGTGCGCTTCGCGTTGCTGCCACTCACCTCTGTGAGTTTCGGCATGCAAGCGCTGGCAGTGGTGGTTTTCATCACCACGCTGCATCGCACAGGCGATGGGCTCGATGCCAAGCAGGTGCTCGAAAGCGGCTGGCAAGGCGCTGCGGCCGCCTGCCTGATCGCGTTCAGCGTGCTCGGCAGCGCCGCCTGGTCGATGTCGCAGGCGCATCGCGCGGCACGGGCGCGCGGCGTGCAGCCTGTGTGGCCGACCGGCAATGTGGTGGGCGTGATCGCGGGCGTGGGTCTGCTGCACCTTGCGATGCTGTTCCAGATCAGCCTCACCCAGGCCGCGCTGCTGTGGCCGCTGACCGCCACCGTCGTGCTGTGGGTGGCGCTGCGCATGGCGCACCTGCCGCTCGCGGCGTTCGCGGGCGTGCTGCATGCGGTCTCGTCGATCCTCTTCGTCGTGCTGGCAGTGATGGGGGGCGATATGCGCGTGTTGCGCCCCGCCTTCGGGCATCTCGGCTTCTGGACGCCGGTGGTGCTGGGCCTGACGGCGCTCTTGGCCGGCGACTGGTTGCGCGACGCGGCGCGGCCGCGTGCGGGCGAGCCCATCGGCGTGGCGCGCAAGCGCTGGGTCGATGCCTGGTGCACCAACCCTGTCGTGCCGTGGGTGCCCGTGATCTGGGGCCTGGGCTGGTGGCTGTCCGGCATGCTGGGCGAAAGCGTCCGGGTGCTGAGCCTCCACGCGCTGGCGAGCCATATGCCGGCGGCCGTCATGGCGGTGGTGCTCGTGACGTCCGTGCTGTCTGCGCTCGTGGCGCACCGGCGCGACTGGCCGCAGCTCGGTCAGGCGACGAGCGCCACGCTGCCCGGCTTCAGCCTGATCGCCGTCTACGGCATCGCAGGCGAGCCGACGCCGTTCTACATACCGTCGAGCGCGCTCGGCTGGATCGCGTGGCCGCTGGCGCTGGTGTGGCACCTGCGCCTGCTGCGCGCGCAAAAGCGCTGGTTCGATGCATCGGCGCTGACGCCGTTCCACGTTGCGGGCTTCTGGCTCTTCCTGCTGCTCGCAGCGCGCGAATGTCAATGGCAGCTCGGCCGCATCGGCGCCGAGTGGTCGAACTGGCAACTGCTGGGCTGGGCCATCGTGCCGGCACTCACGCTGTGGGCACTGCGCTCGCGCGTGCTGCTGCAGCGCTGGCCGCTCAGCGAGTACCGCAGCGCCTACCTGGAGTTCGCCGTGACACCGGTGGCGGCGTACCTGCTCGCATGGGTGTGGGTGACCAACGCCGCCAGCCCTGGCGCTGCGGCGCCGCTGCCTTATGTGCCGCTGCTCGATCCGCTCGAACTCGCGCAATGGCTCGTGCTGTTCGCGCTGCTGCTCTGGTGGCGCGCGCTGCCGCAGGGCTCGTTCGCGCGCGTGCAGCCGATGGTCGCCAAGGGCACCGTCGGCTGCACCGGCCTCGCACTGCTGACCGGCATGGTGCTGCGCACCTGCCATCACTATGCGGGCGTCGAATGGCGCTTCGACGCGCTCTATGCCTCGTGGCCCACGCAGGCGGCGCTGTCGATCACCTGGGCAATCTGCGGTGTGGTCGCGATGGTGCTCGGCCACGGGCGCCGGGTGCGCACGCTGTGGATCGCGGGCGCCGCGCTGCTCGGCGTGGTGGTGTTGAAGCTGTTCTTCGTCGAACTGGCGGACCGCGGCGGGCTGTTCCGCATCGTGTCGTTCATTGCGGTCGGCGCGCTGCTGCTGCTGGTCGGGTACTTCGCGCCTGTGCCTCCGAAGAAACAAGAGGCGGGGCCGAAGGAAGAGGCGCCGGCTGAAGGAGGCGCGGCATGAGCGGCCATTCGATTCGCGTGGTCCTCGTTGCGCTGGCGGCAGTGGCGAGCGTCGCCCAGGCGCAGCCCATCACCTCCGCAGCCATCGCGCTGCAGGGCGCCGGACCGTACCACCGGCTGACGCTGCCGCTCGCCATCTACGGCCACGCCGCTCATGGCGACTTGAGCGACCTGCGGGTGCAGAACGCCGCCGGGCATGCGGTGCCCTATGCCTGGTTGCGCAACGAAGCAGCCGCACCGCGCACGGCTTCGCAAGCGGTGCCGATCTTCGCGTTGCCCGGCAACGCCGCATCGGGTGACACCGCGATGGTTTTCACCGTCCGCCCGGACGGCTCGCTGGCGTTGGCCGGCAAGCCCGCCGCCAAGGCGAGCGAGGCAACGCAGTGGCTCATCGACGTGAGCCAGGTCAAGGGCCGCCTGCTGCAGGCGCGTTTCCAGGTCGCGCCCGATGCACGCGGCCTGTTCGCCTTCCGGCTGGAAGCCAGCGACGACCTGCGGCGATGGCGTCCGGTGGGGGACGAGGAGCAGCTGGTGCGCCTGGCCCATGGCGGCCAGACCATCGAGCGGATGGCGGTCGAGCTGGGCAACCTGCACGCGCGCTTCCTGCGCCTGCGCTGGAGCGATCCACAGCATGGCGCGCCGCTCGCCAAGGTGGAAATCGACAGCGTGCAGGAGGTCGGGCCGGTGGCGCCGATCGAATGGTCCGGCGCGTTGAAGCCGGAGCGCTGCGCGGAAAACTACTGCGACTACCTGCTGCCGCGCGGCCTGCCGCTGCAGAGCCTGCGCATCGACCTGGCCGACATCAACACGCTGGCGCAGGTGGGCGTGTCGGGCCTGGTCGATGCCACGCCGGCTTCGGCGCCGCCGCCGCGGTTCGCGCCGCGCAACCCGCTCTACGCGTTGCGGCACCAGCAGCGCCGAACGAACCCGCTGCCCAGCGGCCCCGGCGAGGCGCCGCTGCTCGATACGGTGGTGTACCGCCTCGCGCAAGCCGGCGGCGAGGCGCGTTCGCCGGCGCTGGCGCTCGACGGCGCTGTGTATTCGCGTCTGCGGCTGCGCACTTCCGGCCCGGTGAGCGTGCTCGGCGCCACGCCGCCGACCATCGCCGTGGGGGCCACGCCGCGCACGCTGGTATTTCTCGCGCAGGGCGGCGCGCCGTTCTCGCTGGCCTGGAGCGCGGTAGCCGGCAAGGGGGCGGTGCAAGGTGCGGCGCCGGGTGCGCCGCTCGCGCTGTCCACGCTGATCCCGGGCCACGCCGCAGACAAGCCCATCGCAGCCGACGACGCCTCGGTCACGCTGCCGGTGGCTGCGGTGGAGGCCGTCGTCGCAGCCGCCACGCTCGCGCCCGTTCCCGAGACGGCGCCGCACGATCCGTCGCGCAAATGGTGGCTCTGGGGTGCGCTGGGTATCGGCCTGCTGGCGCTCGCAGGCATGGCGTGGTCGCTGTTCGCGAGCCTGCGCAAGGACAGGGCGGCGGAGGACTGACCGGGGTCAGTTCGGATTGAAGCTGTCGCGGAAGGTGACAAAGACTGGATCGACACATGGTGTCCAACGACCCGGACTGCGAGACCAAGGCGGCCGATGTGATCGGGCGGTACCTCCATCCACCGGCGCACGCCGTGGTGTTCTGCGTCGATGAGAAGAGCGCCATCCAGGCACTCGATCGCCAGGACCGGATGCTGCCGCTGTCGCCAGGGCGTGCCGAGAGCCACGGATTCGAGTACAAGAGAAACGGCACGCTGAGCTTGTTCGCGGCGCTGAACACCGCCACCGGCCAGGTGCTGGGCAAGACCGCAGCGCGCCACACCAGCGAGCAAAGTGGAAGTACGACGATCCATCGCGGCGTATTCGACAGGCGCCAATTCAATCACGCATTGGACTAATCAGCTGCTGCCTGCGACAGGTGTCACACCTCCGCGCGCCTTGGTCGCCACGCGCCTCGCGCACTGCGACATCTGTCGCACCCGGGCAATCCCTGAGCCCACGCGGCTAGCCGCGCAGGTTTCCCCATCGGAACAAGCACTTGCACTCTGCCGCGCCGTGCGCAGCAGGCGGTGCCGCCGCATGGCACAGAAGCTGCCTCAGCCAGTGCGTCCACCACCCCGGTGGGCGTTCACGACAAGCCTGACAACGACTGGAGACAAACCAATGAAGCAATTGCATGCGCTGGCCCTCAGCATCGCCGTTCTGGTGGCGGTGTGGGTGTACGTCAGCATCGGCCTGCCCGACCTCAAGTTCAGCCCCTGGATCGGCTTCGTCGCCTGGGCGGCCTTCTTCGCCGCAGGCGGCGGCAAGGGCGGTGCACGGCACTCGCTCGGCGCCGGCTTGGCCGGTGTGCTGCTGACGGCGCTGACCATGGCCGGTGTGCAGCAGGCCGGCGGCGACCTCACGGCGCTGCTGCTGCTGCTGTTGCTGGTGCCCGTGCTGGCCTTCGTGCTGGTGGCGATGGCGCAGATGCCATTGCTGGCCTACACGCCCGCGGCCTTCCTCGGTGCCGCCGCGTTCTTCGGCTCCGGCGGCAAGCCGGACCTGTCGATCGCGTTCGTCTCGCTGACCTGGATCGCGGGCGTGCTGCTCGGCTATGCATCCGAGTGGTTGGGCGCACGCCTGACCCAGCGCACTGCCGCCCAACCCTGAGCGATCACCTGTCCCCGGGCGGCCCGCAGGCGCAGGCCAGTCGCCCATACCCCGACCTCGACCACCACCCCCAGGAGACCATCGGCATGCCCGACACCTACCAGAACTACATCGACGGCCGTTTCGTGCCGCACCGCGGCGCCACCATCGCCGTCCACAACCCGGCCGACCACCGCCTGATCGCCGAGGTGCCCGACGGCGATGCCGCTGCTGTGGACGCAGCCGTTTCTGCCGCGCGCCGCGCCCAGCCAGCTTGGGAGAGGCTGCCCGCGATCCAGCGAGCCGGCTACCTGCGGCAGATCTCAGTCAAGCTGCGCGAGCACGCCGAAGCGCTGGCCACCACCATCGCCCGCGAGCAGGGCAAGGTCATGCCGCTGGCGCGCGTCGAGGTGAACTTCACCGCCGACTACATCGACTACATGGCCGAGTGGGCGCGCCGCCTCGAAGGCGAGGTGCTGACGAGCGACCGCCCCAATGAACACATGTTCCTGCTGCGCAAGCCGATCGGCGTGGCGGCGGGCATCCTGCCGTGGAACTTCCCGTTCTTCCTCATCGCCCGCAAGATGGCGCCGGCGCTGATCACCGGCAACACCGTGGTGATCAAGCCGAGCGAGGAGACGCCGCTCAACGCCTTCGCATTCACCCAACTGCTGGCGCAGACCGATCTGCCGCCAGGCGTGTTCAACCTGGTGTCGGGCAAGGGCGCCAGCACCGGGGCCGAGCTAGTGGCGCACAAGGGCGTCAACCTCATCACCTTCACCGGCAGTGTGGCCACGGGCGTGCGCATCATGCAGGCGGCTGCACCCAACCTCACGCGCGTGAACCTTGAACTGGGCGGCAAGGCACCGGCCATCGTGCTCAAGGATGCCGACCTGGACCTTGCGGCCCAGGCGCTGGTGGCCTCGCGCATCATCAACACTGGCCAGGTCTGCAACTGCGCCGAACGCGTCTACGTGCAGCGCGAGGTGCTGGGCGCGCTGACCGACAAGATCGTGCAGCGCATGGCCGCCACGCGCTTTGGCAACCCGCTGCTCGACGAGACGCTGGACATGGGCCCGCTGATCAACCAGGCCGGGCTCGACAAGGTGGCCCGGCTGGTCGACGAGGCGCGCGCCGCGGGCGCCGAAGTACTGACCGGCGGCCGCCGCGCCGACGTGGACCAAGGCTACCACTATCTTCCCACCGTCGTAGCCGGCTGCCGGCAGGACATGTCGATCATGCGCGACGAGATCTTCGGTCCGGTGCTGCCGCTGCAGGCGGTCGACGACATGGACGAAGCCATCGCATTGGCCAACGACTCTGACTACGGCCTCACCTCGTCCATCTTCACGCGCGACCTGAACGCGGCGATGAAGGCGTGCCGCGAACTGCAGTTCGGCGAAACCTACATCAACCGCGAGCACTTCGAGGCGATGCAGGGCTTCCACGCCGGCCGCAAGAAGTCGGGCATCGGCGGAGCCGACGGCCGCCATGGGTTGCTGGAGTTCACCGAGACGCATGTTGTCTACATGCAGACCACCTGAGCGCATGAGGAACGACCCTGTGATGAACCCCGAGATGTCTTCCTCCAGCCCCGGTGTCTGCCGCTGCGCCTGCAAGGCAGCGCCCCACGACCCCGGCCGGCGCCAGGCCCTGGCCGGTGCCCTTGCGGTGCTGGTGCCTGCGACCGCGCTGGGCCAGGCGGGCACGCGCAAGCCCGAGCCCGGCGACCGCCTGACCTTCCAGGCCGACGATCGCCAGGGCCAGCCGCTCAAGTTGGCCGACCTGGTGGTAGGCGCGGCGCCAACAATGGCTTATCCGGTGGACCCGACCAGCGGCAAGGCGCTGGTCTCGCGCGCCAACCTGCTGACGGTGACACGCATCGCGCCGGATGCGCTCAAGCCCACCAGCGCCAAGAACGCGGCCGACGGCGTGGTGGCCTTCTCGGCGCTGTGCACCCACGCCGGCTGCCCGGTCACGTCGCTGCATCCGGGCAAGACGCAGTTGGTCTGCAACTGTCACGGCTCGGTGTTCGACGCGTGCGACCGCGGCACCGTGATCAACGGCCCCGCCACGCGGCGTCTCGCCATGCTGCCACTGGCATTGAAAGACGGCGTGCTGACGATTGCCGGCCGCTTCGACGGGCCGATCGGCCCTCCCACCTGAACACCGCGGCCACAGACCGCTGGCTCGTATCCCCCATCCATCAACGGAGACACACACCATGAGAACCCACAAGACTCTCGCCATCCTGGGCGCCCTGCTCACGGCCAGTGCCATGGCCGCCGGCCCGACGCCCGACTACAAGCCCGTCACGGCGGCCCGCCTGGCCAACCCCGAGCCCGAAAACTGGCTGCTGACCAAGGGCAACTACGCGGGCTGGAGCTACACCCCGCTGGAGCAGATCACGCCGGCCAACGTCAAGCGGCTGCGCCCGGTGTGGTCGGCCGCCACCGGCGTCAACTCGGGCCACGAGGCGCCCGCCATCGTCAACGGCGAGTACATGTTCGTCGCCACGCCGCACAACCAGGTCATCGCCTACCACGCCAAGACCGGCAAGCTGCTGTGGAAGTTCGTGCGCGAAGTGCCCGAGGGCCTGGGCGCGTTGCACCGCACGAACCGCGGCGTCTCGCTGTACGGCGACAAGGTCTATGTCGGCAGCATCGACTGCATGATCAGCGCGCTCGACGCCAAGACCGGCAAGCTGCTGTGGGACGCCCAGGTCTGCGACTGGGAAAAGGACAGCGCCTACATCACCTCGGCGCCGCTGGTCGTCAAGGGCAAGGTGCTGATCGGCCCGTCCGGCGGCGAGTTCGGCGTGCGCGGCTTCCTCAAGGCATTCGACGCCGAGACCGGCAAGCTGGCCTGGACGCGTTACGCCGTGCCTGGTCCCGGTGAGGCCGGCTTCGAGACCTGGCCGCAGGACGGGCAGTGGAAGGACGCCTGGAAGAACGGTGGCGGCACCATGTGGATGCCCGGCAACTACGACGCCAAGAACGACGTCATCTACTGGGGCGTGGGCAACGGCGCGCCGTGGCTGGGCGACCAGCGGCCGGGCGACAACCTGTACCTGGCCTCGGTGCTGGCGATCAGCCCCGACACCGGCAACATCGTGAGCCACTTCCAGTACCACTGGAACGACTCGTGGGACTGGGCCGGCATGAACGCACCCACGCTGGTGGAGTTCAACCGCAGTGGCAAGAAGGTCAGCGGCCTCATCAGCGCGCAGCGCAACGGTCGGCTGTACTGGCTGGAGCGTGACGGCAAGGGCAAGATCACCTACAACAAGTCCGAGGCCTACGTGACCAACACGGTGTTCGCCTCCATCGACCCCAAGACCGGCCGCCCGACTTACAACGAAGAGGCCAAGCCGGCCACCGGCAAGACGCGCACCTACTGCCCCAGCCTGTGGGGTGGCAAGGACTGGCCGTACGAGGCCTACAACCCCAAGACCGGCATGCTGTACGTGCCCTACAACGACAACCATTGCCTCACGCTGACCGGTATGGTCCAGTCGATCGTGCCGGGCCAGTGGTCGGCCGGGGTGGACATCAACAAGCTCGACCTCTCGGTCAAGCCCGGCTTCGACCACATCGGCGGCATCCAGGCCTGGAGCGTCGATGGCGGCAAGGAGGTCTGGCGCCAGAAGTACCCGCACTCGTGGAACTGGGGCTCGATCCTCACCACCGGCAGCGGCGTGCTGTTTGCCGGTGGCACCAATGACCGCATGTTCCGCGCCTACGACGCCAAGAACGGCAAGCTGCTGTGGGAGTTCCCGACCCCGTCGGGCATCATCTCGCCGCCCAGCAGCTTCTCCATCGGTGGCAAGCAGTACATCGCGGTGGTGTCCGGCTGGGGCGTCGATGCGCAGTGGATCCAGGGCAAGATGGAAGGCTTGGCCGGGTGGGAGAAGGCCGTTCCCGAAGGCGGCTCGGTCTGGGTCTTCGCGCTGGATTGAGTGGTGCACAAGGGCGTCATGCCGGGGCTTGCCTTGCCTTGGCTTGCGCGCGCTGCAACCCTATACTCGCTCGGACCAAGCGCACAGCCACGCGGCGCATGCCGCAGGGAACCAGAGGCGCCGACACTCCGAAGGAGACAACAGTATGACGCCCTCTCGGGAGCATCTCGATGTCGTGATGAACGTCGTGGGCAACGAGGCTGCCTTGACCGCGCTGGCCCACGACAACCCCATCCACCGCTCGTGGCTGCGCTGCTACAACGACTACGGGCTGGATCCCGCCGGGCGCCAGCACATGCGCGTGGAAAGCTCGGGTGCGCTGCGCGACCGGCACGCCAAGCACCTGGCCTACCTGCACACCGCGCGCGCCGCGATGGAGGAGCTCTACGCGCGCGTGGCCGACCTGGGTTATGTGCTGCTGCTGGCCGATGCAGACGGCATCACGCTGGACTACCTGGGCCACCGGGTCGGCGATTCGCCGATCCGCGCCGGCCTGGTGGTCGGCGCCAACTGGCACGAGGAGCACGCCGGCACCAACGGCATCGGCACCTGCCTGGCGGAATGCCGCACGCTGACCTGCCACTATGACGACCATTTCTACGCCGGCAACCTCGACCTCAGCTGCACGGCCACGCCGCTGTTCGATCCTGAAGGCGAGCTTATGGGCGCGCTGGATCTGTCCTCGCTCACAACACCCGATTCACGCGCGAGCCAGCATCTGATCGGCCACATGGCCTCGATGTATGGCCGCATGATCGAGGACGCCAATTTCCTGCGGCACTTCGGCCACCGGTGGGTCCTGCGGCTGGGACGCGCCGCGTCGCTTGTCGAGGTCAATGCCGAGGCCTTGCTGGCCTTCGATGCCGACGGCGTGATCGTCGGTGCCGACAGCGGCGCGCGCCGGCTGCTGCAGACCGTGGACGGGCAGGGCGTGGGGGCGCTGCTCGGCCAGCCGCTGTCGGCCGTGTTCCGCAACCCGCTGGGCGATGTCATGCGGCTGGCGCGCGCCGGCAACGGCGACAGCAGTGCACTGCTGCACCCCTGGCTGGGCGAGCCGCGCCAGGCCATGGTGCGTGGGCCGCAGCGCAGGACGCGCATGTCGGGTGCCACCTCCGCCCAGGCTGATCACCTGCAGGCTGCGCCGCAGGGCGATGTGTCTGCGCTGGAGGCCCTGTCCGACCGCGACCCGAAGATGGACGCGCTCATCTCCCAAGCCCGCCGCCTGGCCGGCAGGTCGATCAACATGATCATCCAGGGCGAGACCGGCACCGGCAAGGAGGTGCTTGCCCAGGCGATCCACCAGGCCAGCTCGCGCGCGGACCGGGCCTTCGTGGCCATCAACTGCGCGGCCATCCCCGAATCGTTGATCGAAAGCGAACTGTTCGGCTACCTGCCGGGTACTTTTACCGGTGCGCGCAGCCGCGGCATGGTGGGCCTGATCCAGCGGGCGGACGGCGGCACCTTGTTCCTTGACGAGATCGGCGACATGCCGCTGGCACTGCAGACGCGGTTGCTGCGAGTGCTGGCCGAACGCGAGCTGCTGCCCCTGGGGGCCGACAAACCCATCCCCTTGGCCTTGACCGTACTGGCAGCTTCGCACCGCAACCTGCGCGAGCGCATTTCAGCCGGGCAGTTCCGCGAAGACCTCTACTACCGTCTCAGCGGCGCCACGCTGAGTCTGCCGCCGCTACGGGAGCGGCAGGACCGCGCGTACCTGGTCCGCCGCATCCTTGGCGAAGAGGCCACCGCCATCGACGCCAACGGCCACCTCACCGTGCAAGCGATGGAACTGCTGCTGCGTTATCCCTGGCCTGGCAACATCCGCGAGTTGCGCAACGTGCTGCGCTACGCCCTTTCGATGGCTGAAGACCATGGCATCGGCGCCCGCGACCTGCCCCTGGAGGTGCAACTGGTCGATGCGCCGGCCCCAGTCTTGCTGGCGACTGTGCCCGCACCGCCCGCCATCGACGCAGCCCCCGGTGGGGAGGACGCCGATGCCAGCCCCGAGGTGCACCAACTGCTGGGCGCCCTGCGGCGCCATCATTGGGTGATCGCCGATGTGGCGCGCGAGCTGTCCATGTGCCGCGCCACGGTGTACAGGCGCATGAAGCGACACGGCATCGTCGCGCCCACGCAGTTCTGTTGAACATCAAACGCCGTGTAGATGACAAGTGGCCACACCCACGTACTCGTCGTGGCTGAACCAGGTGGAGAACTGGTTCTCGCGCATTCAGCGTGATGTCATAACCTGCGGCGGGTTTACCTCGGTGAAGGACTTGGGGCGAAAGCTGATGCGCTACATCCGCGAACACAACAAGAATCCCAAGCCCATCAAGTGGAAGTACGACGATCCATCACGGCGCATTCGTCAGGTGCCAATGCAATGATTCTGTGGATTGGTCTGTATTTGCATTTGTGACACAGTGCCACGCCATGCCGTCCGCGCATCGCCCGCACCACGACCGGCAGGCACCGCCACGCAGTAGCCAGCACATCGGCTGCAATGCTGCTGCCATTGGCATACCATAAACACTTATGACTGTACCATATAACCTGGTCAATGGAAAATGATGCAGGCATACTTTGGGTGACAGCGTGTGGCAAGCGGCTTATCATCATGAATTGTCCATACCACAAACACAAGACATGCCATTTCCCGCATTCCCCACCGCGACCGTTGCGCCTCCCCCGGTTCATGCACCTGCGGACGCGCGCTTCTTCCACTACGCGGGCGCCCGCGCCCCCGACCGCCAGCGCCGCATCGACGCCAACGGTGTGGGCTTGGCCGTCTACGAATGGGGCGCCGCCGACGCGCCGCCCGTGCTGCTGGTGCACGGAGCGCTCGACTTCGCGCGCACCTTCGACGTATTCGCGCCGCTGATTGCCGATGCCGGCTTTCGCGTCGTGTCCTACGACCAGCGCGGCCATGGCGATTCGGCCCACGCCGCGCTGTACGGCTGGGTTGCCGACGAACGCGATCTACTGGCCGTGGCCGACGCCGTCACGCGCGCGCCCATCCCCGCCATCGGCCACAGCAAGGGCGGCTCGCTGCTGATCCATGCCATCGAGGCGCTGCCGCACCGCTTCACGCGTTTCGCCTGCATCGACGGCATGCCGTTCCGCAGCCCGCACCCGGACACGGCCATGCACGAGAAGCGCTATATGTCGCCCGAGATCATCAGCAACTGGCTGAACCACCGGCACACGGCCGCGTCGGCCCAACGCAAGCCCTCGCCGCTGCAGGACATCGCGCGCCGCCGCGCCCGGTTGAACCCGCGGCTCAGCCACGACTGGCTGTGCTACCTGGTCACGCAGGGCGCGCAGCACGACGCCGACGGCTGGCGCTGGAAACTGGACCCGGCCATCCGCCCCGGCGGCTTCGGCCCCATGCGCTCGCGCTGGATGACCGACCGCCTGCCCGGCTTCCCGGTGCCGCTGCTGGCACTGTTCAGCACCATCGCCGAGCCCATGGGTTGGGACTGCACTTACGAAGACCTCGTCCCGTACCTTCCCCCCTCTGCACGCGGCCTGGCCATGGCCGACACCGGCCACTTCATCCACATCGAGCGCCCGCGTGAAAGCGCCGACCTCGTCATCGATTTCCTGCGCACATGACCGAATTCCTCCCCCACGGCCGCATCCGCCTGGCGCTGCACCGCCTGCAGCCCGCACGCGCGCCCGGCGCCCACCCTTTGCTGCTGCTGCACGCCCTGGGCGAGTCGCATGCCGCGCACCCTGCGTTCAGCTACGCCCAATGGCCCGGCGCCGTGCACGCGCTGGACTTCACGGGCCATGGCGGCTCCACCATCCCGGCCGGCGGCGGCTACAGCTGCGAGGTGCTGATGGGCGACGTGGACATCGCGCTGGCCCACATCGGCCCGGCCACCGTCTGCGGCCGTGGCCTGGGCGCCTACATCGCGCTGCTGATCGCCGGCGGCCGGCCCGACCGTGTGCTCGGCGCCATCCTGCTCGACGGCCCCGGCATGGCCGGCAGTTGCGCCGCGTCCACGCCCTACATCCCGCTGGTGGACACCACGCAGCCCGCGCCGCCCGACCCCTTCGCGATCGCCGAGTTGGCCACCGACGCGCGCCCGCCCGAATACGCGGCCCACTTCGCGCGGCTGGCCTCGCAGCGCTCGCACCTGCCCCGGCCCATCACGGTCTGCACACGCGAGCAGCCGCCCTGGCTGCAGGCCGTCGTCGACGTGCTGGGCGGCGCACCGGTGGACCCCGCGAACGCCTGGCGCATGTACGCCAGCTCCCTGCCCCAGCCCGTCCCGGCGTAACCACGGCCTGCGGCCACCCCGCGCCGCAGGCGAAGCCGCCTGCAACGCGCAGGTGCTGCGCGACCTGCCGCGCAACTTCGCAGCCAACCTGGCGCACGGCATGTGGGGCATGACCGGGTTCCGGCCCATGAGCACCGCCCGGCCGCCCGAAGGTGCTCATACCGTAGCCGAAGGCGAAGGTACTCCATCCTTCACCGCCCGGCCGCCTGAAGGTACTCCATCCTTCGCCGCCCGGCCGTCCGAAGGCGCTCATACCGTAGCCGAAGGCGAAGGTACTCCAGTGAGCGCGCCGACCTTCGTGCCGGCCTGCATCTGCATGACCCTGTCCTCCATCCGGGGCGCCACGCTGATCGGGCACCGCATCGGGGAGCCGCGTTTCGACCTGCGGCGTGTCTGGCGACGACCCTGGCCGTTCGACAAGGCGCCACCCCTAGAATGCCGTCTCACCGTCCCATCTCCATACGTCCGACCATGAATTTCCCATCAGCCGAAGCCGGCGATCGCATGACGGGTCGCTACAAGCAAAAGCGCGAGGCCATCCTGAACGCGGCGGCCCGGCTGTTCGACGAGAACGGCATCAAGGGCACCATGCTGTCCGAGGTCGCGCAGCAGGTCGGGCTCAACACCAACAGCATCACCTACTACTTCAAGAAGAAGGAAGACCTGGTGTTCGAGTGCCTGATGCACACCACGAACACGATTTCCGCGCTCGCGGCCGACAGCGACACCGCCGCCACGCCAGAGGAGCGCGTGACGCGCTTCGTGACCGGCCGTTGGAAGAAACTGGCCGAGGCCGCCCAGGGCCAGTACCCGGCCACGATGTCGTTCCGCGACGTGGGCGAGCTCGACGCCTCCTATACCAAGATCATCTTCTCGGCCTATGGCGACATGTTCCGGCGCGTGCGCGGACTGCTGGCCACCGGCCCGGTCACGTCGGACAACCGCATGTCGCTGACGATCCGCACGCATCTGCTGCTGACATCCACGCAATGGGCGCGCACCTGGCTGTCGAACTTCAGCGTGGCCGACTACGAGCGCCTGGCCGCGTACATGTGCGACGTGCTGATCAACGGTCTGGCCGCGCCCGGCAAGCCCTGGGGGCCGACAGCGCTGGACCGGAAGGTGGCCTCCATCAAACTGCCCGAGCCCTCGAACCACGGCTTCCTGGCCGCTGCCATCAGCCTGCTGAACGAGGTGGGCTACAACGGCGCGTCCATCGACCGCATATCGGCGCGCCTGTCCGTGACCAAGGGCTCGTTCTACCACCACATCCCGAGCAAGGACGACCTGTTCGCCGAATGCGTGAGCCGCACGCTGGCCGTGGTCGAGGGCATGCAGGCCGCCGCCATCGCCGGCGAAGGCTCGGGCGGCGACAAACTGGCCGCGCTGGCGCGTTCGCTGGTGGGCTACCACTTCTCGCCACGCGGGCCGCTGCTGCGCATGACGGCCTGGACCGAGCTGTCCAACCTGGAACAGTTCTCCGGCCAGGTCCAGCCCATACGCCAACTGACCCAGACCGTGGTCGACTTCCTGGCCACCGGCATGATGGACGGCTCGGTGCGCCCCACGCACCAGGCGATCGCGGCCTGGATGGTCGTGGGCGCGATCAACGGCTCGACCACGCTGGACAAGTGGGTGCCCGGGTCCGAAAAGACCGACGCGGTTGCGCTGTACCTGAAGCCCTTCTTCCATGGGATCTGCTCCGACTGAGGGCGCCGCAAGCCGGCCCGGCCTGCCTGCGGTGGCGCCTGGCCGGTCAGAACCTGTACGTCACGCCCAGTTGCACGGCCGAGGTGCCACCGTTGGCCGCTGTCGTGCCCGTGTAGCCGTTGGCCAACTTGTAGTGGTTGGCAGGGTTCTCGTTGTGGATCCTGGCGTAGCCGATCGTGAATTTCGTGCGCTTGGACAGCGGGTAGTCGTAGGCCGCAC
>Ga0081606_1000467_pt1 | contig 16961 bp, 18 predicted proteins | sample EareggfetidaYelm_FD_71127 | JGI IMG/M metagenome (GOLD analysis project Ga0081606, IMG submission 71127) | Earthworm egg capsule microbial community from the University of Washington, USA - E. fetida Yelm (SPADES assembly) (version 2) | ecosystem: Host-associated > Annelida > Reproductive system... | reverse complement strand
CCGCAGTCGAGGGTTGGCCAGCAGGCCGTACCGGTAGAACCGCTCGATATCGTTGCCCTTGTACGTCGAACCATCACCCCAGATGTCGACGCTGTCGGCCATCATGGCGCGAACCAGGAGCGTGCCGGTGACAGCCCGGCCCAGGGGGGTCGTATTGAAGTATGTTTTGCCCCCCGAGCGGATGTGAAAAGCGCCACACTGAAGCGCGGTGAGCCCCTCTTCCACGAGTGCGGCTTTGCCGTCAATGTGACGGGCGATTTCGGCACCGTACTCGGCTGCGCGGCCCGGCACCGCCGCGACATCCGGTTCGTCGTACTGACCAATGTCGGCGGTGTAGGTGCACGGAATGGCCCCGTTCTCCCGCATCCACGCGACCGCGCAACTGGTGTCAAGGCCCCCGGAGAAAGCGATACCGACACGTTCGCCAACGGGCAGACTGGAGAGGACTTTTGACATGGACACTAGCCTACTTGCGGTGGTGTCGATGTGATTCGGATGGCCCGTGGCCCCGTGCTCGTCATTGCCCCGTGTTGTGCGGTCCTGCTCGAACTTCCGTTTCGCACTCGTGACGAATGCGATCCTCGGCCGGAGGTCGGTAATACGGAGAGCGGCCAGTGGTCTCTCGCACCCGCGTTCGACGTCACCTACGCGTACAACCCAGACAGCACGTGGACCCGCCAGCACCTCATGGGCGTGAACGGGAAGTTTGCCACTATCACCCGCACAGACCTCATGAATGTCGCCGACCGCTTCGATATCACCGAAGCGAAAGCGATCATCGACGAGATCGCATCTGTTATCGCCCGGTTTGCGGAGTTTGCTGAGGCGGCAGACCTGCCGCACGCCTCGGTGCGCGAGATCACTCAGGGACTGGCACAGCTTCCTCGATAACACCGGCCCGTTCCGCCACGGTCGAGCGGCGGCGGTCAACAGCACCCGGCACGGTGACTAGGCTGATTTGTTATGCGATGGTTGAGTGAGTGCTGTGAGTAGGACACCGGCAGATAGTGCCTCAGCCATCTCCGCCGTGAGGAGGGGCTTGGCACGAGTGGTCGAACGAGCCAACCATCAAGACATCCGTCGCAATGTCCCACGAGACACCCGCATTCAACGAGACATCCCCTGCGACATCCATCGGGGCATCCGGTGACCGCTATGTTTCGTTCCCTCTCTGAGCGAGATTTCCGGATCTGGTTTGTCGGTGCATTTGTCTCCAATATCGGTGGCTGGATGCAAACCACCGCCCAAAACTGGGTTGTGCTCACCGAACTGACCGACAACAACGCGCTCGCAGTCGGGGTCACAGTGGCCCTCCAGTTCGCGCCACCGCTGCTGCTCAGCCCCGTCACGGGCCTTATCGCCGACCGATTCGATCGGCGGAAGATTCTCTTCATCACCCAGACTGCCATGCTCGCACTCGATCTGGCACTGGGCATTGTGCTCATCGCCGGGCAGGCACAGCTCTGGCACCTGTACGTCTTCGCCCTCCTGCTCGGTGTTGTCAGTGCGGTGGATGTCCCGTGCCGCCAGACCTTCATCACTGACCTTGTCGCACACGCCCATATGTCCAACGCGGTCGCCCTCAACTCCGCGCAGTTTAACGCCGCCCGAATGATTGGCCCTGCCTTTGCCGGACTGCTCATCCTCATCGTCGGCTCCGGATGGGTCTTCATTCTCAACGCATTCTCGTTTATCGCCATGCTGATCGCGCTGGGGATGCTCCGTAACCTGACACCTCAGTTTCCGCGAACAACCTCGCCCGGCAACCAGTTTGTTGCCGGGTTTCGATACATCCTCGGACGACCTGATCTCATCGTTGTTTTCATCATTGTGTTTCTTATTGGTGCATTCGGAATGAACTTTCCCATCTTTTCCTCCACCATGGCGGTGGCTTTCGGCCGGGGTGCGGGCGAGTTCGGTCTGCTGTCCTCCATCATTGCGATCGGATCACTTGCCGGTGCCCTGCTCAGCGCGCGGCGTGAGCGGGCACGCATCCGAGTGATTATCGTGGCGTCCGCGTCCTTCGGCCTTGCCGCACTTATTTCCGCCCTCACACCGACTTTTTGGGCGTTTGCGATGTCTACCGTGCTCATTGGCTTCGCGGCCGTCACCCTCATGACCACCGCCAACGGGTACGTACAGAGCACAACAGCACCCGGTATGCGCGGTCGCGTCGTGGCACTGTACATGGCAATTCTGATGGGCGGCACACCGATCGGAGCTCCGATCGTCGGTGCCGTCGCCGATCACTTTGGTCCGCGATGGGGTCTGGGAGTCGCCGCCGTTTCCGGGGCAGTCGCGGCGCTCATCGGCCTCGGCTGGCTCGTTGTCGCCCGCGGGATGCGGATTGAGAAACATCCCCAAACCAGCTGGCGACCGGTTCTGAAATTTGCGGATGCCCCGACCGCCGCCATTGCGATTATCCCCTCGCCCGACCCGAGAGCGGTCGTGCCACCAGAGCCTGCCACCCCCGTCGGCTGCTCAGAGGGTCACACCAAACCGCGCGACCAACGCCACAGTCCTGTCACCCCCGTCAGCTGCTCAGAGGGGAGGTCCGGGGTCTGCGCCTGCACGGCTGCCTCTGTTGCCCCCGTCGACTTTTCGGAGGAGGTGGCACTCACCTCCCCGATTCCCCTCCCGCACCTGCGTGCACGAAACTCTCACGGGAACAAGCAGCAGATCGACGAGAGTCACCATCGCGACGTCATCCGTCGCAATTACGAACAGCAACGCCTACCCCCGCGAGACGATGGAGAAGGTGGCGGGGCGTAGGGGTGGTGGTACCAGGAACACGGGGCGTCCATTACCCTGTATCGTTCATTGTGTGCGTGCTGTAGTCCGGATCGTTGTGACCGTGGTTGTAGGTTGGACCGCCGCTGTAATGCTCTCTGGATGCGCAGGCATCTTCGGTCCGTCAGGCACCCCGAGCGTGGCTGCTGACTCGCCCTCTGTGTCCCCTGCGGTTCCGACCAAAGCAGTGACGGTTGAGTTCTGTCAGAACAACTTCTCCGCCACTTACGAACGAGGGATGGAACGTGACCTTGGCTTCCCAGCGACCGGCTACATTGAACTGACCAACATTGGTACGACTGACTGCACACTGGTCGGTTCACCGCTTCTGGCGTTCAGTTTCGAGGACCATAAAACCTCGGAGCAGGTCTATCAGCCGCGGATGAGCTTCGATGATGCGTATTATCGGGGTAGAACTCCGGTCCGTTGTACCTCCGCAAGGAAAGGCGTACGTGTGGACGGGGATTTTAGATCGCTATGAACTCAACCCCAGGGAGAGTCCAAGCGAGTGCTTCCGACCCCGTAAGGTCACAGCGATCCAGGTACAGTTGCCTGGAGCCAGCAAATGGATAGCAGCGGCAGCCAACTTTGGGCAGTGCCCGGAAAACGACGATATCACCCGGGTCGGCCCGGTTGACTCCGAACCTCGCGGTGCGATTAGACTGTAATTTCGTATCAGAGAGCATTGCAAAATCCACCTGGTTGGGTCGGTCGGGAAAAAAACTACTACAGGTAAGCACCTGGGTCTGCTGCACGTGTAGGTGAAGGTAGAAGCGCAACCCTCGACTCAGTGAACATGAACATCACCAAAGGTTGCGCTTCTACTTTGAATATGGGGGATAGTGTTTGCTGTCCTGTATCGTCTACCGTATGCGTGCTGTGAGTCAGATTGTTGTGACCGTGGTTGTGGGTTGGAGTGTTGCTGTAACACTCTCTGGATGCGCAGGCGTCTTCGGTCCGTCAGGTGTCCCGAGCGTGGCTGCTGACCCGCCCTCTGTGTCCCCTGTGGTTCCGACCAAGGCAGTGACGGTTGAACTCTGTCAGAATGACCTCTCCGCCACTTACGAACGAGGAACAGACCGCAATCTTCCAGCGATCGGCTACATCGAACTGACCAACAACGGCACGGCCGACTGCATACTCGTCGGTACGCCGCTCTTAGCATTCAGTGGGGGACGCACTGCCCCGGAGCGGGCCTACCCGCCGGACAATGTCATTATCGCTGATGGGTACCATCGAGGTAGAACCCCAGTGGTTGTGCCTCCGCGAGGAAAAACGTACGTGTGGACGCTGATCGTGGATCGCCGGGAGACTGGAAGGGAGTGCTTCCCTAACCCAAGCATGATCACAGCAATCCATGTGCAGTTGCCTGGAGCCAGCAAATGGATAACAGCAGCAGCCAACATTGAACAGTGCCCGTACGAGATCCGCTTTCCCGTCCAGGTCGGCCCGATTAGCTCCAAACCTCGCTACCCGACCAAAGAACCGTGATCAAAACCTGTCCGCTACCGGCAAGACTACGTATGGTTACGATTCTGGAACGGCAAGGACAGGGCGGTAAAACACCGGTCACCGTCCTGCTATCCGCGGTGTTCGCCTGCTTCGCCGACGCAGGTGTACCCGCGTGGGGCAACAGCCAGACCCGAGTGGTGGATTATCGTGTTACGCGTCACCAGGGTGTTGGGGTGCGTACCGAATCGGGTATCACTCGCATGTGCCACAGCCAACGGTCTCCACGTAGGGTTTGCCCGGTATCGGGTGCTGTTGTGAGAGCATGTTGATCGAACCACCAGGGGTGCGGATACCTAACTGACGAGAAGAGGGAAACCACAGAACCAGATTCTGGAAACACACCAATACCTTCTACACCAGCCTGGGTATCACCGCGACCGAGATCATGACCGATTACGGTGCCTGCTACCGATTCCGACCCTTCCACAACACCCTCGGTGATATCACCCACATATTCACCCACCCCCACCGACCACAAAGCAACAACACACACCGAGCACTTCCGCCACACCCTCACCGAGGAATGGGCCTACACACGCCACTACAACTCAGACACCGACCGAACCAACACCCACCAAACCCGGAACCACACCTACAACAACCACAAACCTCACACCAGCATCAGAGACACAACATTTACCCAACGCACCCACAACCTCCGGGGAAACAACACCTAACTACAGTCCTTTGGTCGGTGTGCGAGGCTTGGAATCGATCGGACCGATCTTGATGAGGTCGCTACTGTCTCGCAAGCATTTCTCAAAGTTGGCTGTTGCCGTTATCCATTTGCTGGCTCCGGGCAACTGCACTTGGATCGCTGTGACCTTATGCAGGAGAGAGGGCGGACACTCGTCCCCTCCCCTTTCTCCGTGAGCTACGGTCAACGTCCACACGTACGCTTTTCCTTGCGGGGGCACAACAATTGGAGTTCTACCCCGATGGTAAGCATCAGTGATGCTAGCGTACGGTGCATAAGCCTGTTCCGGGGTTGTGTCACCTTCCTTGCTGAAGGCCAGGGCCGGTGATCCGACAAGTGTGCAATCGGTGGTGCCGATGTTGGTCAGTTCGATATCGCCGATCGATAGAATATCGGGCACCATTCCTCGTTGGTACGTGGCGGAGAAGTCGTTCTCACAGAACTCAACTGCGGCCGCTTTCGACGGGGCTGCGGAGGACGCGGTGGCTGGATCGGAACTCACCTGTGGCACACTCGACAAACCGAAGATGCTCGCGCACCCAGAAAGCACCACAACGGCGGCCCAGCCCACAACCACAGTCACAATGATCCGAGACACGGTGCGCATGAAGTAAACAATACATGACAGCAGCCACTATTGCTTGTGTTCAAGCCTGAAATGCAACCTGCTTTTAGGTTCATGTGTGTTGGTTGCTTGCCAATCAACCAAGCAACCGGTAAGGAGGTCGAGTGGGTGGATGCTTATCCGGTGTGCATGTTGGTGAGGTTCACCGTGTGAACGAACTCGCCTTTCAGAGCGAGTTGGTCGAGGAGCGAGGCGTGGAGTCAATCGGACCGACTTGGATGTAGTCACCATCACCCAGTCGGCATTGCTCAAAGTTGATAGCTGCTGTTATCCATTTGCTGGCTCCGGGCAGTTGCACTTGGATCGCTGTGACCTTACGCGGAAGGAAGGGCTCGCACTCCTGCTCTTGGTGAGCTACGATCACCGTCCACACGTACGCTTTGCCTTGCGGGGGCACAACAATTGCAATTCTACCCCGATGGTAAGAATCAGCATTGCGAATAGCCGGCACAAAGGCCTGATCCGGGGTTGTGTCACCTTCCTTGCTGAAGGCCAGGGCCGGTGAGCCGACGAGTGTGCAATCGGTGGTGCCGATGTTGGTCAGTTCGATATAGCCGATCGATGGAACATCAGGCACCACTCCCCGTTGGTACGTGGCGGAGAAGTCGTTCTCACAGAACTCAACTGCGGCCGCTTTCGACGGGACTGCAGAGGACACGGTGGCTGGATCGGAACTCACCTGTGGGGCATTCGATAAACCGACGATGCTCGCGCACCCAGAAAGCACCACAACGGTGGCCAAACCTACAACCACAGTCACAACGATCCGAGACACGGCGCGCACGAGGTAAACAATACAGGACAGCAGACACTATTGCTTGTGTTCAAGCCTGAAATGCAACCTGCTTTTAGGTTCATGTGTGTTGGTTGCTTTCCGATCAACCAAGCAACCAGCAAGGAGGTCGAGTGGGTGGATGCTTATCCAGTGTGCATATCGGTGAGGTTCACCGTGTGAACGAACTCGCCTTTCAGAGCGAGTTGGTCGAGGAGCGAGGCGTGGAGTCAATCGGACCGACCTTGATGCGGTCACTATCATCCAGTTGGCATTGCTCAAAGTTGATAGCTGCTGTTATCCATTTGCTGGCTCCAGGCAGTTGCACTTGGATAGCTATGAACTTGCGCGGGCGGAAACACTCGCTTTTAAGTTCCTGGCGATCTACAATCACCGTCCACACGTACGCTTTTCCTTGCGGGGGCACAACAATTGGAGTTCTACCCCGATGGTAAGCATCAACGTTGCGGATCTTCGGCACAAAGGCCTGATCCGGGGTCGTGTCACCTTCCATGCTGAGTGTCAGGGCCGGTGAACCAACAAGTGTGCAATCGGTGGTGCCGATGTTGGTCAGTTCGATATAACCGATCGATGGAACATCAGGCACCACTCCCCGTTGGTACGTGGCGGAGAAGTCGTTCTCACAAAACTCAACTGCGGCCGCTTTCGACGGGACTGCAGAGGACACGGTGGCTGGATCGGAACTCACCTGTGGCACACTCGACAAACCGAAGATGCTCGCGCACCCAGAAAGCACCACAACGGTGGCCAAACCTACAACCACAGTCACAACGATCCGAGACACGGTGCGCACGAGGTAAACAATACAGGACAGCAGACACTATTTCCCCGATGAGGCGATGGCAATAGGCCCCTAACTACAGTCCTTTGGTCGAGTAGCGAGGCTCGGAATCAATCGGGCCGACCTTGATGGGGTAGTCACCATCCTGCGGACATCGCTCAAAGTTTGCTGCTGCCGCTATCCGTTTGCTGGCTCCGGGTAGCTGCACTTGGATAGCTGTGACCTTATGCGTAAGAAAGAGCCGGCACTCTTCCTCTCCTCCGTGAGCTACGATCAACGTCCACACGTACGCTTTGCCTTGCGGGGGCACAACAACTGGAGTTCTACCCCGATGGTAAGCATCAGTGATGCTGGTATTCGGTGCTTTGGCCTGTTCCGGGGTTGTGTCGCCTTCTTCGCTGAAGGCCAGGGCCGGTGAGCCGACGAGTGTGCAATCGGTAGTGCCGATGTTGGTCAGTTCGATGTAACCGATCGAGGAGAGATGGGGATCGGGTTCCATTCCTCGTTGGTACGTGGCGGAGAAGTCGTTCTCACAGAACTCAACTGCGGCCGCTTTCGACGGGGCTGCGGAAGTCACGGCGACTGGATCGGAACTCACCTGTGGCACACTCGACAAACCGAAGATGCTCGCGCACCCAGAAAGCACCACAACGGTGGCCCAGCCCACAACCACAGTCACAATGATCCGAGGCACGGTGCGCACGAGGTAAACAATACAGGACAGCAGACACTATTGCTTGTGTTCAAGCCTCAAGTGCAACCTGCTTTTAGGTTCATGTGTGTTGGTTGCTTTCCGATCAACCAAGCAACCAACAAGGAGGTCGAGTGGGTGGATGCTTATCCAGTGTGCATATCGGTGAGGTTCACCGTGTGGGCAAACTCGTCTTTCAGAACGGAAGCTATGAGCGATGTGACACATAATCTCACAGGGAGAGGGGCTGTGTGAGCAGCCCCTCTCCCTGGGTAGTGGTGTTAGGAAACGAGTGTTGCAAGTCCGGTATGCATGTTCGAGCCGGGGACGCCGTCGAGGGGGCCTCCGTAGCCGCCTCGACCGGCGAGCTCTTGCAGGGCGCGGTATGTGTTAGGCCCCGGTGTTCCGTCAATGGGTCCGCTGTAGTTGCTGCCGGTGAGCACTCGTTGGACGCCTCGCCAGGAGTTGCTTCCCAGGTCACCATCAATCGGCCCGGTGTAGCCACCAATTTTCGCTAACCGTTGTAGGGCTCTCCAGGAGTTGGTACCCATGTCACCATCGAGTGGTCCGGTGTAGCCGAAACCTCGAAGGATCGTCTGGATACCCCGCCAGGAATTCCTGCCCATCACACCGTCAATCGGGCCGGTGTAGCCACCCTTCGCAGCGAGTTTTTGCAGAGCAGAGTACGAGTTCCTACCCATGCCACCATCAATCGGACCGGTGTAGCTGTAGCCAGAGAGCACCTGCTGAATACCCCGCCAGGAGTTGCCACCCATCACACCGTCGATCGGGCCGGTGTAACCACCGGCCCGTGCGATTTTCTGCAGGGTAATAGCTTGCGCCGTGGTGATAGACGGAGTGCCTGTGGTGTTAGCGGTGAGATAAGCCTGGATACCGTTGACGGTGTTAGTACCGGGCACACCATCGATCGGACCGGTATACCCACCAACCCGAGCTAGCAGCTGAAGGCCTCTGTAGGTATTAAGGCCCGGTACCCCGTCTGCCGGACCGGTGTAGTGACCAAGAGACCGCAGAACGCTCTGGACGCCCCTCCAGGAATTGGTTCCCATTACGCCATCGACCGGCCCGGTGTACCCGCCACGTGCTGCCAGGTTCTGGATCACTTTCCACTGCTCAACCGTCAAAGACAGCACAGTAGGCGCAACAGGGGTGGTGGGCGTGGGGGTGCCGGGGATGGAGTTCGGGGGTGGTGCTGTTTCACCGGAGGGTGGTTGGCTCAGACCGGTGAACGCGCTGAGCTTGGCCACGTTGATATCCAACCGGATGCCAGCAAGACTCCCGGAAGAAGTGTACTGGTGGATATCCCAGTCCGGGAACGCGTTCCCGATCGACGGATTACCCGGGGTTTGAGTGTAGTGAGCGATCCACAACTTCGCACCAAGCGCCCTGGTCTGAGGCCACGGAATGCTGGTGAGCAGGCTTGAGTAGGTGTAAAGGAACGGTACAACATGCAGCCTGTCAATAACACGTTGCATGAACTCGGCCGTGCGGCTATCGTTCCAGAAGATACCATCATCGATCGCTTCGTTATCAAGCGCGAGGATATCCCCTGCCCGATAGTCATACAGGTGGTCAACGAAGAAATTAGCATCACCAACCGGATCTGTCGAGCCTGCCACCCAGTAATGGCCCACGATCAGACCAGCCGCTCGTGCGGCTGCTACCTGCTGCTGGTAGAAGGGTGCCACGTAAATAGGGGACACATTACTGCCCCCGGCCTTCACAATGGCGTACTGGTAACCCGCACCACGCACAGCCTCAAAATCAAGACTCCGCTGAGTGGTCCCCACATCAATACCGTACACGCCCCGCATACCAACCGGAACCGGGGCCGGCGGAGTCGGCTGAATTGGGATCGGCGGGGTGGGGGTAGCACTGTTCAACCACCTCGCAAGGCCGGCATACGTGTTCGGCCCCGGCACCCCGTCAATCGGACCGGTATAACCACCCGCACGGGCAAGGGTTTGAACACCCTTCCACGTGTTCTCACCGGGAACCCCGTCAATCGGACCGACATAGCCATAACCCCGAACAACAGTCTGAACACCCCTCCAGGAATTAACCCCCAAATCCCCATCAACCGGACCGGTATAACCACCACGCTGAGCAACACGCTGCAAAAGCTTGCCATCCTCAACGCTCACACTCGGTCGGCGAGGACCAGGGGCGGGCTGGCCGGGACCGGGAGCAGGAAGACCTGGCGCGGGCGTTCCAACATCCGCGAGCTGCTGGCGGTTGAAATCAAGACTCCAACCTGCATACCCTCTGGTGCCGTAGTTGGCCATCGAGATAACCCCGATCCCATTCCCAATTTTTTCATCCATTCGGCGCGAACTCGCCATGAGCACACGAGCACCACCACCGGTCAGATCAAGACCCACGTGCCCATCACCACCATCAAGCCACCAGTGAAAAGCACCCGGCACAGCTTTGGTGTAATCACCGCTAAGGATGAAGCTTTGAGCTTTACCCTCCGTCGCAGACCACACCTCCGTACCATCCGGAAAGGGACCGCCAACCCACCACATAAGAGCCGCGCACCAGCCAGCCCAAGAAGCCCTCGGCTCACGACCAACGTTCTTCGTGGGGTGTGCCAGCGCCCAAGCGTACGCCTGGGCAATTGTGTTCGCCATGATTACATCTCCATTCTTGCCCCTCGGTGAGGCACTGAAGAAAGCTTCGGGCACGGGAACACACCACCGATTCGACCGCAAAGTCCATCTTTAATGTGCCAAATAGCACACCAACAAGAACCCCCACACAAACCGGCAGAACCCAAACACCGGGCGACCCCACCCCTTCACACACAGCGCAATCCACCCTGCCTGATCCTCTGCAACCCAGCAGCAACCAACAGGCTCAGCGCGTGGTGAGGGCACGGCACAGATGGAACTGTTCCGTTCGGCACATAAAAATTGATCCGTTCGGCCATTGCCCCTCAAGTTCCTCAGCTCCTACTGTTGCCTTGAGCCAGCGGGTCTCTGCAACGGGTGTTGCAGAGACCCTGTCACCACCGCAGGTGGGAGGCATTCAGTCTGCTGGCTTTTCAACTAACGAAGGTGAATCTTGATGAAGCATCCAAAACAAACACGTGTGCGTGGCGTTGTGCCCGCACCTGACCACAGCCCGCAGAGAAGAGTGTTTCGCGATCTGATGACACTCATTCCGACCGTGAATGCAGTGTTGCTGATCGTACAGTCAGCTCTTGCGCAGCCGCCGTTGGATGCAGCCTTTCCGGGGTGGATCTACCTCGCTGCAAATGCTGCAGTTGTCATCGGTTCTGCCCTGGCTCGAACGATTCAGGCTCTGGCTAAAAACACAGTTCTCACGCGAGGGATGGGTTGGGATACTGAGATGCTTAGCCCGCCACAGAACGACGGGAGTGACCAATGAACACCATGCCGGCCCCCGCCTTGGTGGCACTTGTTGACGAAAATAAGGTCATGATTGAAGCCCTGGCGATCACGATGGGCGAGCGTGGCTGCAGGGTAAAGGCCCAAGACGGCAATGCTCAGACCGCGATTGCGTTGGCACAGATGTACCGGCCTCGGGTATTGGTGGTCGGGGGAAACCCCACCGATCTTTCCTTCCCGTTGCTTGCGAACACGATCCAGCAATGCTCACTCACATCCCGAATCATCGCGATGGTGACAACACCAGCATCCGAGCGTCACAGCCTGATGGCACAGGAGAGCGTCTGGGCGGTGGTCTCTCTACGTGACCCTTTGGACTCCCTAATCAGGGAGATAGATCACGTGCTCTCACTAAATGTCAGACCCCAGATCGGGGCGGGCATAATCTCACCGAAGCCGCGGCGGACCGGCGGCATACTGTCTCGACGCGAACTCGAAGTCCTCGAGCTAATAGCGGAGGACAAAACTAACGCAGAGATCGCCTGCGCCCTCACTATCAGTCTCGGGACAGTGAAGCGACACATATCAAACATCTACACGAAGCTAGAGGTTAATTCGCGAGTGGGTGCAATCCGGCGCGGGCTTGCAATAGGAGCTCTTCAGATCACCCCGCACTACTGGCCCCCCACACCTTGATCGCCTCACTGAGCCAGCCGGGTGTAGGTCAGGGTCGCAGATCGAGCGCGACGATGCCAGGATGGAGCACATGAGCGGAACCGTCCGAGTCAGCCTTCCCGAGACATCCCTCTGTGATGCACTCTTCGCACTGGGCCCACTGCCCGCCGGTGTTGAGCTGGTCGAGTGGGACTTCACCGGACCACCCCCGGTGTCTAGCATCGACATCGTTGTTCCCCCCTACATGGGGTCGGAGGCTGTGTACGGGTCACTGGCACAGGTCACAGCGCGGCTTGTGCAGTCACAGTCGATCGGCTATGACGATGTGGCGGGAGCGCTACCGCCGGGGCATGTGTTCGCGAATGCGGCATCCGTGCACGAGAGTGCAACCGCCGAGATCGCACTCGCGCTGGTGCTTGCGGCGCAGCGCGGCATCCCGGATTTTGTCAGGGACGGCGTCGCAAGACGGTGGGCACCGCGGTGGCACGCGGGCCTTGCTGATCGCCGAGTGCTTCTGATCGGGCACGGTGGTGTGGGCACGGCGATCGCCGAACGACTGCGACCGTTCGAGGTGACGATCACCCGGGTTGCGCAGTCGGCGCGGCACGACGAGTTCGGTGCGATTCACCCGGCCTCAGAGCTGGCAGCGCTGCTGCCCGACACCGATATTGTCATAGTGGCGGTGCCGCTCACCTCGGCAACCAGCGGGCTCATTGATGCACAGTTCTTGGCGCTGCTTTCGGAGGGGGCGCTGGTGGTGAACGTCGCGCGGGGAAAAATCGCCGACACCGATGCCATTCTGGCTGAGGCGAGCTCGGGCCGACTCCGATTTGCACTCGATGTGACAGACCCGGAACCTCTACCGGACGGGCACCCCCTGTTTGCACTGCCGAACGTGCTCATTTCACCGCACATCGGCGGAGCCTCGGCTGCAATGAGTCCGAGGATGGCCCGCCTGCTGCGTGATCAGATCGAACGGATGCTCCGCGGCGACGAGCCGCGCAATGTTGTGCTTCGGAGCTGAACACGGGATTGTGGTCTGACCACACTGTGCTACTGTGGTCAGACCACAACCACCGGATGGGACGACGATGACAAACCATGTCGGCACCGTCGGGCCCCGCGCGTGGCAGACCGTGCTCGACTACATCGAGTCCCTGCTGCAACGCGGAACCCTCGCCCCCGGTGACCGACTCCCGGGCGAACGAGCACTCGTCGCCCAACTCGGCGTCGGCCGATCAAGTGTGCGTGAAGCCCTCCGCGTGCTCGATGTCCTCGGACTCATCCACACCCGGTCGGGCTCTGGGCCCAACTCCGGGGCCACAATCGTTGCCGCACCGCGCGGCGGCATGAGCGCACTCATGCGTCTGCACGTCGCGGTGAACGGCTTCCCCGTCGCCGACATCGTTCGCACCCGGCTCATCCTGGAAACCGCCGTCGTCATCGACCTCGCCGGAGCCACCCCCACACCCACCCTCGACCGGGCCGTGGCACACCTCGAAGCAATGGATGACCCCGCGCTGCGCGCGGCCGAGTTCCTCGAACACGACGCCGCGTTCCACCTCGCGCTCGCCGAGGCATCCGGCAATCAGGTCATCACCGCAACAATGGCGGGCCTGCGCTCGAGCATCGAAAACTACGCGCTCGTCGGCACGACACGCCTGCCCGACTGGAGCGCAACAGCATCCCGACTGCGGGCCGAACACCGAGGCATCCTCACGGCCATCACCGCACGGGATGCCTCGGCAGCCGGTTCGCTCATTCACCAACACATTTCGAACTACTACAAAGAAACCTTCGGCGACACCTCGCCCAATGGTTCACCCGCGCACCCCGGTGCCACCGCCCCGACCACACCCCCACCCGGAGATACCGCACATGGTTAAGCGCCAGTTTCCCCGCCCTTCTGAACTCGCCGAGCTCATGCGATTCAAAGCCCCCACCCTTGACCCGGTGCGCCGCCGCCTCGACGGCGCGCTCACAATCTACGACCTACGAGACATCGCACAGCGTCGCACCCCGCGCGCCGCGTTCGACTACACCGAGGGTGCCGCGGAGGGCGAACTGTCGCTCGCCCGGGCGCGGCAGGCGTTTGAGGATGTCGAATTCCACCCCTCGATCCTGCGGAGCGTGCCGGTTGTTGACACGAGTTGCACGGTGCTCGGCGGTCCGAGCGCGTTGCCGTTTGGCATCGCGCCGACCGGGTTCACCCGACTCATGCAGACCGAGGGCGAGATCGCCGGAGCATCAGCCGCGTCTGCGGCAGGCATCCCCTTCACTCTGTCAACACTGGGGACGACCTCGATCGAGGATGTGAAGGCCGCTAACCCGACCGGGCGAAACTGGTTTCAGCTCTACGTCATGCGCCAGCGTGAGATTTCCTACGACCTTGTGCGACGGGCCGCTGCGGCGGAATTCGACACCATCTTCTTCACCGTAGACACACCGGTCGCCGGCGCCCGACTGCGAGACAAGCGCAATGGATTCTCCATCCCCCCGCAACTGACACTGGGAACGATCATCAACGCTATCCCGCGGCCGGCCTGGTGGATAAACTTCCTCACGACGCCGAAATTAGAGTTCGCCTCACTCTCAGCCACGGGTGGCACCGTCGGCGAACTGTTGGATTCGGCCATGGATCCGACGATCTCGTTCGATGACCTCGCGATCATTCGTGACATGTGGCCCGGCAAAATCATGGTGAAGGGTGTGCAGACAGTCGCCGACGCGAAGCTGCTCGCAGACCGCGGTGTTGACGGTGTCGTGCTCTCCAACCATGGTGGGCGACAACTCGACCGCGCTCCCATTCCGTTCCACCTGCTACCCGATGTGGTGCGGGAGGTCGGCGCTGACATGGAGGTGCACCTTGACACCGGCATCATGTCGGGAGCAGACATCGTTGCCTCGATCGCCCTCGGGGCCACCTTTACCCTCATCGGGCGGGCATACCTGTACGGACTCATGGCGGGTGGGCAGCGGGGTGTCGACAAGACAATCTCGATCCTACGCGACCAGATCGTGCGCACGATGAAACTGCTCGAGGTCGAGAACCTGGCAGAGCTGGGACCACAGCACGTCACCCAGCTGACCCGGCTCGTGCCGATCACCCGATCAGCGGTGGATGCCGCGGAGCGCGTCACCGCTCGATAACCACCCGCCCGGCGACTATTTACTGAACCAGCCCCAGAGTTCCCCTGTGCTACTGGAGCTTGCCCGAGTCTTTGGGATGTACCTACACGTACCGTTAGAGTTCCCCTGTGCTGCTGGAGCTTGCGCCTCAACCAGATGGTTTACTGAACCGGTCGCGGAGCCCCCACTGGGTGACCCGCAGCATGGCCTCCACCACAATGGACCCGCTCATTTTGGAGTTGCCACGGACCCGTTCGATGAAGGTCACGGGAACTTCGACCACCCGAAGTTTCGCCCTGTGTGCGTGCCACAGCATATCCACCTGGAAGCCGTAACCGCGAGTGTTAATGGTGTCAAGCCCGATTGAGCGCAGGGCCGCCGCGCGCCATGCCCGGTAGCCCGCGGTCACATCACGGGTAGAAATCCGCAGCATCACGCGGGAGTACGCGCTGCCGCCGCGCGAAAGCCACTCGCGGCGTCGCGGCCAGTTGACGATCTTCCCGCCGGGCACCCAGCGAGAACCAATGACCAGGTCGGCGGTGCCACCGGGCACCTGCAACCCCAGTCCGGCGAGCAAGCGCGGCAGTTCATCGGGCACGTGCGAGCCATCGGCGTCCATCTGCACGATCGGATCGTATCCCTCGGCGAGCGCCCAGGTGAACGCCTCAAGATACGCGGCTCCGAGTCCGTTCTTCGCGGTGCGATGAAGCACTCGGATGCGTGAGTCTGCGAGCGCCATCTCATCGGCAAGCACCCCGGTGCCATCGGGGGAGGCATCGTCAACAACAAGCACCGTGGCATCCGGAACTGACGCTCGAACCTGGGCAACAGTATCGGCGATGTTCTCGCGTTCGTTATAGGTCGGGATGACAACGAGGGAACGGGCGGTGTTGAGCACGGTTGGCGAGGCTTTCTTTCACGATGGTAGATGTCCGGACACGAGGGTAGGGGACGTGGGGCCGATAGATGGCGGGGGCTGATTGTCGGATCAACCTTAGACCCTGTAGTCGGCTGCGTGTGGACAGGAAGGTGTTCGCTCTCGTAGCAATCCGGGTAACTCTCGTAGCATCCAGGCAACTCTCCTGTGGCAGGTCGCGTGTGGGCAGGAGGCGGGTACCGGTAGATTCGGACTGCGTCGACTGCCTGTGGCGGGTCGCGTGTGGGCAGGAGAGTTTCAAGTCACGAACGGGAATCGGCGATGTCGAGGCGGCGGGCTGCGTGTCGGCAGGAGGGTTGAACCGCTCAGGGGATCAGCCGGTGCTTCACCCGCGTGGGTAGGGGTTCCGCTTGACAGTGCCCTCCCCGCCCGTCCGCGCAGGTGCCGCAGGGTTGCCGCGCTAACCAGTTCGGGGGCTTGTCCTCCCCGCCTATCCGCGCAGGTGCCCTTCTACTGCATCGAACAGCCTCATCCAAGACAGCAGTCCCCGCCTATCCGCGCAGGTGCCCTTCCTGTGTGGGTAGGGGTGCGTTCTCCGTGCCGATGCGAATCCTCACCACCGGGGGTACTTCCTGTGTAGGTAGGGGTGCATTCACAACCTCCGTAGGAACAACATCTAAGCGGATGTCTTTTTTGTGGTGGGTTGTGTGTGGGTGGGTTTTATGTTTCGGGTAGTGGTTTGGGGGGGAGTTTTTGTACTTTGGGTCGGCGGTGGCGGCGTTTGGGGATCATTGATCGCATTTCTTCCAGTTTCCCGAAACATAGCAGGCGGTCTCCTGCTTCGAGTGTGATGTTTTTTCGTGGGTTGGGGATGACGTTGGTGCCGCGGTGCAGGGTCAGTACTGTGATATCTCGCTCCGCGAGGCCTGATTGGTCGAGATCTTTACCGATAAGGTCCGCGTTCCCGAGTACCACCAGTTCCGCGACCCCGTACCCGGTTGACACGCTCAGGCGCTG
>Ga0081606_1000465_pt1 | contig 16992 bp, 13 predicted proteins | sample EareggfetidaYelm_FD_71127 | JGI IMG/M metagenome (GOLD analysis project Ga0081606, IMG submission 71127) | Earthworm egg capsule microbial community from the University of Washington, USA - E. fetida Yelm (SPADES assembly) (version 2) | ecosystem: Host-associated > Annelida > Reproductive system... | reverse complement strand
TGGCGGCGTCGTTGGCACTGGCCAGCACCAGGGCCGTGTCCTGGCCCCAGGTCTGGGCGGGGCCCGGGTCGTTGCGGCGCGTGAGCAATTGCAGTTGCAACATCCGGCGCGCGTCGATGTGCTCGGCGGGGGTGGGCGTTTGTGCCGCTATCTCCAGGCGCAGCAGCGCTTCGGACGCATCGCCCCGGGGTGGCGCTGACAGCGCTTGCGTCCAGGCGCTGCGCATCGCGGCCGGCACGCCAAGCTCCTGCGTGCCGGGCACCTGGGCTGCGTCGCGCTGTTGCCAGGCCGTGAGCAACTGGGTCAGCGCCTCGCCATGGGCCAACGCGGCCAGTTTCTTCAGCGCCAGTTGGGCCTGCTCCATCGCGTCGCGCTGGGCGCGGAAAGCGGTGTCGCCCAGGCGCGGACCGCGCTCTTCGGGCAGCGGGCGGTCGGCGCCGTGGCCAGCACGCTCGCTGCGCTCGCCCCTGCGGCCATCGGCACGCGGATTGCGGTCGCGCTCCCCCGGCCGGTCGGCGCGGCGCTCGCCGGGACGCCCACCCCGGCCCGGGGCGGGCAGCATGTCCTTCTTCATGCCGGGGCGGTCATCGCCACGCACGGCCACCACCGGGCGTGGCGCAGGCTTGGGCGCGGCGGCAGGGGGCGCCGCCGCACTGGCCGGGTCAGCCCCTTCTTCCGATGTCTGACTGGCTACGCTTTTCGTCGCATCCTGTGCAGATTCTTCCTGCACCTGCACCTGTACCTGTACCTGATCTTGTGCATCCTTGGGCGCCGAGGCCAGCACTTGCGCCGCCTGGGCCTGGCCGCGCAAGGCGGCTTCGAGCGCCTGCATCGCAGCGCGAATCTGCTGCGCGTCAGCGCTGGCGTTGGCCGCTTGCAGGGCATTGGCCGCGTCGAGGACCATGCGGTCGCGCGCGCTCAGTTCGGAGACGGCGCGCTCGCGCTCGGTCGACTTGCGCTGGAAGGCTTCGTCCAACGGTTTGCGGAAAGCCTCCCAGAGCTTTTGCTCATGCTTGCGCTCCAGCGGCACGGTCTGCGCTTCGGCCTGCCAGCGCTGCTGCAGGGCCTTGACGGCGTCGATGCGCAGCGTGGCTGCGGCGCCCAGCGCGTTGGCCTCTTCGATCATCGCCTGGCGCCGGGCCAGGCTCTCTTTTTGCGCCGCTTCCAACGGCGCGGCCGCCAGGGCCAGGGCCTGCTTCCACAGCGGCTGCAACTCGGCGAAGATCTTCTCGCCCACATGGCCGCCTTCGCGCCAGCGCTCGCCAAACTGCTGCAGCGCGCGGTGGACGGCTTTCCAATCCCCCGAGGCGGCCGGCGGCTGCTGCGCCCAGTCCTTGAGCTCTTCGATCAGGGCCAGGCGCTGCGCCTTGTGCTCGGCGGCTTCGCTGCGGACATTGTCCAGCCAGAGCTCGACCACCTTGTGCGCGGCGTTGCAAGCCTCGTCAAACCGCTTCCACAGCGCGTGGTTCGGCGCGCCGCCTTGGTCGGCCTGTTTCCATTGGTCGCGCAGATGGCGCAGGGTTTCCTGCATCTTGCGTCCGCCCAGGGTCTGGCCTTCGGGGCGGGTGAGCAGCGCCTCGGCCTTGGCCACCAGGTCTTCGCGCACTTGGTCGGTGCTCCAGCGCTGCCAGCCTTCGAGTTCGCCGGCTGCCACCAGCGCGGCATGCACCTGCTGCTCCAGTTTGTCATCGATATGCTTGCCCTGCGCCTTGAGCACGGCGCGCAGCGCCGCTGCGGCGCCGGCGCTGGCCTTGCCATGGCCTTCGGCGGTTGCCTTTTCCAGCGTCGCCAGGGCTGCGCGCACCAGTTCGGTCGCTTGCGCCAGCACTTCGGGGTCGGGCTTGGGCCGGGCGGCGCGGGCGGGTTTGGCAGCGGCCTCGGCGAGCAAGCCGCGCGCGGCGCGCAACTCGTCGGCCCACACGGGCACTGGCGGCAGCGGCGCAGCGGCGTCTTCGGCGGCCGCAGCGGCCTGGGCCAGCGCCGGCTGGAACGCCTCCCACACCACCAGCAGTTGGCTGCGCGATGCCTCCAGCAGCGGCGGAAAGCGCAGGTCCACGCTGGCCCAACTGGCATCGCTGCTCAGTTGCAGGGCCTGCTCCTGCCAGTGGGCGACATCGGCGCGCAGCGTGTCGAGCGCGGCCAGCGCATCGCGCCAGGGCTTGGTGGACAGCACCTCGATGCGCTGGGCCAGCAGCACCGCCGCTTCGCGCTGCACCTGCACGCGGTGCTGCAGGTCTTCGATGACCTGCACCCGCTGCGCCACCTGTATCTTGAGCAGCGACAGCGGCTCGCGCGACAGCGGGGCGCCGGCCTTGGCGGCATCGCGCTGCCAGGCCATCGCATCGGCAATGTTGAGCTTGGCGGTCGCCAGCAGGGCCTGGGCCTTTTCCGCCCATTCGGCAGCGATGGCTTGCTGCCCCTTGGCGCGGCGGATTTCGTCCAGGCGCTCGCGCACTGCACGGGCGGCGCCCTTGTCACGCCGGCTCAGTTCCTTGAAGACTTCCTGCAATTGTTCCGGCGCGGGCTCGGTGAGCAGCCAGTCGCGAATGCGGGCGGCGCGCTCGCCGGAGGTGGCGGCGGAAAAGGCGCCACCGGTCAGCGCATCGAGTGGCTGCGGCTCGTGGGTTTTGGCCGGGGCCGGATTCACTTCAGGTGCTTCGGACATTTTGCTGCGGGGAAAAAATGAAAACATGGTATCCAGTGGATGGACGAGGGCGCCCCCGAACTCATTGCCTGAGGGCAAGCCATGGTGCCAGACCGGCTGACGCTGCGATCCCTGGTCAGGGCGACACCGGGGAGCGCCCATTATCTATAACCGCGTATGACCGCGATCGATGACCGCGCCCAAGCATCGGCCCGAATGTCGGAGCAGGGCATCGAGCCTGCGGAAAACCGAAGGAAGCCCGGCGGGCAGTGCCTTGCGGCCTGTCCGCCGGGCTTGACGGCTGACACAACGGTCTTTGCCATCGATGGCCCTGCGCAAATGCGGCTGCGCAGGGCAGGGAGGCAAGGGATTGCCTCCAGGGGGGTGCCATGCAAGCGTCATCTACAACCCTTGGCATTGCCTGCCTTCGGCGGGAGATTCGGCTTCGTCCGGCGCGGCCTGCAATCTTGCAGGCCAAGCGCACCTTAGCAAAGTCGCCGTGACAACTCAAACCGGATTCCCAATGGGCGCCAGACGGCCGATTGACCGATTGGATTGGACCGGGGCCGGTCACACCGGCGCCGCCCACTACGGGCACGCCGGGGTCTTGCAAAACCCCCCCAGACCGTGGTTTTTCGGTATTTTTCATGACTTAAATATCTCAACGTCAACTTCGTTATTGTTGACTAAGCATTAAGAGGGCTTTTAGAATCCGCCGAACTCTCGAACGGGCCTGAACTAGGTAAAAACCCCAGGTCGGATTGAGTCCCACCAGGGCAACCCGGCGCTCCAACGGCGCGCCGCCCGATTTCGATGGCGAACTGCCGGCCTCCAAGCGAACTGCCGGGAAGGCGCCGCCCCGAACGGCGACGGCGCTTTTCCGTTGCGCTTGACAAAATAAGGAGGATCCATGACCGCTTCAGGAAAGATGATCTCCGGCATGATCGCCGCTTGTATGGCCGCCGCCCGGCACAGCCTGGACTTTGTCGGCCTGGCCGTGGCCTTTGTCGTCATGGCCTTGGTGGCCCGCCCGGACCTGCGCGAAGCGGGCGAGGCGCAGTTGATGAACTGGCTGCAAGCCCGCCAAATGCCCTCTGGCCCGCTCGACGCAACAAAAGCCGACGCGCGCGCCAAGGCAGGCAAGCCCGAAGACCTGCCCAGGGATCAGGCTGCCGTGACCTTCTGGCTCAGCAAGAAGTACCGCGTGGCCCCCGAGCCGCTGAGCGTGTTGGTGGCCCGGGCCTATGACGCCGGCACGCAATCGGGCATCGACCCGACGCTGATCCTGGCCGTCATGGGCATCGAATCGGGCTTCAATCCGTTTGCCCAAAGCGCCGTCGGCGCCCAGGGCCTGATGCAAGTGATGACCCGGGTGCACACCGACAAGTACCAGAACTTCGGCGGCCAGTTGGCGGCCTTCGACCCGGTGAGCAACCTGCGCGTGGGGGTCGAGATCTTGCAGGAATGCATTGCGCGCGCCGGTTCCATCGAGGGCGGCCTGCGCCATTACGTGGGCAGCGCCAACATGGTCGACGATGGCGGCTACGCCGCACGGGTCATGGCCGAGCATGCGCGTCTGCGCCAGGTGGCCAGCGCGCGGGCGCTGCCCATCTCCGGATGGGGGCAGTCAGGTGCTTGCAGCGCCTGCGCACCCCGGCCGCCGGCTTGAGCGCCCGGGCCAGGCGTCGTTGCCGCGCAGCACGGGACACAGACAGCGGTCTTGCCATGGGCCTGCCCCGCGTCGTCATCCAGACCCAGGACTTTGACCTGTCCAGCGAAATCGCTGCCTTGCGCCGCGAAAACAGGGGCGTGGGCGCCGTCTGCAGCTTTGTCGGCGTGGTGCGCGACAGGAATCCGCCCTCCCGGGGCGGCCTGCCGGTCGAGGGGGGGGTTGACCTGCCGGTCGAGGACGCGGGCGATGCCGTGCTGTCGATCGAGTTGGAGCATTATCCCGGCATGACCGAAAAATCCATCGAGGCGATGGTCGATGAGGCTGTGCGGCGCTTCGACATCGTTGGCGCGCGCGTCATCCACCGCGTCGGGCGGCTGCAACCGCTCGAGCAGATCGTGCTGGTGGCCGTGGCCAGTGCCCACCGGGGGCAGGGCTTTCAGGCCTGCGAGTTTCTGATCGACTACCTCAAGACCCAGGCGCCTTTCTGGAAAAAGGAACACACTCCCCAGGGCGTGCGCTGGGTGGACGCCCGGGTCAGCGACGACGCGGCGTTGGCGCGCTGGGGCATCATGGCCGGCAATGCCTGAGGGCAGGGGACGCCGTTCGATGGTTGCGGCAAGCGCGGCCTGTGCTACATTGCACGCCATGAACGAGTTGGCACTGGCCCTATTGCTATCCCCTTACGGGCGGAGACGGTAGGCGCACGCGCACACTTTTCCAAAAGGCCCGTATGCACCCGCAACGGGCCTTTTGTTTTTTGGGCGCCAGAGTTTTCATGTTGCGGGCCAACCCAGGTAGTACCAGGAGAGACGTCATGGCTGACAAATTGATCATTTTCGACACCACCTTGCGCGACGGCGAGCAGTCCCCCGGGGCCTCGATGACCAAGGACGAAAAACTGCGCATTGCGCGCCAACTCGAGCGGCTGAAGGTGGATGTGATCGAGGCCGGTTTTGCCGCCAGTTCCAACGGCGATTTCGACGCGGTTCGGGCGATCGCCAGCACCATCCGGGAGGCCACCATCTGCTCGCTGGCCCGCGCCAATGACCGTGATATCGCCCGTGCTGCGCAGGCGCTCGAAGGGGCGGCCAATGCGCGCATCCATATCTTCATTGCCACCTCGGCGCTGCACATGGAAAAGAAACTGCGCATGACGCCCGGGCAGGTGCTCGAGCAGTCGCTGCAATCGGTCCGTTTCGCCCGCAATCTCGTGGCCGACATCGAGTTCAGCCCCGAGGACGGCTACCGCAGCGACCCGGATTTCCTGTGCCGCGTGATCGAGGCCGCGATCGCCGAGGGCGCCACGACGATCAATGTGCCCGACACCGTCGGCTACGCCATTCCCGAGTTGTATGGCAACTTCATCAAGATGCTGCGTGAACGGGTGCCGAACAGTGACAAGGCGATCTGGTCCGTGCATTGCCACAACGACCTGGGCATGGCGGTGGCAAACTCGCTGGCCGGCGTGAAGATGGGTGGCGCGCGCCAGGTCGAGTGCACGATCAACGGCCTGGGCGAGCGCGCCGGCAATTGCTCGCTGGAAGAGGTGGTGATGGCCGTCAAGACGCGGCGCGACTACTTTGGCCTGGACCTTGGCATCGCCACGCAGCATATCCTGGCGGCCAGCCGCATGGTCAGTCAGACCACGGGTTTTGCCGTGCAACTGAACAAGGCGATCGTGGGTGCGAATGCGTTCGCGCATGCCAGCGGAATTCACCAGGACGGCGTGCTCAAGGCCCGCGACACCTACGAAATCATGCGCGCGCAGGATGTGGGCTGGAGCGCGAACAAGATGGTGCTGGGCAAGCTCAGCGGCCGCAGCGCCTTCAAGCAGCGCCTGCAGGAGCTCGGTGTGAGCCTGGACAGCGAGGCCGAAATCAACCTGGCGTTCGCGCGCTTCAAGGAACTGGCCGACCGCAAGAGCGAGATTTTCGACGAAGACATTCTGGCGCTGGTCAGCGATGAGAGCGTCAGCGGCGACAACGAGCAGTACGGCTTTGTCTCGCTGTTCCAGCAAAGCGAGACCGGCAAGCAGCCGCACGCGCGCATCGTGTTCACGGTCAACGGACAAAATGTGCACGCCGAGGCCCAGGGCAATGGGCCGGTCGATGCCTCGCTCAAAGCCATCGAGGCGCATGTCCAGAGTGGCGCCGAGATGGTGCTGTATTCGGTCAACGCCATCAGCGGCTCGACCGAGAGCCAGGGGGAGGTGACCGTGCGCCTGCAAAACAGCGGCCGCATCGTCAATGGGGTGGGAGCCGACCCGGACATCGTGGTCGCTTCGGCGAAAGCCTATTTCAGTGCGCTGAACAAGTTACAAAATAAAGCCGATCGGGTGGCGGCGCAGGGTTGAATGATCTATCTATAATTTCATGCACTTTCTTGGAAGGTCGCGCAAGATGTTGATCTTGCGCGATTTTTTTGCGGATTTCATGAACAGACCCGGCAGCGATTGCCGTTGGGGAACCACTTTGATGCGCCTTCGCACCGTCCACCGCCACGCAGTGAACCGTTTTTTTCGCCCGATGGGCCGGGCGCTGACGAGCGTGGCCCTGGTTGCGGCCTTGATCGCGGCCCTGCTGGCGCCCGCTGCACAGGCCGGCGGGTCCCAAAAGACCCTGAGCAAAAAGCAGTCACAGAGCGCCACCGGCAACAAGGGCAACAGGGGCAGCACCAAGGCCACGGCAACGCGCAAAGCGGCCGCGCATGCCGGGGTGGTGCGCGCCAGCGCCAAAACCGCCAGGATGCCGGCCCGGCGGGTGGCCTTCGTGCCCGCCCGGCCGTCGTTCGGGCAAATCGCGGGCCTGCACGGGGTCAGTGATCCGCTGGCCCTCCGGTCCAGTGTGGCGCTGGTGGTAGACCAGGACACGCAAGAAGTGCTGTTCAGCAAGAACGACCACGCCGTGCTGCCCATTGCGTCGCTGACCAAGCTGATGACGGGCCTGCTGATCTCCCAGGCCAAGCTGCCGATGGATGAGCTTTTGACGATCACCCAGGACGATGTGGACATGGAAAAAGGCAGCCGCTCGCGCCTGACGGTAGGAACCACCCTGACGCGCGGCGCGATGCTGCACCTGGCGCTGATGGCCAGCGAAAACCGGGCGGCGCATGCGCTGGGCCGCACCTACCCCGGGGGGATCGCGGCTTTCGTCGCGCAGATGAACGCCCAGGCACGCTGGCTGGGCATGACCGACACGCACTATGCCGAGCCTACGGGCTTGTCCAGCCGCAACCAATCGAGCGCCCGCGACCTGGCCACGCTGGTGAATGTGACCCATGCCGACCCGCTGCTGCGCGAGCTTTCCACCTCACCGGACTATGAAGTCGCGGTAGGGCGCAAGACCCTGCAATACAACAACACCAACCGGCTGGTGAAGAACCCGACCTGGGATATCGGGCTGCAAAAGACCGGCTACATCTCCGAGGCCGGGCGTTGCCTGGTGATGCAGGCACAGGTTGCCGGGCGCAAGCTGATCATGGTGTTCCTGGATTCGGCCGGCAAGTTCAGCCGGATCGCAGATGCCGAGCGGGTGCGCCACTGGATCGAATCCATGCCGTCATCGATGGCGCCTGCGCGCAATTCCAGCGGATGAAGTGCCGCCGGGCTCATTCCGCGCGCACATCGGTGCGCCGGCCGGCTGCCGTTTCGCTGCGGGCCTGGGCGCCGGGCGTGTAGCCCAAGGCCAGCGATATTGCGCTGGCCGTGGCCTGCAGTTTGGGCAACCAGCTTTCATCGAGTCGGTCAGCGGGCGCGGATATCGACAGGCCGGCAATCAGCTTGCCCTGGTCGTCATGCACCCCTGCGGCCATGCAGCGCACACCCAGTTCCAGTTCCTCGTTGTCGCGTGCGATGCCGGACTGCCGCGCTTTTGCCAGTTCCCGCTCCAGCGCCGGCAACTGGGTAATGCTGTTGCGCGTATGGCCGGCAAGCCCGGTGCGCATGGCATAGGCGCGCACCCGCTGCGGGTCGTCGAGCGCGAGAAACAGCTTGCCGGTGGAGGTCAGGTGCAGCGGTGCCCGCCCCCCGATGGCGCGCACCACCTGCATGCCGGAGCGCTCGCTGTAGGCGCGCTCGACATACACGATTTCGTCGCCCTGGCGCAGGCTCAGATTGACCGGCTGCTGGATCGATCGATGCAGGTTGCGCATGGGGATCAGTGCGGCATCGCGCACGCTCAGCCGGGCCTTGACCAGATTGCCCAACTCCAGCAAGCGCATGCCCAGGCGATAGCTGCCGGACTCCGGGTGGTCCACGAAGCGGCCCAGCGCCAAGTCGTTCAGGATGCGGTGTGCGGTCGACGGATGCAGGCCGGTCTTGGCGCTGATCTCCTTCAGGGAGATGGCCTCCTCGCGCGCGGCCAGCACATCGATCAGCGCAAACATGCGCTCCAGCACCTGAACGCTGGGTTTGACGGGGACACCGGGAACCAGTTTTTTCATGAGCGGCAAGGGGTCGGATGCCGCCATCGGCGGCCATCAGCGGCAAAGGGTCGGACGCCGCCGCATCTTAGCTTGTGCAATGCGCGCGCGGGTTCACAGCGGCATGTCCACCCGGTGCCAGCGCCCGTCGGTGAGAATTTCGTGCGGATGGAAACCGGCCTTGTAGTTCATCTTCGGGCTGACGGCGATCCAGTAGCCCAGGTACACATGGGGCAGGCTCAGGGCGCGCGCCTGCGCAATCTGCCACAGCACGTTGTAGGTGCCATAGCTGCAACGCGGCTCGGGCTCGTAGAAGGTGTAGACCGCCGACAGGCCGTCGTCGAGCAGATCCAGCAGCGACACCATCTTCAGCACGCCCGGCCCGCCGCTGGCGCCGGTGTCGTCGACCTCACGGAACTCCACCAGGCGCGAGTTCACCCGGCTTTGCAGCAGGAACTGCGTGTACTGGTCGATGCTGTCATGGTCCATGCCGCCGCCGGCATGGCGCCCGTTCTGATAGCGCAGGTACAACTGGTAATGCTCGGGCACGAAGCACAGGCGCAAAACCCGCGTCTGCAACTTGCCGTGGCGGGCGACGGCGCGCTTTTGACTGCGGTCGGGCCGGAACCCATCGACGACGATCCGCAACGGCGTGCAAGCCTGGCAGCCATCGCAATACGGCCGGTAGGTGAACATGCCGCTGCGGCGAAACCCCTTGGTGACCAGGTCGGAGTAAATATCGCTTTGAATCAGGTGACCGGGCGTGGCGACCTGCGAGCGCGCCTGCCGCTGCGGCAAGTAACTGCAGGGGTAGGGGGCCGTCGCATAAAACTGCAGGGACTGCAGCGGAAGGTCGTTCAGTTGCGTCATGCCGTAAGAGCCGTCGTCAAGGTCGTAAGGGATCGGCAAGGGAGCCAAGGGAGCGCGGCCCGAGCAGCCTGTCCCAGTATACGGGCTCGAAGGTCCAGGCCATCGGGTGCTGCTGGCGGGCTTTTTCGACATGCCGCAGGAACTGCGCGCGCGGTATTTCGTGCGCGCCCAGCGAGGCCAGGTGCGGCGTGTTTTGCTGGCAATCGATCATCCCGATGCCATGGTGCAGGCACAGGCCCACCAGCGCCGAGAGTGCGATCTTGGAGGCATCGGTGGCATCGGCAAACATCGATTCGCCAAACACCGCGCGGCCCAATGCCACGCAGTAAAGACCGCCGACCAGTTCGCCGTCGACCCAGGTTTCCACGCTATGGGCATGGCCTGCGGCATGCAGGCCGATGTAAGCCGCCACCATCTCGGGCACGATCCAGGTGCCGGCCTGGCCTTTGCGCTGCTGGCTGGCGCAGCGGGTGATGACCTCCTCGAAGGCACAGTCCACCCGGATCGCGCAAGCGGCATCGCGGCGAAAAGCCTGCAACGTCTTGCGCAGCGAGCGATGCACGCGCAACGCCGACACCGGCAGCACCATGCGCGGGTCGGGTGTCCACCACAAAATGGGTTGGCCCGGGCCATACCAGGGAAAGCAGCCCTGTCCGTAGGCCGCGCACAGGTAGGCAATGCTGAGCGCCCCGCCTGCGGCCAACAGACCCGGCGCCGGGTCGTTCGGCCCCCATGCGGCGGCCGGCAGCGGCAGCGGATCGTCAGGCTCCAGCCAGGGCAGTTGCGGGGGTGTCATGGAACAGAGGGGCCAAAGACGCCGGTGCGCCGATTGTCCGGCATGCGCCGCAGCCGCGATGGCAGCGGCTACGCAATGAAAAAGCCCTGCACGGAACATGGGGTGCAGGGCTTTGCAAATGGCTCCTCGACCTGGGCTCGAACCAGGGACCTACGGATTAACAGTCCGGCGCTCTACCGACTGAGCTATCGAGGAACAAGCCCGCGATTATATACACGGAACATGCGCCGCAGATGCTCAGACGCCAGCCTGCGCCGAGCGATGCAGCAACGCCCAACGCGCCCAACGCGCCCGAATCGCAGGCAGAGACGGCAGAGACGGGCGCAACCCCCATCCATGCATCCCGGGTTAGTGTCGCGTCACCGATCATCTGTCGGTCTGCGCTGGCCATCGCAGCGCATCGCGGCGTTGCATCGCTTGCCAATACAGCTCGGTATGGGCTGCGCGCTGCGCCTTGCGCTGCGCTCCGATGGCTGCGCACAGCCTACGACATCTGATCGGTGACGCGACACCAGCGCGTGAGATTCGTTTTTTACGATTCTGAGTCGGAAAATTTTGCGGTTCCGCTGACCAATGCCGACGCCTATCATTGGCCTCGGCATGAATTCCCGTGCTGCCACAGGGCCTCGCCGTGGCCCCTTTTTCCGTCTTCCGGATTCCCCATGTCGAACCTCAGCCCCGAGCAACGCACCCTCCAACGCCATGCCCGCGCGCTTGCGCAGGACGCGCTGCTGCCGCGCGCTGCCGAGGTCGATCGCACCGAGGCTTACCCCTGGCACACGGTTCAGGCGCTGCGCGGGCATGGTTTCATGGGCATGACCATGCCGGTCGAATATGGCGGCAAAGGCGCCAGCTACCTGGATGCGGTGATTGCGATCGAGGAGTTCTCCAAGGTCTGCGCTGCCTCCGGCCGGATCATGGTCGAGTCGAACATGGGTGCGATCGGCGCGATCATGAAGTACGGCAGCGACGCGCAAAAGCGCCTGGCCGCCGCGCTCGTGCTCGACGGCGACAAACCCGCCATCTGCATCACCGAGCCCGAAGCCGGCAGCGCCGCGACCGACATGCGCACCACGGCCACGCGCCGCGGTGACAGCTACATCCTCGATGGCGCCAAGCACTGGATCACCGGCGCCGGCGTCTCGCGCCTGCATTTCGTCTTCGCGCGGGTCATCGAGGACGGCGTCGACCGAGGGATTGGCGGCTTCATCGTGGTTGGCCCCGATGTGCCCGGCATGAGCATCCGGCGCCTCTTTGCGATGGGCATTCGCGGGGTGCCGGAGGGCCATATCGGCTTCGACCGGGTCGAGGTGCCTGCCGCGATGAGGGTGTGCCCTCCGGGCGGCGTGGAACGCGGTTTCGCGGGCCTGATGAACGCCTACAACGCGCAGCGCGTGGGTGCTGCGACGGTGGGCCTCGGCATTGCCCAGGGGGCCTTCGAACTCGCCGTCGCCTATGCCAAGGAGCGCCAGCAGTTCGGCCGCCCGATTGGCGAATTCCAGGGGGTGCAGTGGATGCTGGCCGACATGTCGGTGCAGTTGGAGGCAGCGCGCGCGCTGATCTACCGCGCAGCCACCAGCGGCGACGAGTTTCCCGACATGCAGGCGGCGGCGCAGGCCAAGGTCTTTGCGGCCGATACCGCCATCGCGGTGACCAATGATGCGCTGCAGATCCACGGTTCGGCCGGCTATGGCCGCGATCGCCCGCTGGAACGCATGGTGCGCGATGCCCGCATGTTCACGATTTCTGGCGGCACCGCGCAGGTGCTGCGCACGCAGGTGGCGAGCAGGATTTTGGGCGAGAAACTGCCGCAGACGCGCGATGGCTATGTGCGCCAGCCCTTCGGGCAGCGCTGAACCAATGCCTGCCACCTCAGGGCGCCGCCACAGCGGCGATTTCTTCGAACGAGGCCAGCACCGTGGCCGTGAGTGCCGAGCGCAGATGCTGCCTGCGCTCGATCAGCGACACCGGCCGGTCGAACCCGGACAAACGCACGATGCGCAGCGCCGGGCTGGTGTGCCAGTTCGCGCCGAGGATCAACGGCACGATCGACACGCCCAGCCCATGGCTCACCACGGCGATGATGGCGTCGAGCGAGTCGACCTCCATCGCCGGGCGCACCCGCAAACCACGCGCGCCGAGGTACTCGTCGATCAACTGCCCCGCCCATGCGCTGCGGTCGAACGCGACATAGGGCGCGGCGCCCATGCTCGTCGCCAGGTCGCTGAACGCCATCTGCGCCGGCGCGATCAGCACAAAGGGCTCGGCATAGAGGTGGTGGGCGACGAGATGGGTCGAAAAGTGCCGTGGCGGCTGCGTCACGATGGCGGCATCGACGATGCCGGCATCGACCTTGGCGACCAGATCGCCGGAGATGCCCGCCGTGACCTTGATCTCCAGGTTCGGGTGCCCGGCCGTGATCTTCTTGAGCAAGCGCGGCAGCACACCGGTCCAGGCGCTGTTGATCACGCCCAGCGAGAGCAGCCCGGCCACCGGGCCGTCCTTGTCGAGCCGTTTCATCTGCTCGTAGATCGAGACCATCTGCTCGGCCAACGGCACCAGTTGCCGGCCCGTCGGTGTCAGGCAGAGCGAGCGCTTGGTGCGCGCAAAAAGAGACAGCCCGAGCTCGGTCTCCAGATTCTTGAGCTGGACGCTGACCGCCGCTTGCGAGAGGTGGACATCCTCGGCCGCCGCAACCACCGTGCCCGCGCGATGCAAAGCCAGAAAAGCGCGCAGTGTGCGGATGAACATGAAGTGCCGGGACGGTGGGGTCGGAACAGCGCACCATAGCGCAGATCGCCGCGATGAATCAACACAACGGAGACGACACCATGGGCCCCCACTTTGAAGACTTCAGCCGCGCATTGACCCGGCTCGTCGATGCGCACAGCGATGAGCCGCGCATCCTGGACCTCGGCCGTGCCCTGCTGGCCAAACTGGTCGCGCGCGACGACTGGCTGCCCGCCGAGTTCGCGCAACCGCATCCGCAGTACTACAGCCAATACCTGCTGTACTGCGATCCACGGCAGCGCTTCTCGGTCGTCAGCTTCGTCTGGGGGCCGGGCCAGAAGACGCCGATCCACGATCACACCGTGTGGGCGCTGATCGGCATGTTGCGCGGAGCCGAATATGGCGAGCGCTTCGCCGTGCCGCAAGAAGGCCGCCCCATGCACAGCCTGGGCACGAACATGCTCCGGCCCGGCGAGGTCGACTGCGTCTCGCCTTCGATCGGGGATATCCACCGCGTGTCCAATGCTTTCGAGGACCGCGTGTCCATCAGCATCCATGCCTACGGCGGCAACATCGGCCGCATCAACCGGCATGTCTACGACGCGCAAACCGGCAGCCGCAAGTCCTTCATCTCCGGTTACACCAACGAGCCCCCAACCATCGGCTGATCCTCGGCGGATTCGGCTGGACGCCGTGCGTGCGGCCAGGTGGGCGCAGTGCTACGCGGAGCCGGTGCCGTCGCCGTTGGTCCCGATGGCCGCAGCAACGAGGAGTACCTCCAGGAAAAGCCCCATACACTGCTGGCCAACCGAATGGGTTACAAGCCACACATGCACATACACACCGGCAACGGCCGCGCACGCCGCGCCGCGCCGTCCCTGCCGCCCGGTCGCGAAAGGATTTGCAGATGTCCGTTTCTCTTTTGTCCCTTTCCCCGGCAGGCATGCCATGAACCCGATCGTCAGCATCGATGACATCGCGCGGGCCATACCCTCTGGCTGCCGGCTCGCACTGCCGGCGGACTATGCCGGCGTTGCCATGGCCGTCACACTGCCGCTGATCCGCCGCGCGCCCCGCGACCTCTGCCTGGTCTGCGTGCCGACAGGCGGCATGCAGGTCGACATGCTGATCGGCGCCGGCCTGGTGCGCACCATCGAGACCAGCGCCGTGAGCCTGGGCGAGGCTGGCGGCGCGCCTTGCTTCAACCGCGCGGTATCGCTCGGCGCGATCGAACTGCTCGACAGCACCTGCCCCGCTGTCCATGCGGGCCTGACGGCAGCCCAGAAAGGCGCGCCCTTCGCGTCGATGCGCGGGCTGATCGGCACCGACGTGCTCAAGCACCGCACCGACTGGCGCGTCATCGACAACCCCTTCGCCGAAAGCCCGGATCCGGTCGTCCTGGTGCCTGCGATCCGGCCCGACATTGCGCTTTTGCACGCGCCGATGGCGGACCGCGAGGGCAACGTCTGGATTGGCCGCCGGCGTGAGCTGGCCACCATGGTCTATGCCAGCCGCCGGGCGTTCGCGACGGTCGAGCGCATCGTCGAACGCAGCCTGCTGAGCGACGAGACGGTCGCCGCCGGCGTGCTGCCTGCGCTCTACGTCGAAGGCATTGCGCTGGCCCCGCGCGGCGCGCTGCCCTATGGCCTGTGGGGCGAGTACGGCACCGACACCGCCGAACTGATCCGCTATGCGCGCGCGGCACGCACCGGGCAAGGGTTTCGCGCCTACCTGGAAACCGCCGCTGCCGAGTGCGCCACATCATGAGCGCCGCCCGACTGCCCGAAGGCGCCGATACCGCAGCCGAAGGCGCAGGCACTCCAGTGAGCGCCGCAGCGCCACGCGAACTCCTGATCGTCACCATCGCCCGCCTGCTCAAAGGCGTGCGCCATGTGGCCGTGGGCGCTTCGTCGCCGATCCCCGCTGCCGGGGCGATGCTGCTGCGCGCCCGCAGCGAGGCCGAGGGCGCGCCGCCGGTGCGGCTGTCGATCCTCGGCTCCGTGCAGCACAACTTCTTCACCAACGGCTCGGGCGAACTGTTCGACTGTGCTGGCCAGGGCCGCATCGACGCCTTCTTTCTGGGCGGCGGACAGATCGACGGCCACGGCAACGTCAACCTGGTCGGCACTGGCAGCTACCCCGAAAGCAGCGTGCGCTGGCCCGGCTCCTTCGGTTCGGCCTACCTGTATTTCGTGGTGCCGCGCGTGATCCTTTTTCGTGAAGAGCATTCGCGGCGCGTGCTGGTCGATCGGGTCGATTTCGTGAGCGCGCCGGGCAGCAGCGCCAAGGGCATCTACCGCACCGGCGGGCCCCATGCGCTGCTGACGTCGATGGGCGTCTTCATGTTCGACCCGCAGCGCGCCTGTTTTCGGCTGGTCAGCATGCACCCGGGCCGCGCGCTGGCTGATTTGCGCGCGGCGACCGGCTTTGACTTCGATGTCGATCCCGCGCTCGGCGAAACCCCGCCGCCCTCTGCCTTCGAGCTGGCGCTGCTCAGGGGCTGCGTGCTGACCGAACTCGCGCAGACCTATCCGGACTTCGCAGCCCGGTTCCACACCGACCTGGCCCGCAAAGGCGCGGACGATCCACTTGACCCACCCACCTGCTCGACCGACCCACTTCCCGCTCCGAGGACCTGACACCGTGACTGCCCCCAACCCAACCCCCTGCCTGCGCGGCGCTCTCGACGGCCTGCGGGTCATCGACGCCAGCCGCGTGCTTGGCGGCCCCTACGCGGGGCAGATGCTCGCCGACCATGGCGCCGATGTGATCAAGGTCGAGCCCCCCGGCGGCGACGAGACCCGGGGCTGGGGCCCCCCCTTCGACGGCGATGCGGCCAGCTATTTCGTCGGCGTGAACCGCAACAAGCGCGGCATCGCCATCGACTGCGCGCAGCCGGCCGGCCAGCAACTGCTGATGGAGCTTCTCTCGGATGCCGACGTGTTCATCGAGAACTTCAAGATCGGCACACTCGAGCGCTGGGGGCTGGGCAGCGAGGCCCTGCGCGAGCGCTTTCCCCGGCTCATCCATTGCCGCGTGTCGGGCTTCGGCGCCGATGGCCCTTATGGCGCACAGCCCGGCTACGACGCCGCTGTGCAAGCCCTGTGCGGAATCATGAGCGTCAATGGCGAGGCCGACGGCGGCGCGCTGCGCGTCGGCGTGCCGGTGATCGACTTGGCCACCGGCCAGAACGCCGTCATCGGCATCCTGCTCGCGCTGCAGGAGCGCCAGCGCAGCGGCCGGGGCCAGCTGATCGAGGCCACGCTCTACGACTCGGGCATCGCGTTGCTGCACCCGCAACTGGCGAACTACTACCTCAGCGGCAAGACGCCCCGGCGCAGCGGCAACAAACACCCCAACATCTGCCCCTACGATGCGTTCGACACGCGCACCACGCCGATCTTCCTGGCCGTCGGCAACAACCGGCAGTTCGCGATACTGTGCCGCCTGCTCGGCCGCGACGACCTGCCACGGGACGAACGCTTTGCCAGCAACGCTGCGCGCAACAGCCACCGCGCCCTGCTATGCGCCGAACTCACGCGCCTGCTTGCCGAGCGCGACTGCGAGGAGGTGGCGCGGCAACTGATCGCGGCCGGTGTGCCCTGTGCGCCCGTGCGCACCATCGACCAGGTCGTGGCCGACCCGCACACGCGCCACCGCCAGATGATCGTGGAGGTGGACGGCTACCGTGGCACGGGCAACCCGATCAAGCTGTCCCGCACGCCGGCCAGCTACATCAGCCGTCCGCCGGCTTTCGCCCAGCATACGGACCAGATCCTGCGCGAGCGCGGGATCGATCCCGAGGCTTTCGCCGACGTGCTGCCCCGCCACCCGGGCGTCTGATGGCGCTGTGCCGCCGAT
>Ga0081606_1000464_pt1 | contig 16992 bp, 15 predicted proteins | sample EareggfetidaYelm_FD_71127 | JGI IMG/M metagenome (GOLD analysis project Ga0081606, IMG submission 71127) | Earthworm egg capsule microbial community from the University of Washington, USA - E. fetida Yelm (SPADES assembly) (version 2) | ecosystem: Host-associated > Annelida > Reproductive system... | reverse complement strand
GCGAAGGTCGCCGGGGTGGCCTCAATCGTGCTTGCTTCTCCACCGCAGGCGGCGCACGGCGGACGGATTCACCCGACGGTCGCAGCGGCCGCGAGCCTGCTCGGGGTTACGGAGGTGTACGCCATGGGCGGCGCGGGCGCGATTGGTGCGCTCGCGCACGGGGTGCCTGAGATCAACCTGGAGCCCGTGCAGCGGGTGGCCGGTCCCGGCAACGTGTTCGTTGCCGCAGCCAAGCGCCTTGTGCAGGGCGTCACCGGGATTGACGCGGAGGCGGGGCCCACAGACATCCTCGTCATTGCCGACGATAGTGCCGACGCCGATATCGTTGCGGCGGATCTGATCAGCCAGGCCGAACACGATGAGCTTGCGGCATCCGTGCTGGTGACCACCTCGGTTCGGCTTGCGACCGCTGTCGCTGCGCACTGCGCGCGTCGCGTCGCCGCAACTCGGCACCGGGAACGCGTGACGGCGGCACTGAGCGGAGCGCAATCGGCGATCGTGCTCGTTGATGATCTTGCGCAGGCCGCCGCGTTCGCCAACGCGTTTGGACCCGAACACCTGGAAATTCAGGTGAGCGAACCGGATGCCACGCTTGCGCGCATCGATAATGCGGGCGCGATCTTTGTGGGAGAGTGGTCGCCGGTTAGCCTCGGCGACTACGCCGCCGGATCGAATCACGTGTTACCCACGGGTGGGCAGGCGCGCTACGCGGCGGGACTGTCGGCAGCGACCTTTCTTCGATCACAACAGGTGGTGCGGTACGACCAGGCAGCACTGCGGGAGGTTGCGTCGGTCATCCATACCCTGGCGGCGGAAGAAGATCTGCCCGCGCACGCGGCGGCGATTTCCGCTCGCTTCGGGGCATCCTGACAGGAGGCGGGTTCTCGCCGGAGTGCATCCGCGTGATCTCACCCCTCCGGTAGTGCTCGGGTCAGCGCGGACCTTGTCGCGTCAATCGCGAAGCCGATCTCACCCCTCCGGTAGTGCTCGGGTGGATAGAACCTGAGAGGTGACAGGGTCGTGGGAGCATCAGACACGTGCACATCGGGGGAGTCTTGTCACCCTCTTGACAGAAGTCGATCCCGGGTTTAGCCTTGGCCTTAAAAGGGCATCCAAATCGATTTGTAAGGGTGAAGACTTGGGTAAAACCATCAACATCTCCGATGTTGCCGCTGACGCTGGTGTGAGCCGAACCACAGTCTCGCACGCACTGAGCGGAAACAGTCCCGTGTCGGATGCGACTCGAAAGCGAGTCCAGGAATCGGTGCACCGTTTGGGTTACCGGCCCAACCTCGTCGCCCGGAGTCTTCGTCTGCAGCGAACCCACACCGTTGCGTTGCTTGTCGTTGACATCGCGAACCCCTACTACCCGGCTCTTGCACGTTCTGCAATCGACGGACTCGCTGCAAAGGGGTACACCACCTTTATCGGCAACACAGACGGGAAAGCTGAAACAGAACAGAAGCTCCTCGAAGATTCCGTCGCACGTAACGCCGATGGAATCATCATTACTCCGATGTCGCTCGGTTTCAATCACATCCGAACAATCGTCGGGTCCACTCCGCTGGTCATCATCGGATACACACGCGCTACCCCCGTCGCTGATATGGTGTCGACGCTCGACGCTCAAGGGATCACAGAAGCAGTCGCACACCTTTGCACATCGGGGCGAACTGACATCGCTTTCGTCAGCGGACCAGTCGATCATGAACCAGGCCCCACTCGACTAAATGCCTTCCGGGACGCGGCCAATAAGGCACAAATTACCGTACCCCCAACACGCATTTTACACACCTCGTTTACCCGCGATGGCGGACATATCGCCGGGGCAACAATCTTCTCGCAGGATCCGTCTACACACCCATCAGCAATTATTTGCGCCAACGATTTGATCGCAATCGGTGTTATGGATGCAGCACATGAACGGGGCATTCGTATTCCCGAAGACGTGGCAATTATCGGTTTTGATAACATTGAAATAACCGGTCTTTTAACAACCAAGCTAACCACTATTGACAATTCTGCAGCGGAGGTTGGTGGGAAAAGTGCCGACGTGCTCTTGAAGCGAATCGCCGACCCCGGTGCAACCTCATTCCAGGTCATCGAACTCGCGACACGACTCATCATTAGAGACTCCACCTAACTTTTTATCAGAACGTTCGTATATAGACCTCACACAATCACACACCTAACCGCGTACACCTACTCACATAGGAGTCCCTTGTCTCAGACCACAAACATCGGTTGTCCTGAAGGCGAAACCTCAACTGTCAAACTGAGCGCCATTCACTCGAGTACTTTTGATGCCCGCAACCCACAAGATCTTCTTTTCGACGAAGTTCTGCAGCGTCGCGAGTCTGGGTATGACGTCGATGATATCGTGCGCCGGGCTAATCAGACCGATCTCCACCACCGTGAGTCCGTCCTAGCCTTGGTTGATGAAATGGCCTCGTCTGAGCGGCGGAAGGATTGGTCATACGAAGAACCAGATTCTCTCGAAGAAATCACCGCATTAATTAACTCCACTCCGGTGGCTAAAGAAGCAGATTCCTCCACCCTCAGGGACCGCTTGCAGGCTGCATGGCTCGGACGAATCGCGGGCTGTAATGTTGGCAAACCAATTGAAGATGGATGGCGTTGGAACTCCTCGAGCATTCGTGAGTACCTGGAACTGGCTAACGCGTATCCTCTCAATGATTACATTCCACTACTCGATCCAATGCCGACGCGTTTCGAGTTACGAGACAACTGGCCCGAGACCACTAAAGGCAATGTCAAGGGTTCGGCACGCGATGATGACATCGACTACGCGATTCTTACCCTTCACCTGCTCGAGAAACACGGCAGGTGCCTCAAGCCAGAACACGTTGCAGATGCCTGGCTGACGCTGTTCCCAGTCGCGCAGGTGTACACCGCAGAAAGGGCGGCGTACATTAATCTCACCAACGGACTGGTCGGCGACAGCGTCGCCCGCTTTCGCAACCCATACCGGGAATGGATCGGTGCTCAGATCCGTGGTGATGTTTTCGGCTACGTTCATCCGGGTGATCCCTGGGCGGCCGCGCAGCTTTCCCACCGGGACGCTTCCCTTTCTCATGTCGGCAATGGTATCTACGGGGAAATGTGGGCAGCCGCTCTGGTTGCTGCGGCTTTCACCTCCGCAAACGCTCGCGAGGCTATCGACACAGCTACCCGGGTCGTGCCACCAAAGTCCCGCCTAGCGGAAGCGATTGCGTTCGTCATCGCTCTTTTCGACGGCGGGATCACGTGGGAGGATGCCCTCAAACGTATTGAGACCGCATACGGCCACTACTCCTGGGTGCATACCGTCAATAACGCCGCCCTGGTCGTCGCTGGCCTCCTCTGGGGCGACGGCGACTATATGAGCTCTCTCGGCCTCACTGTGATGGGCGGCTGGGACACCGACTCGAACGGGGCGACCGTCGGAAGTGTCGCCGGAATCCTCGTCGGCATGGCAGGACTCCCGGAACGCCTGATTGACCCCCTCGAAGACCGTACTCGATCCGCCCTCTTTGGGTTCGACAACTCGAGCATCTCCAACCTCGCCGACCGCACCTACCAGCTTTGCACCGAGGGGCTTCACTGACCCAAACCAAGCCCCATAATCCACTAGCGAGAAACACTGATCAAAGGAGATACCGTGGAACTCATCACCCGTCGCACATTGCTCGGTGCGGGCGTATCGGCGGCAACGATTGGACTGCTCAGCGCCTGTTCAGCCAGCGGTTCGGCTGATAGATCAATTATTCTGTGGAATAACCTGACCAATAGCACCCAACAGGACTATTTTCAGAAGAATTTCGTTGATGCCTATACGAAAGCGAAAGTCAAGTTCACCAACAAACCCAACAACGCGATCGACCGGCTGATTCAGACCGCGCTCGCTGCCGGCTCCGGTCCCTCGATTGTCATTACCCCGGGCCCTTCGACGGGCGTGCCGGAGTACACAAAGGCTGGCTACCTCATTGACCTCTCACAGTACGCAGACCAGTACGGCTGGAACGACGCCTTTGCGCCCTGGGCTCTTGCAGCATCGAAGATCGATGGAAAACTCATGTCACTTCCCACCCAGTTCGAGTCAATGGCCTTCTACACCAACCCCGCTACCATCAAAAAAAATAACCTTGCCATACCTAAAAACCAGGCGGAGTTCGAAGAGTTCTGCACCGAAGCTACCGCCAAAGGCATGGTTCCGATCGCGACCGGCAAGGCTGACTGGCAGGGTGTCAACGAGTGGCATGCCGTCATTGCCCTCAACCACGGAGCGGGCCCGGAAGCGGTCTACTCTGCGCTCACCGGGGCAACCAAGTGGACGGACCCTATCTTCGTTGATGCCCTCGAGCGCTACACGGGATACTTCAAGAAGGGCTGGTTTGGCGGCAGCGTGAACTCCTACTTCACTAACACCTTCGCGACGGTTTACAACCAACTCGTTACCGGTACTGCCGCTGCAATGATTTCTGGCACCTGGGAGTTCGCATCGCTACGCAAATACTTCGGCAAGGAGGCGGGAAATAATGAGGTGTGGGATTGGGCAGCTGTCCCCTCGCTTGGCGCAGGTGTACCAGAAGTGGTGTGGGATCTTGCAATCGGGCAGTCCGCCGCTGTTAATTCGAAAGCAGTGGATGTTGCTGAATCTGTCGCATATCTTAACTTCTTGACCACAGATAAGAAGACGATTCTAAACGCAGTCAGAGACCAAGACTTCCAACCCTCACCCATCCGCATAACAGCATCCGATTTCCCAACAGGAACCGATTCGAGAACTGCTGACCTCTATTCACAGCTTGCAGCGGCCAAAAAAATTGGTTACACAACCTGGACTTTCTTCCCGCAAAAGACCGAAACATACATAATCCTCAACTGGGAGCAGATGCTAACCGGCAAGATGACGGCGGCGGATTACTGCGCAGGAATTCAGAAATCTTTCGCCGAGGAACTGGCCGCTGGTAACGTGCCTGCAGCCCCTAAGCCAGGTCAAGGTATCTAGATTGACCTTCCACAGCGACGTGTACGTCGCGACGGCGCCCCGCGACATACGCCCTATGCACAGAAAGAATTTTGCGGCTCGGATCCGAGATCGACGGGTCAGTGGTTGGCTTTTTATGCTCCCACTCATCTTGATCAATCTCTTCGTTGTGGCCATCCCGAGCGTCTTTACTCTCTTTTTTTCATTCACCGACTGGAGTGGAGTGGGTGGCGCGAACTTCATCGGTATTGATAACTACACGAAACTTTTCACCGACCCCGAATTCACAAACGCGCTTGTGCACAACATTTACTGGACAGTATTCTTCCTCATTGTCCCCATGACGATGGGACTGTTCAGCGCATATGCCCTCACTCGGATCCGCCGATTCAGGATGATTTTCCGAGTTCTGTACTTCATCCCACACATTGTGGCAAGCGTAGTGAACGCCGCAATCTGGCGGAGCATCATGGATCCCACCGCCGGTTTTGGCAGTCTCCTACACCTCAACTTCCTCGGAAACCCAGACACGGCGCTCGGTTCGGTGGCTTTCATTAACAACTGGGCCTGGTGGGGATTTCTTGTTGTCGTGTTCCTCGCAGCGATGCGGAGCATCAGCCCGGCCCTCTATGAAGCGGCTTCTCTTGACGGGGCGGGGCCCGTACGACAATTCTTTAGCGTGACACTGCCTGGGATTCGTCCAACATTCGCGTTCCTCGGGCTGATGACCATAATCTGGTCATTCTTGTCCTTCGACTATGTCTACATTCTCACCCAGGGCGGACCCGCGGGTTCAACAGACGTTCTCTCGACACTGCTGTATCGCAACGCGTTCACCAATCAAGAATCCGGTTACGCCTCTGCGACCGGAGTTGTCTTGGCCCTCATCAGCGCCACCGCTGTCGTAACTTACCTTGTCATCCGCCGTGTTAAAAAGTGGGAAATATGAGCGTCACAGGCACAGCACTCCTTACCCGAGAGACAAGACTCAGGCGAGGTGCCCCACCCAAGGGAACCGACGCAGGCATCTTCACCTGTGTGGCGCTGACGCTTCTGGCACTCTTTGCAATCGGCCCGATCATTCTTTTCTTCTTCAACTCGTTGAAGACCAGCAGCGATTACGCTGCAAGCTCCCTCGGACTTCCAAAGACCTGGGAGTGGGGCAATTTCCTCGATGCCTGGATCCAGGGAAATATTGGCGCGGGTCTGATCAACTCGGCTGTTGTCGTCGCGGGTACCGCAGCGCTCACCCTCGTGGTTTCGGGATGCGCCGCCTATGCTCTTGCTCGTCTGGACATCAAAGGGAACCGGCTCTTTATCAACTACCTCTTGATCTCAAGCTCGTTGCCAACGCAAATGTTTCTCGTCCCTCTGTTCTATATGGCGGTGCAGGCCAGGTTATACGATACGCAGATTGGTCTCATCCTCATCTACGTTGGGCTCTTCTCACCGTTTGCGACTCTCCTTCTTCGATCATTCATGCTGACAATGCCGAAAGAACTCGAGGAAGCTGCTCGCATGGACGGTGCGAATGAACTCGGCGTGCTCTTCCGGGTGGTACTTCCTAACACTCTTCCCGGCCTCCTGACAGTTGCGCTCGTGACAGCCCTCTCTGCCTACAACGAGTTCCTGTTTGCCGTGACATTCATCCAGAATTCGGATCTGCTGCCAGCATCGACAACGTTCTACAGTTTTCAGCAAGGCTTCACTCAGAACTATCCGCTCGTCACAGCGGCCGGCGTAATCATGATCGCACCGATGCTCATCCTTTTCCTGTTTCTCCAACGACGCTTCATCAATGGGCTAGCCTCCTCCGGTCTCGGAGGTTAGGTCATGATCGCGAGCACTCGGGCCTACAAACACAGCATCAAAACCGTGATTGCAGAACTCGGGGTGACACAGAAGTTCATCACACCACACTCGGCGGCACACCACCCGCCAGTCGACTGACACCAACGTAATGGCCGGGTACATCTAGGCTGGAACCGCCATGTTCTGCCCCTTCTGCCGCAACCCCGACTCTCGCGTCATTGATTCTCGAACCAGTGACGATGGTCTCGCGATCCGCAGACGGCGGCAGTGCCCGCAGTGCAATGGCCGGTTTTCCACGACCGAAACCGCGAGTCTGCTCGTTATCAAGCGATCCGGTGTGATTGAAGCGTTTAGCCGGGACAAGGTTGTCAGCGGGGTGAAGAAGGCCTGTCAAGGCCGACCCGTCACCGAGGCAGACCTCATGAAGCTTGCGCAGCGGGTAGAAGAAACCATACGGCAATCCGGTGCTTCCCAGATTGATGCGAACGATATTGGCCTGGCCGTGCTCGATCCGTTGCGTGATCTCGACGAGGTTGCTTACCTTCGATTCGCCAGCGTCTACCAGGCGTTTGACTCGCTGCAGGATTTCGAAGCCGCTATCGGGCAGTTGCGCGCCGAAAATCGACCCGATCAGGAGTTCCGGGAGTGAGCGGCTACGAACTGTTCTTCCAGACCGTGCTGCGTCACTGGGAAGCAGAAACAGCCCATCACCGGGCAGTGCGTGCCATCCGTATGATCTCGCGTCTTGGACTCGAATCGATCATTGCACGATTCACCCGACCCGATCCGGTACTCGCGGTGGAGACACTCGGATTGCGGTTTCCTTCGCCGTTTGGGTTGGCAGCCGGGTTCGACAAAGACGGTGTCGCGGTGACGGCGCTTGGTGCGCTCGGCTTCGGTCACGTCGAGATCGGCACGCTGACCGCACACGCACAGCCAGGAAATCCCCGACCACGGTTGTTTCGGCTTGTGTCAGACCGGGCACTCGTTAATCGAATGGGATTTAACAACGGGGGAGCGGATGCCGCAACCGGTCGCCTTTCACGGTTGTCGCGCCACCCCCACAGACCGGTGCTCGGCATCAATATCGGCAAGAGTCGAGTAACAGATATTGCGGATGCGGGCACCGACTATCAGCGCAGTGCCCGGTTACTTGCACCGTACGCGGACTACCTCGTTGTCAATGTCAGTTCGCCCAATACCCCGGGCCTGCGTGGACTGCAGGAACTCGATGCGCTCACGCCGCTTCTGCGGGGCATCCGGGACGTTGTCGGCACCACACCACTGCTCGTGAAAATTGCCCCGGATGTGCCCGATGACCAGATCGTGCGGATCTGCGAGCTTGTTGTGCAGCTGAGACTTGACGGCATCATTGCGACGAACTCGACTCTTTCCCGAGAGGGTTTACAGACCCCTGCCGTCGAGGTAGCGCAGTTGGGAGCCGGGGGGCTCTCGGGGGCACCGCTCGCGGCGCGGGCACTCGCGGTGCTCCGGGTCATCCGGCAACACACGCCCGCCTCGCTGTGCGTGATCTCGGTGGGCGGAGTGGAGACTGCCGCTGATGTGCGGGAGCGCCTGAGCGCTGGCGCCACCCTTGTGCAGGGATACTCCGCGTTCATCTATCGCGGCCCGCTGTGGGCGCGTCAGATCAATCGGGGGCTTGTGCGCGACCCGGGTCGGTGAGTTCGGGCGTTGTGATCAAGGATGTGCGGTCCTGTTCGGGTGAACGAGAGTTCGGGTGTCGTGATCAGGGACGTGCGCCCCGTTCGGGTGAACGAGAGTTCGGGTGTCGTGATCAGGGACGTGCGGTCCTGTTCGGGTGAACGAGAGTTCGGGTGTCGTTCGAACCTGCGGCCCGCTTGAGAACCTATACGACCCGAGCTACCGTCCCTGTTCCGGCAAGACCCCGATATCTGCCAACCGCTTGTACAGCACCGCACCGGTGCTTCCACTCACCCAGGGTACCTGCAGTTCCGGTCGCTCCATCCGAGTTCGACCACCCGCGAGCACTGCTTCCCCCGTCGAGAGTCGTCGGATGGCCACGGCCGCGACACTGTCGGGATGCTCCGCCGCAAAGGCGGCATACAGTTGCTCATCGTGCTGTCCGTCGTCACCAACGAGCAGCCACTTCATGTGCGGGAACTCGAGTGCGAGTCTCCGAAGGTTCTCATCCTTGTGCTGTCGGCCGCTGCGAAACCAGCGGTCGTGGGTGGGGCCCCAATCGGTTAACAACAACGGCCCCGGCGGATAGAGGTTCCGGGAAAGAAAGCGACTCAGGGTGGGGGCAACATTCCAGGCTCCGGTCGAAAGGTAAATAACAGGTGATCCCGGGTGTGCCCGCACGAGCCGCTCGTATAGCACCGCCATCCCCGGGGTGGGACTTCGGGCGTGCTCATCGAGCACGAAGGTGTTCCACGCGGCCAGGAACGGTCGGGGCAGTGTCGTGACCATGACGGTGTCATCGACATCCGAGATGATCCCAAAGGTCTCGGTTGGATCAACAACGCGAATCGTGGCTTCCACCTCGATTGAGCCGGGAGTGTGCAGCGTCGCCGTGTGCCAACCGGGAGACAGGCTTACGTCCATTCGGGTATCGACAACACCACCCCGGTCGGTCACCGTTTCGAGTGATACGCCGCCGATGCTGATGGTGACCGGGGTGTCTTTGATCGGCACACTTGTAAAACTGCGCCAACCGCGAATGGATGTCTCGTGCTGACCCCGGCTGGTTGATAGGGTCGGCGGGACGGGGTTACTAAACAACACCCGGCAGAAGACTCGCACCCACGTGGTTGAGCCGTAACCGGTGTAGGGAACAACGGTCGGAACCTTGCCACGTTTCCGTGCCCGTCGCTCCCGAATGTCGTGGAACCAGTCTTCAAATTGTGCCGCGTGATGCTTAAATTCGTGCTCCTGAGACTCAGAGGAGTGGGGGGACATCGCCGACACTCCCCAAGTCTTGCACGACCGACCCGTTGTGCAAGACGGTGGGTGGTGCCGACCTGAGAAATTGTAAGATCACTGCCATAGATTCCCGATAGAGTGGTGCCTTACCCAAGGAGGATTCGTGCCCAACGTCGAGGTTATTCGCGGCATTGACCCTGTACGGCGTCATTCAGTTCGGACAGAGCCCACTCAGCGACGAAGTACGCGGCGGCTCGATACGCTCCTTGATGCTGCGGCCATCATTGTCGATGAGCTGGGCGCTGAGCGCCTGACCACACAGATGGTCGCGGAGCGGGCCGGGGCATCCATCGGGACGGTGTATCGCTACTTCCCTGATCGTGTCGCGGTGTTACACGCCTTGCGGGAACGGTGCATTTTCCGTTTCCGTGACGAGGTTGCGAACCGGCTTTCGCAGCCGCCCATTCGGTCATGGTGGACCATTCTAGAAACCACGCTGGATGTCTCGGTTGCCATGTACCGCAACGAGCCGGGTTATGTCGTCGTCTACGGCGGGTGGCGCGAGATCTCCGCGGTCGACAACGAGCCGGAGTTTGTGCACTGTCTTGTGGCTCTTATTGAGGCTGAGTTCGGTGCGGTTGCCGACAGCGCCGAGCTGCGGTTTCGCATCGGGGTAGGGCTAGAACTTGGCGATGCGCTCATCAATCGGGCGTTTGAGCGGTCGCACACCGGTGACGAGCGGTATCTGCACGAGGCAAAGCAGCACGTGCACGACTATCTCAACAGTGTTATTGAACTGAGCTCCGGTGTCCGTGCGGAGGCGGATGAGTCCGGTTCGCGTGCGAGCAGCGCAGCGTAATTCGTCCTGACCACCGATGGCGGATGCTTCGGGTGGGGGTATTCGGTAGCCAGTGCGTGAGCGAGGGTCAGCCTGTTGATGGTGGATGCCCCGGGCGGGACATCCACCATCAACCGTTTGTGGTGCGACCGGTGCGAGGGCAACTGACTAATCGGTTGTGAGGACACCCTTATTGTCAAATGTGAACCGGTAGATGAGTCCTGCCGCGACAGCACCAATAAGCGGAGCGACGATGAACACCCACAGGTTTCCGAGTGCGATGCTGCCCCCGAAGATTGCCGAGGCGATCGAACGAGCCGGGTTGAGCGAGGCATTTGAGACCGGTAGTGCGAGCAGTACGAGGAATGTTAGTGCGAGGCTGATCGCGAGGGGAGCGAGGCGGCCCGCAGCCTGACTGACCGCGGTTGCTCCGAGAATTACGAGGACAAATACGGCCGTTGCGATGATTTCAATGACGAGCGTTGAGGTGATCGAGAAATCTCCCTGAGCGCCGTTAGAGACAGCGGCAAATGAGTTACCGATGTTGAATGTCGGGTTGGATGCACCGATCAGGAGCACGGCCAGCGATGCCAGGACACCGCCGACAATCTGCGCAACGATGTAGGCCGGAGCGCTCTTCCAGGCGAACCGACCCGCGATGGCAAGTCCCACCGTGACGGCGGGGTTGAAGTGCCCGCCCGAGATTCGACCGAAAGCGTAGATTCCCGCGGCAAGTGCCATACCGTGCACAAGCGCAACGGTGAGAAGCTTTGTGCCGTGGCTGTCAGCCGGGACAAAAATTGCGGTACTAAAAACGCCGAATACGAGGATGAATGTTCCCATAGCCTCAGCGACCAGTGTGTGAGCACTGGTTGGTGCGGTGGTGGTGGTGTCTGTCATGAGTGGTGTTCTCCCTTTATCTCTGGAAGGCCGGATGGCCGGGGAGGTCCCCGAGTTCTGATGTGTTCGGCTTCCTCGTTCGTTGGAGGGCCGGATGGCCGGGGAGGTCCCCCTGTTTTCCCCAGGGATGAATGTACCGTCCCGTGCGGCTTTAGCGAGTACATTTCGATGGTTCGTGGCGTGGCGACCACTGCGCGGCTTGCAACGCCGTGTGATGGAGCGAGTGCAGGGATCTCCCGCACCGGTGGCACCGTTGTTGCCGTGACTAATTCGCTGTGTGTGGTGGGTGGTGCACGGTTTGACGGGTGAGCAGTACTGACGTCACCAACGCCGTTGCGACAACGATTTGTTGTGCGATCCCGCGAGCTTGCTCTGAACTACCCGCCAGTTTTCTCGAAAATCGGACTCAGCTATAGATTCCACCTATTTTTTATCGCATGATGTCTGTATCGAAAGGGTTTAGTTCCCGTTCGATAGAACACCATCATTCCACAAGGGCCAGTTTCTGGCCGCGCACAAGAACGGAGAACAGTCATGAATTTTAAACGTCCGTTGGCAGGGGGTCTTGATTGGTGTGCTGACGATCGGTGCGGCAGCCCCCGCGTTCGCTGACATCATTGATGTCGGCGGTGGTACCTGGAACCATGGAACCGCATACCAATTCCCGATTTTCAAGAAGGTGTGGTCTCACTACGTTCGCCCCACCGCGCTCCACTCTGCGACGGCTATCGGTGGATCGAATAATGTGAAGGTATACGCCAACGCGCGTGACTGGGCCAGCGCGGACACCCAGTGCGGGGTTACCGAGAGCACCGCAACCTACTGGAGTACCTATTGAGGTAGTGTTCGCCCCCTGATCGGCAGCTGCCGCATGCACTTATTGGGGCAGCTGTTGCGCAGGAAATTCGCCCCCTGATCGGCAGCTGCCGCTGTGGTGAGTAATGGAGTCGGTGGATCATTATCTTTGGGTCTGCCGATTCTCTTGATGGGACGCTGAGTTGAACGTCGGAGAGTTGAGGGTGTGGTCGGTCAGTGAAGCAAATTTTGTTGGGATTGGTGGTTGCGGTGTGCGCTGCAGTATTTGGTGTAAGTTTCGCCAACTCAGTCAGCCAGGAACGTACCGAGATGGCGCGCACGGTGGCTAATGCGGGGCAGCTGTTCGCGATTCCCAGTACCGCAACAGACCCTGATGCGGTACTGGCGGCGCTGAAGAGCGCGGCGGTAAGCACCCGCAGCAACGTGTTCAGGACCGTGATCGGGGTTGACGAGCACGATCACGGGTTTGTGACCCAGTACGTGCTTGTGACCGGCTCGGATACCCGTGTCTTCAACGGTGCCGTTCTTGCCTCGGGGCGGTTCCTCACTGCCCAGGAGTCGCAAGGGGGCGATGTTTCGGTTTCTTCAGATGACAGCAGTCCGAACAGGGTGGGGGTTTTGCGTGTCTTGGGGGCGAGCGAGCGTTTTTCATTCCGCCCGCTGTGGACATTATTTGACACGATTCCTGCTCCTGGTGCCTACTACGCCGAGTGCGGGCAGAGCGGATGCGCGCCTTTTTTGACCGCTGTGGCAGCTGCGCTCAGCACCGGTACCTCCGGAGACTCCTTCGCGGTCTCAGATCTAAGCGCAACAGATCGACAGTTAGTGGTCCCGACCCATGACCCACAGCTCTACCTGCAACTCGCGGTTGTCGCCGGGTTGCTCATCACCGTCGTACTTGCTGTTTATCGACAGTTTTATGAGGCAAAACGTGCTGGTGTGATGGGTTTGCTTGGGTATGGCCCACTCCGGGTGTGGTGGTCGATCACGGGGCATCCGATCATCATCGTCGGCACTGCTGCCGGTGTTGTTTTCAGCACCGGTTCAACCCTGATACCGGGTGCAGACAGCGGTTTTGTGGCAGTTGTCATCGTTGGTCAGATGACCGCTGTGGGACTGCTTGCTGTCACCAGTTTGCTGACCGTACCGTATGTGGCACGGATGCGAATCTCGGAGGTGCTTAAAAACCGGCGTGACACCAGAGCACTGTTTGGCACCGGGATCGGACTGTCTATCGTGACCTCAGCGATGCTTGTGGTGGTCGCCACTGGCGCGTGGTCACACGTGGACACTATGAACAGGGAGCGAGAATCTTTGCGGCAGTGGACCTCCACAGCCGGGTACGGTGTTTTCGCGCCCGTGAGTAACGGTGACGACGTCGTTGACCTGGAGACCGGCCAACCCGGTTTTTCCCTCGTTGAAGCGACAGACCTGTACGACGCGCTCAGTACTCAGGGAGCCCTGTATGTTTATGCTGCCGATTACTCCGATACAGCGCTCCAGAAACCCCTGAGTCCGGACGCATACCGATCGATGCAGGTTAATCCGGCCTACCTGAGCGCATACCCGATTCTCGACACTGACAACCAGCCGATTACCGTTAACGAGAGCGAATCATCGTGGGTGCTACTCGTTCCTGAGCATCTCCGTTCTCAGGAGCAGAAGATCACAGCATACTTCCAAGCAGGACGCAGTAGTGCATTCTCTGGCGAGAAAACGATTTTTCACCGCAGTGTGAGCGTGGTTGCGCAGAATCAGCCTGTGCGGATTGTCTGGACTCACACCGGACAGCGCATCTTTACGTTCAATCCTGACGTTGCTGTCGCATCCGGAGGGGCTGTGGAGGATCCTATTGTTGAAGTCTTGACGCGGGCAAACAGCCTGGGCATAGATCGGCTCAACGCCGTCACAGGTGATGCCAGTGCTGGGCTAAAAATCCCTCTGGTAGGCGGGAGTTCCCAGGCCACGCTCACCGCCCTCCAGCCTCTTCTTACAAGGCTGAAGCTGGACGACAACCTGCGTCATGTGGTGACTCTCAACGAATATCAACTCGCCAGAATTGACCGTCTCCAGGAGAATCTTCGCGGCACCATGATTGTGCTCGCAGCCCTGGCTTTGCTGCTCATTATTATCACCGCACAGTCGTTGACGATCGCGTTCGAGCGGTTTGCCCGCAAGATCGTTGTTCGAGGCCTGTTCGGTCTGGCAGCATGGCGGCGCTACCGCGAGTTCATGACGCTCGGAGCCGTTGTGTGGGCTATTCAGGCGGTGATCGGTGTTGGAGTGGTATCGGTCGGTTTCCAACCGTTCTCCGCTACCGACACGGGCCCGCTGTCCACGCTCGTGGCTGCCGCTGCCGTCAGCGCCATCCAGGCCATGGTCGCCGTGGGTGTACTACAGCTCATGGAACGGCGTAATACTTCCAACATCCTGAAAGGAGGATTCTAAGTGTCCGATATCGTGTGCGAGCTCTTCAATGTTCACAAAGGTTTTCGCGGTCGTGATGTTGTTTCGGGCCTGTGTTTGCAGGTTCGTTCGGGTGAGATTGTTGCCATTACCGGTCCCAGCGGAAGCGGAAAGACAACCGTGCTCAACATGCTGGGCCTGCTCGACCGACCCGACGGGGGAGAGTTCACACTGTTCGGTCGCCGTGCTCCGCAGCCGGGCAGCCGCCGTGCACGCATGTTGCTGCGACTGCGCCTCGGATACCTTTTTCAAAACTGCGCCCTCATCGACAACGCGACCGTGGCTGAAAACCTCACAATTGCCCAAACCTACGCGCCGGGAACACGCAGGGAAAAAAGCACCTCTCGCGCACAGGCAATGGAACGGGTGGGTCTTGATCTTGATCTGAACCGCAGGGTTTATGAGCTCTCTGGCGGAGAACAACAACGCCTCGCCATCGCTCGTCTCATTCTCAAACCATGCCAGATGATTCTCGCCGATGAACCAACCGGTTCCCTCGACAATGCCAACCGAGACCACATTTTGGCTCTCACAAAAACTCTTGCGGAGGCAGGAAAAGCCGTCATCGTCGTGACCCATGACAACTCGGTATCGGAGCAAAGTGATCGAGAAATCACCCTCGGCACCGCAAGCAGCCCGTGAGCAACGGGTAGGGTCGGTGTCCGCCATCCTCTTCAGGTTTTGGTTTGCCCCACCGGTGCGATCTGCCACAGCGGCAAGGCGGAACCATACCCGTGGCCGGTCACACCTCTCGACGGGGCAGGTCGGCACAGACTGGGAGCATCAGTCAGGTCGATTCAGATTCAGTAGTCATGTGTTTTTTCTCGGATTTGAGGAGTTGTTTCTTGATGAACCACACAACGATAACAAAGATGACGATAACTCCAAAAAACAGGTAAATCGCCCAACTCAATTCCTTGCTGAGTTCTTTATAGCGACTTGCCGCAAACCACGCAATGCTCACGTAGGAGCCCGCCCAGATCAGGCACGCGGGTGCCGTCCAGGTGATAAATCGGCGATACCGCATTGTGCTCATTCCCACGGTGAGTGGAACGAGCGAGTGAAACACCGGCAGAAATCGAGACATAAAAATCGCCGGACCGCCACGTCGATCAATGTAGCGACGCGCTCGTTCCCAGTTCTCAACGCCGAGCTTGTGGCCGAGCCACGAGTGCTCGATTCGGGGACCGAACCACCGACCAAGCGTGAACCCGAGGCTTTCGCCAAAAAGAGCACCAATCACGACGACAACGATGGTCGCCAGATAGTCGGGGATGCCGGTGATCGCCGTCGATGCCGTGAGAACAACGGTATCGCCCGGGATCACAAGGCCGACAAAGGCCGAGGTTTCCAGCATTATGGCAATTCCGACGATGAGCAGGCGCGGTACCACGCCGATCGAGGCGATCGCCTGCAGCACCCAATCGAGCATATGGTTCATCGTTCGAGGGTAGCCTGCGCTGGGTATTCCAGTCTCTGCAACCGCCGAGTGATCGCGTCGGGGTCGGTGATGCCGCCGTCCATCACCCCAAGGTCACCGGCATCCCCGACGGTTCGGAGAGCGGTTTGAAGCGGCTTCGCACCGACAATCACCCGAGCCCGGTCATCCGCGAGCATTTCGGTTAACAGTGCGACTGCACGCTCCGCGCGCCGTGCCATCGGAAACCAGGGCAGTGCCAAGCGCCATGCTCGAAACGAGAGCAGCACAAGGTGGTGGAGTTGATCGAGGTGGGCGCGTTCATGCTCGAGCACCGCGCGCAGTTCTTCCTCGCTGAGAGCCTCTATGAGCCCGGCGGTGAGCACCGTTCGAGTGCGCAGACCCGGTAGACAGTAGGCGAGCGGTGTGGGGTGAGCAAGCACCCACGTGCGGAGTGTGCCCGGTAACGGGTTTCCGAGTAACTGGATGTCGCGATGCTGTCGCCGTCGTTCGCGCTCGGTACGCAACACCGTGATCACCACCGTTGCCGCTAGATGGGCTGCAAGTCCACCGGCGAAGCCGAGTGCGGTCAGGTGGATAACCCCGAACTCGGGGGGCAGGGGGCCGCGACCGAGATGCTCACTGAGCCGTTCGATCCCATCGGGGAGCGCTGTGCTCGGTGCAAAGCCAAGACACAGTAGTGAACCAATCATGCTCAGTGCACCGGTCAGCGCAATGGACTGCCAGAGCGCGAGCGCAACTGCCGGGTGCCGGGCAGGCCAGCGCGCGCGGGTAAGTGCCTGCGGCACCGGCCATGCGACGGCCACTGCGATGAGGGCGAGTCCCGCT
>Ga0081606_1000462_pt1 | contig 17044 bp, 8 predicted proteins | sample EareggfetidaYelm_FD_71127 | JGI IMG/M metagenome (GOLD analysis project Ga0081606, IMG submission 71127) | Earthworm egg capsule microbial community from the University of Washington, USA - E. fetida Yelm (SPADES assembly) (version 2) | ecosystem: Host-associated > Annelida > Reproductive system... | reverse complement strand
TGCTGGCAATAGTTTGCGCGAGGGTAACCCCTTCCAAAAACGGAGCGGGAAAAGAAAAGACCGCTTTCCAAATAGCCGATGCGTGGGACGCACGCTACGATGTTTGTTCGGATATAGCCATTGTTTACGGCATTCACGACGCCGGGGGGAATTTTGCGGAACGGGCGAAGAGTTGGCGCGACAAAGGCTATGAGGTTCACTTCATGACGGGAATTGCTTGGGGGCAGTATAAGGATTATTTTCTCGGTCAGTACGACGGCAAAACGCATTTCGACGAAGGGCAGAAAAAACGCGACGGCGACATTATTTGGCACGGAGAAAATGTGCCTTACATCGTTCCGTCGGATTCCTATTTGAAGTATTTAAAAACGCACGCCAAGCAGGCCATCGACGCGGGAGTAACCGCCATTCATCTCGAAGAACCCGAATTTTGGACAGAAGCCGGCTATAGCGACGCCTTCAAAAAAGAATGGGAAAAATTTTATCACGCGCCTTGGAGACCCCCGCACGAAAGCCCCGACGCCACTTATCAGTCCTCTAAACTGAAGTACCATCTCTATTACAACGCGCTCGACGAAATGTTTAAGTATATAAAAGCCTACGGCAAGCAAACGGGAAAACAAGTGAAATGCTATGTGCCGACTCATTCTTTGGTAAACTATTCCGCCTGGGGAATAGTCAGCCCCGAAGCAAGTCTGGCGGGCTTAAAAGAAATGGACGGCTACATTGCCCAAGTGTGGACGGGCACCTCCCGAACGCCTGTGTTTTTCAACGGCAACAAAAAAGAAAGAGTATTTGAAAATGCTTTTCTTGAGTATGGTTCCATGGCGTCGATGACGGCGCCTACGGGCCGGAAAATGTTTTTTCTCACCGACCCCATCGAGGACCGGTCAAGAACCTGGGATGACTATAAACGAAATTATCAAGCTACCTACGCCGCACAACTCCTGCATCCCGCGGTTACCGACTACGAAGTGATGCCTTGGCCAAGCCGCATCTATTTGGGAAAATTTAAAATGGAGAACAGCGAAAATCCGCAGCCCATTCCGCCGACTTATGCCACGCAAATGCAGGTCATGGTCAACGCCCTGAACGACATGCCGAAAGCCGACCGACCGTTAAACGGAACGCATGCCATCGGCGTATTGGTTTCAAACTCCATGATGTTTCAGCGCTTTCCCGTGCATGAGGGATACGACGATCCGCAGTTGTCGAATTTTTACGGAATGGCTCTTCCGTTGCTCAAAAGAGGAGTGCCGACGGAGATTGTCCACATGGAAAATCTGGAGAATTCAAACACCCTGAAAGACATTAAAGTGTTGGTGATGAGTTATTCAAACTATAAACCGCTCAAGGAGGAATACCATCAGGCCTTGGCTCAATGGGTTCGCGCAGGCGGCGTGCTGATTTACTACGGCTCGGACTCCGATGCTTTTCAAAAGGTGAAAGAATGGTGGAATACGGGAGACCATGCTTTTGCCTCCGCCTCGTCGCATCTTTTTAAACTGCTGGGAATTTCAGGCCATGAAAAAGAGTTTACGAAGGCGGGAAAAGGATATGTGCTGGTTCAAAAACAAGATCCGAAAGAATTGGTCATGCAGGCCGACGGCGATAAAAGCTACGTGGATTGGGTGAAAAAAGGGTATGAAAACTACGCCGCGGGAAAGATGATTTTTTCTAACTTCTTCGCCTTGCAACGCGGCCCCTACATTATCTCCTCTGTAATGGAGGAAGGCGTGAGTCATGCGCCGTTCACCGTCAAAGGCACGGTCATCGATCTCTTTGACCCGAAGCTGTCGATAGTCACGGACATGAAAGTGATGCCGGGGCAACAGTCTTTCGTCTATGACTTGAGCAAGGTAAATGCTTCTAAGCCGAAAACGCTGGCGTCGGCGTCGAGAATTCGAGAGGAGAAAGAACAGAAAGGCAATTTTAGTTTCACCGCCAAAGCCCCTTCTGAAACCATAAATGCGATGCGGATATTTTTCCCCTCCAAACCGGGGAAAGTTACGCTCGCCAAAAACGGACAGCCCATTTCTTTTCAGGAAAGTTCTTGGGATGAATTGAGCCATACGCTATATTTACAATTCCAAAATTATAGCGAAGGAGTCCATGTTTCTGTTCAAACCAATATAAAATAATCCCAACCCGCATGAAAAAATTATTTCCTCTCTTTTTGGCGCAACTGCTCGCCACGGCGTCTTTTGCGCAAACCCAAGACCTTGTCCGTTATGTCAACACGTTGCAAGGCACCAACTCCCGATTTGAATTAACGCACGGCAATACCTATCCGACCACAGCCCTGCCCTTTGGCATGCACACCTGGACGGCGCAGACGGGCAAAAACGGCGACGGATGGAAGTACCAATATTTCAAAACTGCCATCCGAGGTTTTCAGCAAGCTCATCAATGCAGTTCATGGACGAATGACTATTGCGTGTTTTCGCTGATGCCTGTGGTCGGGAAACTCGTCGTGAATGAAGAGGAGAGAGCCGTCGGTTTTAAACATGAAAATGAAATCGGAAAACCGAATTACTATAAGGTTAAACTAGACAACCATATAGTCACAGAAATATCGCCGACCGAACGAGGGGCGCATCTTAGATTTTCCTTTCCCAAAAATGAAGCAAGCTATCTTGTGCTGGACGGATACACAGGCACAAGCGCCGTAAAAATATGGCCGAAGGAGAAAAAAATCACGGGGTATGTCAGCAACAACCAAAGCAGCAAGAGCAGTCTTATAAAATCTTATTTTGAAATTCGCTTTGACAAACCGTTCAAATCGTATGGCACTTGGGAGAACAGAAGCCACGCCGTGCAAGCGGGAAATCTTGAGAGCGAAGGAGAAGGCAAAGGCGCATACATAGAGTTCGGGGCGGGAGAAAAAGTGCAGGCCAAAACGGCCTCCTCTTATATAAGCGGAGAGCAGGCAAGCATTACGCTGCAGGCCGAGTTGGGGAAATTCAAGAGTCTGGAAGAAACCAAAAAAGCGGCGGGAGAAATTTGGAATAAGCACCTGAATCGAATTTTGGCAGAAGGAGGAACCGAAGAACAACGCGCCACATTCTACTCTTGTTTTTTCAGAGCGAGTTTGTTTTCGCGGCAGTTTTACGAATACGACGCCGCGGGCAAGCCCTATTATTTCAGCCCCTATGACAAGCAGGTTCACCCAGGTTATATGTTCACCGACACGGGATTTTGGGACACTTTCAGAGCGCAGTTTCCGCTGACCATCATTCTCCATCCCGCCATGCACAGCCGCTACATGCAGGCTTTGCTGGCGGCGCAAGAGCAATGCGGCTGGCTTCCTTCGTGGTCTTTTCCGCACGAGCAGGGCGGAATGATCGGAAACCATGCCATTTCTTTGCTCACGGATGCGTGGGTTAAAGGCATCCGCTCTTTCGATCCCGAACAAGCCCTCAAAGCCTATTACCACGAAGCAACCAATAAGGGACCTTGGGGACCGGCCAACGGAAGAGACGGACAGAAAGAATATTTTCAAATGGGATACGTGCCCTATCCTGAATACGGGGAGGGAACGGCCAAAACATTAGAGTATGCCTACGATGATTTTTGCGGCTATCAATTAGCCAAAGCAACAGGCAATAATTTTTACAAAAATATTTTTGCGCGGCAGATGTACAATTATAAAAATGTCTATGATTCTTCTGCGCGGTTTATGCGGGGAAGGAACGTTTCAGGGAATTGGAGTCCCAATTTTGACCCCGTGGAATGGGGCGGCCCGTTTACCGAAGGAGATGCATGGCACTGGCAATGGTCTGTTTTTCACGACATACAGGGACTCATAAAATTAATGGGCGGCGAGAAAAATTTCAACGCCAAACTGGATTCTGTTTTCACGGCTCCCAATACGGTGAAGACGGGAACGTATGGCGGACTGATTCATGAAATGACTGAAATGGTAAAAGCCAATATGGGACAGTATGCGCACGGAAATCAACCCATTCAGCACATGCCTTATTTGTATAACTATAGCGGCGAACCCTGGAAATCGCAACGGCGCGTCCGCGAGGTAATGGACAAACTTTATAATTCAACAGAGAACGGATACCCCGGCGACGAAGATCAAGGGCAAACTTCTTCGTGGTATGTGTTGAGCGCCCTTGGAATTTACAGCGTATGCCCCGGCACCGACCAATATGTCATTGGAAGCCCCCTTTTTACCAAAGCCACTATTACGCTTGAAAACGGAAAGAAGTTTGTCATTGAAGCCGCGAACAACAACAAAGAAAACCCGTACATCCAAACGGGCAAGCTAAACGGCAAAACGTACAACCATAACTGGATAAAGTACAGCGACATTATTAACGGCGGAATATTGCAGTTTGAGATGGGCAACACGCCGGCCATAAACAGAGGAACAGAGAAAGAAGACCGGCCGTTCTCGTTGTCGGCTCCTTCGCGATAATGTTATTTTAACAGGCAAGCTTGGATATTGATTTCCCGACTTGCAGGCAAAATATTTGGAACACAAAAAAAAATCATGCGCATGAAAATTACCGTGCTCACATTCGCAATTCCCTTGCAAAGAAAATTTTTTGCCATGCTTGCCGTTCTGCTTGCGTGGTTTGCCGTGCCGTCGGCGGGTCAAATATCATGGCCGTCGGATCAACTTCTCCCCTCTTTTCCCGCCGCGGCCAAGACGCTCGATCATTTTTATTTACGCGGCGAACCGACGTCCGAATTATATTTATTCTCTTCGTTGAAAGGCCTTGTGAACAGAAAAAGCCCGCGGCTGTTTTCTTATGAGGGCGACGCCTTCGCAGAAGGACCGTTTACATGGCTTGAATCATTAGGTTTGACGTGGGTTGAATATGGCGATAAGTGGAGGCTTATTGCCAAGTATCTTAGCGAGATAGAAGGCTTAATCGTTTATGATCCAAACCAAATACACACGGTTAATCTGGCCACGATGCTGGCAAAAGATAAAAAAGCGCTTATCGCGTCCCCGGAGTTGCTTTCGCGATTAACAGCCGCGCCCTATAACTTGCGGATTTTGCTGGATCTTCGCGAAAGATTTAACAGCAAATTGCAAGTATATCAGACCATGTATGACAGATACTGGCCTGATGCCGAGCATCGCCTGTTAATAGGATTAGATCCCGAAGCGCATCGGGCGGGTTTGCGCGAATATGCCGCCGCGTTGGGGACTGCGGTTATTTGGCTAGACCCGAAGATACCCGATGAAAGCGATTTGCTAAACAAGTATTTATCCGCCATGCCTGCAGGTTCAAGCGTAATGGGGTGGTGGCCTGAAGAAGGCGCGGGAGTCACCCGGGCGTCGCAATACGGCATTGCCACTATTGCAAGCGACCATTGTTCCAACCTAACCGTTCACAGCGGAACGCCAAGGACGGTCAAGATTAAACCCATTCCGCCTAAACCGCCGTTGCAAAATTATATCTACGTTGCCTTCATTTTAGCCGACGGCGACAACCTGCAATATGTGGAGCACTTGGTGCGGAAACTTTGGAATAATCCCGACCGCGGCTCGGTTCCGATTGGCTGGACATTGTCGCCCGCTATGCTCGACGCCATGCCCGCCGCCCTACACTATTTCCACCAAACGGCTACCGACAATGATAATCTTATTTCAGGCCCTTCAGGCTACGGCTATGTGTATCCCAATTTTTTTCCTGACCAAAACACCTTGGATAAGTTCGTGGCAAAAACGGAAGAATACAATCAGCGGGCAGGCTTTCGCGTCATCACAATCTGGAATACGATCACAGGCGGCATCAATAAAAACGTCGGAGAAAGTTTTGCCGCTTTTGCCCCGTCCGCGCTTGGACTGACCGCCCAAAATACAGGAGGCGAACTAACCCTGTACAGCAAAAAACTTCCCGGAAAACCGTTATCGTGCAACTACTGCACCAATGAGAAAGCCATGACAGAGCACATAAATTCCGCGTCCGTCGGATGGGACGGAGAGAGACCCCGATTCCTCCTCATTCAGGCTCAGCCTTGGCAGGATGTGAAGCCAAGTGATTTTAAGAAGGTCGCAAATTCGCTGAATATAAACTACAAAGTGGTTCGTCCCGATCATTTGTTCATGCTCTTGCGCGAATCATTATCTCTTCCCATTAATCCGGGTTCTGTTATGTCGGGCATAGGCGACGAACAGCCTTGTTCGACATTCGCGCAATATCATGAGAATGTAGGTTACGCGGCGGGGGCGGTTGTGCGGAACAAAGGCAACCGCTACCAATGCAAATCTAATGCGGGTTTGTGCAACGGCGGCGCGTGGGCTTACGAACCCGGCGTCGGCGCCTTTTGGCAAGACGCATGGACGCACACAGGGACTTGCGGCGCAAAATGGGAATCCGCAAGTCTTGTTTCGCCAAACCCGGTTGTCAATAGCGTAACCATAAATTATAATGGAACAAGTCATGTAAAGATTTATAATCTTCTGGGCAACGAGGTAATTTCTTGTTCCGAGGTGAAGCCGAACGGGACGCTCGACGTAAGCGCTCTTCCTTCAGGAATGTATCTTATTAAAATAAACTACGGTTCGGAAACGGCCACGCAAAAGCTCTTAAAAAATTAACGGGAAAATCAGAATATTAACGGGAGCAGAATACAAGGGCGCATCTCAAAATTACTGTCACTGCCTCACTCCCATTTGAAAACGGAGGCTATTTGCCAAGCACATAACCCCCGCCCCGCTCCGACATTGACTTCTTCGGCTACGGTAATCCCAAATGGATTTGATAATTATAGAAGACAGAGTACCCCGCCTGCGACCGTGTTTTTCCTCCCCGCAATTATGTTTTTCGTTCCTGCAACAATGTTTTTCGTTCCTGCGGCTTATATTTTCGTTCCCGCAATTTATATTCTCGTTCCCGCAATTTATATTCTCGTTCCCGCAATTTATATTTTCGTTCCCGCAACTTATATTCTCGTTCCCGCAACTTATATTCTCGTTCCCGCAATTTATATTCTCGTTCCCGCAACTTATATTCTCGTTCCCGCAACTTATATTCTCCTTCCTGCAATTTATATTCTCCTTCCTGCAACTTATATTTTCATTCCTGCAACTTATATTTTCATTCCTGCAACTTATATTCTCCTTCCTGCGACTTATATTTTCCTTCCTGCGATTTATATTCTCCTTCCTGCAACTTATATTCTCCTTCCTGCAACTTATATTCTCCTTCCTGCAACTTATATTCTCCTTCCTGCAACTTATATTCTCCTTCCTGCAACTTATATTTTCATTCCTGCAACTTATATTTTCATTCCTGCAACTTATATTTTCGTTCCTGCAACTTATATTCTCCTTCCTGCAACTTATATTTTCGTTCCTGCAACCATGTTTTTCCTTCCTGCGGCCGTGTTTTTCCTTCCTTATGCAGAGGCATGGGTTGGCTTGCGGGTCAAGCCCTCATTTTCAAATGGGATAGTGACGGAGATTTTGAGAGGCGCCCAATCTTAAAATCCTATAATCCTAGTCCGATAGCCCCCATTTGAAAATAGAGGCAGGATAGCGGCGGAGATTTTGAGATGCACCCATAACGGTTAATTATCCCCCCTGAATAAAACCTCTGCAAACTTTCGGTTGCCGCATTGCCCCCCATTGCGAAAAGGCGCTGTTAGAAGCGGGCTTTTTTTCTTCGGTTAGGGTCAAATTTTAATCGAAAGTTGCAAGCGCCCGCCTAGACCGATTTCCGCAATTTTTTGCAAAGTCGAAATGCGGACTTCTTTGATATTATTTTCAATTTTAGAAATATATCATTTATTTGTCCCGCGCTTTTCTGCCCGATTGCTCTTGCGTCAATCCTTTCTCAAGACGTGCCTGTTGAAGCAAAACGCCATGCTTAAATTCTACCCTTTCTCAAATTTGTTGCGGGAAGCAGTTCCCTTTTGGCCGTATGGTTCATCGACAAATGGGTCAAGTGATTTCAAATTATTTTTCGCTTTCATGCTCTTTTTTTATTTTAAGCGCTTTTTCAATTTCTGCTTTTGGCAAAAGTCCGTGAAGTAATTTTTGTATAAAAATGCCGTCCTTATTTTCGTATTGCTCACAAGGCGCAAACGCAACTAAAGTTATCCCAACGAACCGCTGCGGGGGTGTTTCAAATTTTCCTTTACTCATCAACCATTACTCATTAACCATTAAATTGCGGTAGAAATTCAAGAAAATGAAAATACTTATCACGGGCGCCAACGGATTGTTGGGGCAAAAAATCACCGCATTGCTTTTGAAGGAGAAAGCGTGCTTCGCGGCCACGGGCAAGACTTCCTCCGAGGCTATTATAAAAATGGACATCAGTTCTCCTGCGGAAACATGCGAAGTGATCGGAAAAGAGCGCCCTGACGTCATCATTCACGCCGCCGCTCTGACGCAAGTGGACGACTGCGAAATACAGCGCGACTTGTGCTTTGCGGCCAATGTGAAAGGCGTTGAAAATATAGTTTCTGCCGCTGAAAAAGCAAACGCTCATCTCATCCATCTCTCCACCGACTTTGTTTTTGACGGAAAGTTCGGCCCGTTGGATGAAAACGCCATTCCCAATCCCGTAAACTATTACGGGAAATGCAAACTGGAAGGGGAAGAAATTATTCGGCGCGCTGCTCTTTCTTGGAGTATTTTGCGAACCGTGTTGGTTTATGGCGCGGCGCCGATTATGAGCCGCCCCAACATCGTGCTTTGGGTAAAAAAGAGTTTGGAAGAAAAAAAAGCCATAAAAGTCGTGAACGACCAATGGCGAACCCCCACGCTGGCCGAAGACTTAGCCGCGGGTTGCCTGCTCGCCGCAAAGAAAAAAGCGCAGGGCATTTATCATATTTCAGGAAAAGAAATGTTCACGCCTTTTGAAATAGCCGTCCGCACCGCCGATTTTTTCAACCTCGATAAAAGCTTCCTCGCCGAAACAGATTCAAGTCAATTTGCGCAACCCGCTAAGCGCCCGATGAAAACAGGCTTCATCATCGCCAAAGCAGAAAGAGAATTGGGATTTAAGCCTCATTCTTTTGAGGAGGGGCTGCGCCTTGTGGCCAAGCAACTCGACTCCTTTGCTTCCAAAACATCCTGAAATCGCCCTCACCAAACCCGCACTCTTGCGCTGTCGGCCACAAACATGGGGTCGCCCGCCTGAACGCGGAACGCCGCATAGAAACTGTCCATGTTTACAAAAGGGCCGTTCACTCTCCAAGGGGCGGGCGAGTGTACGTCGGTGAGCAGTTGGTTTTTGAGCGCTTCGTCTCTTTTGTGTCCAAGCCACCCCAAGGCATAGCCAAGGAAGAATCGCTGAGACGGCAAAAGTCCCGCGGTCGGCTTGTTGTTTTTATACTCTTCGGTTTTGACGAAAGCATCCCAACCCAATAGTCCGCCTCCCAGGTCTGCCATATTTTCGCCCAATGTGGCTTTTCCGTTGATGCGGTATCCGACAATTGGCTCGTATGCGTTGTATTGTTTCACCATGACGTCGGCGCGCGCGTTGAACTTAGCTTCATCTTCGCTTGTCCACCAGTTTTTGAGGTTTCCGTGCTCATCATATTTCCTGCCCTGATCGTCGAAGCCATGCGTGATTTCGTGTCCGATGGTGGTGGCGCCGGCATACCCGTAAACAAGCGCGTCGTCCAATTCATGGTCGCGATAACCGGGCACGGTAAATATGCCTGCAGGCAACACAATTTCATTATTGCCGGGATTGTAATAGGCGTTGTAAGTTTGCGGACTCATAGCCCACTCCTCGCGATCCACAGGCTTGCCCAATTTGCCGATGTTGTAATTAGTCTGCCACAAATTGGCATTTGCCAAATTGGTTACAAAACTTTCGTTGCCGATTTTCATGGCCGAAAAATCTTTCCATTTATCGGGATAGCCCACTTTCTTTTTCATGGCGGCCAGTTTCACAAGAGCCTTCTGCTTGGTTTCGTCGCTCATCCATGTGAGGCGTTTGATTCTTTCTTTCAGCGCCGCGCGTATGGCTTCTGCCAAATCGGAATAGCGCTTTTTGGCCGTTTCGTCAAAATATTCTTTCACATAAAGCCGTCCGAGCAACTCGCCCATCACCCCCTCCTCTATAGACAACATTCTTTTCCATCTGGGCTTTCTTTCCTTGGCGCCGCTCAATAATTTGCCAAAATCAAAAGCCGCCTTTCCGTAAGCATACGGCAACGCGGCGGTCATGCTTTTAATTAACCGAAAGCGGAGCAACAGCTTCCAAGCCGCGAGGGGCATTGAAACAACTGCTTTGTCCAACGCTTTATAATATTCAGGTTGCCCCACTATAACAGAGTCTGCCGCCGATATGCCGAGGGCGGTCAAAAAGACTTTCATGTCGAACGAAGGAATAAGTTTATAAAATTGCTCGCTATGCATCTTATTGTAATTCGCGTATGGGTCGCGAAGGTCTTCCAGCTTGCGATGTGCTTGCGCCAGATTGGTTTCCATTTTCATAATGTCGGCAGAGGCTTGCGCGGCGGCAGCGCGGTCAATGCCGCTCATGGCCAGCACATGGGTTATGTATTCCGCATAGGCGGCTCTTATGCGGACAGCAGAGGAATCCGTTTTAAAATAATATTCTCTTTCGGGCAACCCAAGTCCCGTTTGCCAAAATTGCAAGGCCATGACGTCGCTTTTTTTATCGTCCTGAGAAATGAAATACCCTATCATCAGGGAGGTTCCGATTTGGTCTAATTCAGCCATGACTGCGCTTAAATCTTTGACGGAAGAAATTGCATTTATTTTGTCAAACCATTTTTGCAAAGGCGTCAGGGAGTTCTTTTCGACGGCGACGCTGTCCATGGCGCTTTTCCAGAAGTCGCCGATTTTTTGAGTTTCTGTCGCGTTTTCCAAAACTGCCTTTTCGTTAATGATTTTTAAACGGGCTAAATTTTCCTCCGTCGCCAAATGGGCAATGCCCCACCCGCTTTCATCGGCAGGAATTGGATTTCTTTTTATCCACCCGCCGTTGGCATAAAGAAAAAAATCCTTTGAAGCCCTAACCGTGGTGTCCATATTGGAAACCAACGCATCCGATTTTTCCTTTGATTGGCAGGAAATAAAGAAGCAAACTAGCAGGAGAAGAGGTTGTATTCGCATGGCGCGTGATTAATGGTTAATAGTATGGTTAATAGTTAGGCGAAGGGTCAGTGATTAATAGTTAGGCGAGCGGTGAGCGGTTATTACATCCCTTGCGCTTTGCCCCAAAGGAAACTTCTCTTTCTGTGAAAAAACGAAAAAATCATTCGCCCTTACTCATCAGCCATTCGCCGAGTACCAAAGGTGGGAATCGAACCCACACATCCGAGGATACACGATTTTGAGTCGTGCGCGTCTACCAGTTCCGCCACTTTGGCTTCGGTGAAAAAAGGACGCAAATATGTTCAAAGTTTTTCCGTTTTGCAACAAGATTGAAAAATTAAAAAAAAAACGGCTGAAATCTTTTTTTCAAAACCGACTAAGACGGCATCCCCGTTTTCACGCCCTGCATCTCATCGGCGCGTCCCAAAAACGGGCCAATCTTCGGCAGGTTTTGCGCATCAAAAAACAGCCCCTTCCTCTTGTTTAACCGCATGGATAAATCACGTCCCGAAAGAGGGCATCAACCGCCCGCGGGAGATAGCTTGCGTCAGCTTTGAGAAAGCCGAGGATATTTTGCGCTTGCTTTTTTATACGCTTGAGCATTTGCGGCATGAGACAAAAGAAGCGTTGCAAATAGCGTGAGGCAGAAACAAGACCTTATTATATTAGGTTTAAATTTAACAGTCAGGCAAATGCGCCGCAATAATGAGCATAAAAAAAAACCTCGCAGGGCAAACGAGGTTCTTTAGAAAATTCAGAGGAATTATTTCTTCGCAACTTCAAGACACAAATCTATGAGTTTGTTGGAATAGCCCCACTCGTTGTCGTACCAAGAAACCACCTTCACAAAATTATTATTGAGCGCAATGCCGGCCTTGGCGTCGAAAATAGAAGTGCGCGAATCGCCGACAAAGTCTTGCGACACCACATCGTCTTCGGTGTAACCCAAGATGCCTTTCAAGTCCCCTTCTGAAGCGGCTTTCATGGCGGCTTTGATTTCCGCATACGAGGCCGGTTTTTCCAGACGCGCGGTTAAATCCACCACAGAAACATCGGCCACAGGCACGCGGAAAGACATGCCCGTGAGTTTTCCTTTCAAGGCGGGGATAACTAAAGCCACGGCTTTGGCCGCGCCGGTGGAAGAAGGAATAATATTTTGAAAACCGCCGCGTCCGCCGCGCCAGTCTTTGGCGGAGGGGCCGTCCACCGTTTTTTGAGTGGCTGTCACGGCGTGAATAGTGCTCATCAACCCTTCGGCAATTCCCCAATTGTCGTGGAGCACTTTGGCGAGAGGGGCCAGGCAGTTAGTCGTGCAGGAAGCATTCGACACAATGACGTCCGACGCCTTCAGCTCTTTATGATTGACGCCCATCACAAAAGTAGGGGTATCGTCTTTGGCGGGGGCAGAGAAAACCACTTTCTTGGCGCCGGCTGCAATATGTTTTTGTCCGTCGGCTTGGGTAAGGAAAAGCCCCGTACATTCCAACACAATTTGCGCATTGGCTTCGTTCCATTTCAAATTAGACGGATCTTTTTCGGCCGTGACGCGAATTGTTTTTCCGTTCACTGTCAAATGCCCGCCTTTCGCTTCCACGGTTCCCTTGAAGGGGCCGTGCGTGGAGTCGTACTTTAGCATATACGCCATGTATTCAGGGTCAACCAAATCATTAATGGCTGTTACTTCAATATCGTTGCGTTGAAGCGCCGCGCGGAAAGCTAACCGGCCAATGCGGCCAAATCCGTTAATACCAATCTTTGTCATTTTTTTTAATCAGGTTATGTTACACTTTTCTTGTCCTTGCCTAATATTTTTGCGCCCTGTTAAATTTTACTCCGAAGGGCAGGTCGCAGAGGGCACAAAGAGTACTCCGCTCTTCGCTTTTATTCTCTGAACCGTAGCCTGATTAAATGACGTACCCTGATTCGCTTACAATCGTATGTGTGTACATCATAAGAAATTTATTTCCCCTCGACTTGCAGGATGCCTGTGATGTGTCCGTCAAGCCCCAAGCGTCCCGCGATGGCATAGGCTTGAGGCTTACGCGAATTGGGCAGAGCGGGCAACTAACCATTAGTCATTAAACCCGGCGCCATGGGAAGCGCCGCATAAAACGAAGTGCCTGCATTTTCCTCGCTTGTAAACCAAATTCTGCCATTCATTTGTTCCATCCCTTGTTTACAAATGGCCAGCCCTAAGCCGGAGCCGGTTTTTTTTGTCGTGAAGTGAGGCAAAAAAATCCTTTGCTGCGCATCGGCCGCAATGCCGTCGCCGTTGTCGGAAACGCTCACCACTGCCTCCTCCCCCGCCTGCTTCACTTCAACCGCCACCTCCACGCCCCCATTCGACCCCGACTGCAGAGCATTGAGCACCAAGTTCGAAAATATTTGAACCAACAGACGGGAATCGCCCAGACAGTAAAGCTCAGAATAAGGACAAATCAAACAAACTTTCCCTCGCGCGTCGTTCACGTAAAGACTGACCGTTTGCGACACAAGCCCCGTGAGTTCCACGCGCTCCAAAACCGGCGACGGCATTTTGGCAAACGAACTAAAAGAGGAAGCTATCTCGTCCAAGACCTCTACTTGGGACAGTATGTGGGAAATCGACTGAAGCCCTTTCTTCTCTTGAAATTCGTTCCTGTTGAGCTGTTTTTCCATCAGCTGAAGAAGCAATTTAATGGGAGTGAGCGGATTCTTAATTTCGTGCGCCACCTGCTGCGCAATCTCCCGCCAAGCCTTCTCTTTTTGACTTCGCGCCAATTCTGATTTGCTTAACTCCAGTTTATCGACAAGAGTATTGTACGCATTCACCATCACCCCTATTTCATCCCTCCCTTTCCAAACCATCTTTTTATTTTCGCGCAACGACGTCCGACGCAATATCTCCGTAATCCACCGCAACGGATGACTAAGCCAACGCGCGGCCATAACCGAAAGAAACAAAAATATAATCAACACAAAAGTGAAGGTAATCAGGACGCGGACAAACACCGACTTCCTCGTTTTCTCAAAAGAACTCTGCGATTCAAAAAAAGGAATGCTCAAGACCCCCGTCGTCCTGCCGGTGGCCGCCGATTTTAATTGACGGTAAGAATTGCTGTACCGAAGCGAACCTATACTCTCCCCTTCAAATACGTGCGGTATCCGCCTCTCCCGAATGGCCAAAAAAGCCCTCGGATTAATCAGTTCCGAAACCAGTTGCGTCTCGTAAATCATCGGCTGACTTGCCACTTTCAAATATCCCAAAGTGTCATAAACCGAAAAGTCCGTGTCTGAACTTTTAGCCAACAGCGTCAATTCGTCGGGCTGATTGCTCTTAAATTCGGGGTTCTCCAAAACCGCCGCCACAGCCTCTCCCAACGAAGCCGATTTAACCTCATATGCCTCCCGAATTTGAGCCTCCGCCGCATCCTCCATTTGACTCAACACGCTCAGCCCCAAAACCAAAAGCGGCACCGCAGGCAATACAAAAGTAAAAATTTGAATCCGATCCGAATAGGGCAGTTGCCGTTCCTTGAGAAAGTGCGCCGCCCCTCTCCACAGCAAGCCGACAAACAGGAAACAAAGCCCTGCCAAATAAGCAAATGAAAAAGCCACCGGCACATAACTCCAGTTGTATTCTTTGCCCGACACAATCAACGTATTCGTCCCGTCGCTTGCGGCAAAGTGAAAAAAATTATCTTCATGCACGCCTGATTTATAGAGTGCGCTGTCCGCAAAATTTCTCTCGTCAAACTCTTGCTCATACCTGTACTCCCCAAAAGCCGTGATCCAATGATGATCCGCATAAAGCGCATAATTCAACTGCTCGTCGCCGCCAAATTGACTGAACCGCGTATCCGTCAAAAGCTCCGGGTACACGCGCTTGGGAATTACTTTCTTTATTCTCAAATCCAGCATCACGTAACCCTGCAAAGCGCCCTGATGATAAACAGAGACGCTCCCTTGATATTGCTTAAACGAATTGGGGTCTTTCAGCATTAAATAAATATCAGGATACGGCGTCGATTTTTCTCCGAGCTGCGTCATGGAGGCTTCCTGAAATTGTCGCCGACTCTCCTCGTCTTGCGGTTCTCCGTTCGCGTTAAAAAAATTAATGTTAATATTATAGCGGTCAAAATAATGACTCAAGTAAACTTGTTTGATTTTTTGACGCACCGTTTTTCGCGCAAAAAGAGGAGCGCTCATAAAGGCTTGAATATAGGCGTCGCCGCAAATATTCTTGAGCGCGTCGCGGAGAAGGTATTCGGCCTCCTCGTCGTTTTTCGCCAGCAGCGCCACGGCTAAACGCTGTTGTGATTTCCTTTGGCTTTCTAAATAGAAATGCTTCAGCGCCAACGCAAACTGAAAGCTGAAAGCGGCGAACGCCAACAGCAAGTACACCACAGAAAATACGCCCGAGACGCGAGTCGTGCGGTACAAGCCGGTGACGACAAGCAAGACAAAGTAAACCGTGCCCGCGCCCAGCGTAATGAAAAACTCCTCTTCCGTAATAAAAAAGAACAAGAGTATAATTATGACGTCAATGAAAAGGGAGAGTAAAATATCGGCGGAGCAGATCCCCGAGCGCGAAATCCGTTGCACGGCCAAATGACATGCTAAAAATCCAATCACGGTGCCCGAGAGCAGGGCGGCAAAAGCGGCGCACGTCGTCGCGTCTGATGAAAGAAAAAAATTTATGTCCAATACAATGTTGGAATAACGAAGAATAGTCTGCATCATCAGATAAGGTATCAGTATTCCGGCGTACCCTGCAAAAAATAAAGCTCCTGCAAAGCATATCCGCGCCGCGCGGGAATATTGCGAAAGCACTCTCCAACGCAACTTGGCGCTAATTTGAAAAAGATAAAAAACGGGGAAAAGAAAAATAAGGGCATTGAGAAGGAAGTCGCCCATCGAATGATTGAACGCCGAAGAGGCAAACGCTTCCGGGCTGAATACGGGGCTGTGCCACCAATGCCCGGGAAAATCGGCAAACAGCATCGCAAGCCGTACCGCTATATGTCCCGCCAACAGAATGAAGAGCGCTTGAAAATATTTTTGCTTTCGGTGTTGCCTTCTGAAAATATACGCCAAGGCAAGCAAAAAGAAGAGAATGGACAGCGCTCCCAATGCAATCACGGCAATCGCCGGCCCCGCCCGATAAACAGTCTGCAACGCATCAATGCGGAAGAACGTATGCCCCCTCAACGTCACCGGCTTTCCTTTGGCGTGGGACGAGGGCAGCAAGTTCAATTTTTCATCGCCAAAAACAGCGGCGTTCCATTGAGGCTGCAAATACCGATTGTTTACTTTGAAACTGCGATAAATGGGCAACAAGCCAATCACGCGCAATCCCCCGGAGAGTTCTTTCCCGTACGCTAAATAAATGCCCTGCGAATGATTAAGTTCCTTCCAGCCCCGAAGGCGCGGTTGAAACAAAGAAAGATCCGGCAAAAAACTATTGTCAGTCCATCGCACGATTCTTGAACCTTTCATCAGAAAAAAAGGATACGCGGATTCCCATTTTTCTTTCTTGGAAAACTCCTCTGCCTCCTTCTCCACAATTAACATTTGCTCGGTTGTGCGGCGGCTTATCTGAATGATTAAATCGTCTGAAATGCCTGCGTCAACATAGAAATAATTGGCAGCCCATGAACCCATCAGGCAAAGCGCACAAAGAAATAAATAAGTACTGATTTGACGCATACACGTTTGTATTTTTTATATCTCTATATCAAGAATGAAATATACATAAAAAATAAATAGAAGTAAATTTAATTCAGCGGACGGGAACGGGGACGCCATGTAGGCGCTCCAAAGATGTTTTTTGCAAGCACGCAAAAGTTCATTCAGGCACGCTCTTTTAAAGAACTCTTTGCTTAACCCCGGACCTCATGCCGCCGCCATCGCGGGATTCGATGACGCGACCCTAAAGGGGGCGTATCGGAAAAATATGGCTCCAAAGCCAAACCGTTAGCCGCAGAAGCCAATGTCGGCGCGAAACAAGGG
>Ga0081606_1000460_pt1 | contig 17050 bp, 14 predicted proteins | sample EareggfetidaYelm_FD_71127 | JGI IMG/M metagenome (GOLD analysis project Ga0081606, IMG submission 71127) | Earthworm egg capsule microbial community from the University of Washington, USA - E. fetida Yelm (SPADES assembly) (version 2) | ecosystem: Host-associated > Annelida > Reproductive system... | reverse complement strand
ATGGTCGTACTAATTGTCAATTGTATTTTGTTAGGTGGCCCTAGTTAGCGGGATTTCGATCCCTTAAGGTCCTCCCATTGTTTCCATTCCATGTGATTTGCTTCTTGTATGTTGTTTGAATTGCGATTTGAAATGGTTGCAATAAAATAAATCTTGAACTTGAAAACTTGAACTTGAAGACCATAATATTCAGAAGTTACGCTACATACGTGTATGACTGTGAGTTTTAAATGTTTTGCACCACAGATCCTTATTTCGTTCAAGACATGCATGTATTTCGCGGTACCACTTAGTAACCGCAGTCTGTTAATGTTAAAACTGTGCGATTTTAATGAAAATGTTGGTAAGTTCTCGCGGACCCCAGACATTTCCTTCGCGGACCTCTCTTGCCTTGGTCTTCTGACGTTTGGTAATATAGCCGGGACAGATGAGTTTTAATTACCGTTCTGAATTAGACAGGGAAAAGGCAAAAGGCACATAACTTGTTAAACGACTTCTTTTAGACATCTCAAAACGTCTGTCTAACCTTTTGATGACTGTCGATATTGACTGTAACTCGAGCGAACAGCCATTCATTTCCTTGTTCCTTGGTTTTCCGCCATAGTGTTTCTGGCTCAGCTTCACCTGTCGTCTCTCGAAAGACTTGAAGTTCTCGGATGTGAATGCCGAACATATGGTATTGAAACTCAAGGCAGTATTTTCCGGGTAAGATGGATGGATGGATGGCTGGATGGATGGATGGAATATAAATCCTATATGCATCAGACAATCAAACATTATTAGTAAGTTTTTTCGTTGCTTGTGCGGATATTAGTCTAAATGGCTATTGTGTAGATATGATGCCTAGCAAAATAAGCGTTACAGCGTACATTTGACTGCATGGAATACCTATCAATCATTCAATGGGCTTTATTGATTGCCATAGAACACTATACTGTGATTAGAAGAGGTTATATCAATCAGAATCTTTAAAGCAGGTCATGTGAGACACCAAGAGTTATGTAGGCTATGCCGAGGCTGAAGCTCCTTTTCCAGCTGTTATTTCGAATTTCGCAAGAAGTTGTTTCTCTATCGCCAATAAATCTCTGAATTCATGAAAGGTTGTCAAGATGCTGATAACAATGAGCGCTTTGGAGGTGTTATGGGCACAACCGATCTCCAAATAAAACTGATAAGGGTTGGGGTAAAACGCCGATGCGGGGTAAGATGCCCATGGATAATATTTTACACGTTTCAAACTCTTTAACACTTGTATGCGTCACATGTGCTTCCGATTCCTTTGTGAACAGAAATTGTAGCCTGAAAGTTAGTTTCTTATCGATCTATCAAATTATAGCGAAAATTTAAAGTGTTGGTGCCAGTTGTTGCAAGGACAGGTATGTGTTATTAGCGACTTTTACTATTGTATTTAAATGCTTTGATAAAAAGCGGTATTTTGACATCGTATTGCATGTATTGGCTGCCAAAACACATAGTAAACATTGTGATGATTCGTTGTCGAATATCAAAACGAGGCATATCAAGCTATCAAAATAAATGTAACCCCATGGGCATCGTACCCCGGGGATGGGACAAGTCTCCCATGACAGACATGATATATTTTTTGCACTTTGTGATCAGGTAAAAGAATGCTGAATGAAAACTTAGTGCTATTTTCAAAGTGTGGTATGAGTGTAGTGCAGCAGTGCAGAAGTTGTTAATTTTTATGCTACATTTTCATAGATAAATGATATTATTCTTAGCATGGGCGTTTGACCCACCCTCCCCTAGTGCTGATAAAGCATGAAAATGTATCTTATACCAATACTATGCTAACTAGGCGCACTCAAAATGTTTTAAAATACTGGCGACGAGACAGAGCAGACCCGTTTCCGAGCATCCAACTCAAATTTTTTCTAGATCGTTTTCCTCCACTCCTCGCCTTCTTAAGTCCATTCTTTCTCCTGGGGCTTAGGCCCTATAGCACTGATTGGTGGTGCCATATATAAATATGTGAATAGAATATACCTAGAATATAAATGATGTGGGATAAGTCATCGTGAGATCTGCAAAATTCTTTTTTTTCTCGGACGAAACAGAATACAGATACTAATACAAAATAAGACCAACATCAAACGCTACAAAGCTGAAATGTAGCCTATGACTCCTGCAATTTTTCGCATGAGTGCAAGTAATTATAGCGGTTCATCGACTTATTCCCTTGATAGAGAGTCGAATCACAGCGGCCATTGTGTAGAACGGTAGCCGATTCGTTAGAGCTATAGACCTGTATCGCGAAAAATATATCTTCAAGCTTCACACAAAGTCAAATACTGTGTTTGGACTGTGAGCAAGTCATTCGCCCACAGTTGAAGCGTTGTGTCAAAATTTTGTCCAATGACGGTGTGCAATTCTGAGCGTTGAAAGGAATTACATTTACCATATGCAATTGTATTGTATTGTATTGTATTCCTAAAAAAATATCAGACTTACTGTCACTTACATGTACATGTATGTGAGCATGTCTGGTTGTTACTATAGTGAATTAGAGGACTGCATATGATTTGAAGCATGAAGGTTGAACTCACTTTGCTGTGTCGTTTAACTGACGTGGATGGCTCGCCTCGATGTAGATGTACCAATTTCCGTTGAAGGCATTCTCTGGACCAGTTTCTTCGGATGGCGTTAGTCTATTGGACATTTTCCAATCAAAACGATCGTCGGTGGCTTGACTCATTCCACACCAGCGACCTCTTTCATCACCCAAATCGAAGGTGCAGTTCCAGACCTTCTTTTCACCTGTTATGCAACGTTAACCTGCATAAAGCGTCTAATTATCAGATCATAATTTAACATGGATGGATGGATGGATGGATGGATTGATGTATGTATGTATGGATGGATGGATGGATGGATGGATGGATGGATGGATGGATGTATGGATGGAGGGATGAATGGATGAATGGACGAACGGACGGAAGGACAGGCATACAGACAGATAGGCAGACATACAGACAGACATGCAGAGAGACAGTCATATAGACAGGCAGAGAGATTGATAGACAGACAGACAGATAAATAGATAGAATTAATGAAACAGCGGCGTGGAGCTAAGATGGCAATCGTCGGATCGCACGCTACCGAATAAACCATTCTACTTCCATCGCGTGATTGCCTACCGTATAGCAACTTAACGCCTTTGATGGCGTCATCGCTGAGTGTCAGGTTTGGGTCGTAGCCCTGTTTCGTGGGGTTCATGATGGAGCCGGAGACATTGTTGTATTTGAGTCCAAGCGCAACTCCAAACTCACGACAAACGATGTGTCTGAGGTTATTACCTGAGATGGATAAACAGCAAAATGTTAGCTGCAGGTGTCTTACAATCAACTCTACAGTATGGTTAGGTATCTTGCATGGGCTTAATTAGGATATGGGGGTTTCCAGGTTCAACTCCCGAAATGATTCCGTCACTGTGATAAATGCCTAATATGCACAAGAATATGTCCAAACTAAAAAAAACAACGATACGGTTCCGCGACAACAATCTGGTCTACGGACATAAATTTTGGTATATGACAATTTGTGAACAGACATTTGTGACACTCAACCACAAAACCAGTCGTATATTTAAAAAAATAGGTCTTTTGATTGAACATTATAGAGTTACATTGTAGCTTTCCAAAATTGTTTTGCTTTTCTTATTGCATTGTATTGCATTGCAATGTATTGTATTGCAATGTATTGTATTGTATTGTATTGTATTGTATTGTATTGTATTGTATTGTATTGTATTGTATTGTATTGTATTGTATTGTATTGTATTGTATTGCATTGTATTGCATTGGATTGTATTGCATTGCATTGCATTGCATTCAAATATTTTTATGTCGCCCCTCGGCGGCTGTGGGTCAACAGGGGCGCTTTTGGCTCGATTAGCTCCAAGAAAAAAAACACTCCTTAAGAAGTGATAAGGACGTAGAAAGATTAGGCGATAAGAAAGATGCACTAGCCAAAGTTGGAAGACTAAAGGGATTAAAAAGGGAAGGGCGAGCAACCAAGAAGGATCTAGATTTAGTATTGTATTGTATTGTATTGTATTGCATTGTATTGCATCTAGATTTAGCCAAAATTGTCATAGTTCAGGGGCAGAGAGCTCCAACCTGTCAAGGGAGCGTAGATGGCGAAGGGATAAGTCAGAGGTCGGAAGTCTTATGGCATCACGGAGATATTTAGGTGTCACCACCAATTAAGCCAGAAGAACAATAAGAAGAACTTTGTATTCAATGCGAGTAGAGATTGGAAGCCAATGTTCCTTGATGTATGAGGAGATATTTTAGTGATAGCCGAGTTTTAGGAAGATCAATCATCAGAGAATTACAGTAGTCGATCCGGGAGCAGATAAAGGCATGTACAATTGAGGTGAAAATTGGAACAGAAATGTCATCAAGTGATTATGAATAAACGAAAATGCTATGAATCATGGCTATTATTTGACCACCTGTTCTTAGCAGCGGGTATTTAGATGTAGGCTTCTATTCAAGCTATGATTGGTTCCATTAAAAAGCGTCCAACTGGTTGTTCTTACCTAGAAAGTAGTTGTAAGTAGGCTAGTATTCTATTTATTATTATTATTATATTAACGCACTATAAACAAAAGGTGCATTGGCCTATGGTGATACATTCACATTGATCTCAGTACCAGGACATACATATATTTAAATTGTGCTAGCATTCACTAATGATTATATTATCTCTGATATCTATTATATCGCCATTTCGTTTTAAACAGGAAGAAATTATTTATATGCCTTATGGACAAACCTTAGGCCCTTTTATTGATAATGCAAATTTACGATAATTAGTTCTTGTATAGTTAACTATCAGGCCCTAACCACACGTGGCTCTAGTGTAATGTTCGTGTGTATCAGTGATCGTTATGAAATAGTTAAGAAAAATACGTGGAAAACATTTGCTTTTAACCTTTTACGCAAACAGCCCCGTTAGATACACATTAATACTTTAAAATTTCATGATAGTTAGTTCGTTAAAGCGATTTATGGTGTGAACCAAATATTTATCATTAGCGATGACACTTATGACTCTTTTCTGAAGAATCGTCATACACCTTAAACGAGAGTCATAATTAGCAGGCCAAACTGCGTTTCCATATGTATAATATGAATAAAACATAGTATAATACAAGTTACTTAAAATATTAGATGGCAATATGTATGCTATTTTTTCTTATTATTCCTATAGTTTTTGCAATTTTTATTTGCAATTATATCACTGTAGTTAGTCCACGTTAGACATTCGTCAATATAGACGCCCAGAAACCTAATGTTGGTTACACGTTCTATAATGAGTTCTATAATGAAAATATCTGTAAACCAATTGTCGTAGACCAAATTCCGTGGACCAGTTCTCATGATAACCCCAATACAAAACCCCGCGGCATTTTTTCAGGTTACGCACCAGGTATATGGTAATCAACGGTAAGAGAGGGTTGCATAATATTGTAATCAGCGAAGAGCTATCTTGTAATCAGTGCAACGAAATTTTTCAGTAGAATTCAATTAACATAACATAGCACGGTTTACAGCGGTTCACGAGACCACCACTGAGGGGCCAATACCGAGGCGTCAATCTGGTTTGAAAACTGGAGGTCGTTCAACGCCACTTTCGTTCGGCAGAGCAGGTCCCACTCAGCACGCAGCACATGACTGAGGGTATCATCCCCGAAAATGATGTTCATTATAGGCCTACACTAATATCTCAATTTCTGGAAATTAACCAGATTCAAAAGTCTTCTAATTTCAAATTACTGTACACTATAATATTATAATAATATTTCATGCAGACCCCGCGAGCCCCCATTCCTAAATGTGGGGGGTGGGGCGACAAACAGAACAGACACCCAGACAAACATAGACAGATAATCCTACAAGTAAACAGGCATGCATATATAAACAGACATATAGACATACAGACAGGCAGACAGATAGACGGCCACAACAGGCAAACAGACAAACACCACGGACAACACATTTACAGACACACAGACATACACACAGTCAGATAGGCAAGCAGACATAGACACATAGATAGACAGACTACTTTCAATAAGCCATGAATCTTGAACTCCCTACCCTGAAAACTGAAGGCCGAATAAGGGACGTCGTATTTTAGATGTATATCCCCATACAAGAAATAGCTTCCCGGTTCAAAGGAGTGGGCGATTTCATTCCCGATGAAGGGCTCGTCGAGGGCGCTGCGGCCGTGGACGACAGGGTAGAACCCTATCACAATATCAGCCTTGGTTGAGTTGAACTCGGTGATCTTCAGATTTGTCACGTCCGTCCACATCTAAATCCAAAACCATTTCAATATAATTTTAATTTAATTTAAATAGCATAACATAACAAGGGTTTTAAATGACTCTGGTGACGCTTAGTGTGTTTTTTAATCGATTCACTCCTGAAATGACCACAACATTATTGTCTGTCTACCTTGCCGACCTTTGTTGACCGCTTACCGCTCGGAGCACACTCCACCTTCGTTCGGCAGAGCAGGGCCTTCTTCATGTCCCATTTGCTCGCACCTCCACCATGCAGAGCCGGGCCTTTTCCGTGGTTGGCCCTTTGGTATGGAATTGTCTCCCATTTGGCTCTCCGGTCACTTCCTAGAGTATTCTCTCTGAAATTCCTTCAGCAACTTAAAACAACATTATTCGGCAGCGCTGAGGTTGGGAGCGCTTCTGGGTAGTCCCACTGGAAGAGGCGCTATATAAATGTCTGCAATGAATAAATGAATGAACATATTACTCAAAAGACTGTCTGCCTGGCTTGGTTTAATTGACTCTTCTCTCACTTGGATTCAATCGTATATAACTTATCGCTCTTTCTCCGTTAGGACATCGGAAGCATTATCCCGATCATACCCTCTCGCCTGTGGTGTTCCGCAAGGTTCAGTTCTTGGGTCACTCATCTTCATCTTCTACACTACTCTACTCAGTTCACTCATCAAATCACCCTCAGTTGACCATTACTTATACGCCGATGACACCAAATTATTCATGGCCTTCTCTCCCGGCAGTTTCTCCGAATCCATAGATCATCTTCTACATGTAGTCAAGCACATCTCCTCTTGGTTGACTTCACATTCCCTTTGCCTCAATCACTCGACAACTGAATATATACTCACAGGCCTCTGTGAACAACTAAAGAAAATCTCAAGCCCATCTATCTCTTTTAACCTTGATTCTGCATCGACTCACACATTCACTCCAAACTCTCCTCTCGGAAACTTATTGGATCAAAACCGTAGCTTCTCAGATCACATCACTAATCTTTCCCGCTCCTACTTCATGCATAGCCGCGAGGAATCCGCCCTACGCTCGATCATAAAGCTGCATTTGTCATCGCTACATAATTGTCCACGCTAAATTAGACTAGTGCAGCTAGGCCCTACAATGATAAATTATAATGTTTGAAAACGACGAAGACGCCCTCTTCCGAATATAATAGAAACTAGTCCGATTAAATTCTAACACACTATAACATTAAAGGATGAAGTTGTCTATGCTGTCCAATTGCGTATATATGTTTACTTCTCTGTATAATTTGCATCGTTTTCCAGGATCTAGAACTACAACGTACGGTATCAGGCGCCCGCTAGTGAGTTGTGTATATTATCTTGTCTTATTATAGGCTATTCCTCAATATTAGCTATTACAGGAAGTGTTGGGACCCTGAGTGCCGTTATCCTGGGCCGGGGCGTCCATCCACCAGAGACCATGATGCATTTCCCCCCTGTTTCAGATTTCCCCCTATTTTCTAAACATTTTCAGACTGTTTAAAATTTCCTAAATTTCACCTTTTCCCGAAAAATTTCTCTATTTTCATCCGCCAAAATTTCTTTATGACCTTTTTTATTTTTTAGTCATCGACCACGAATTTAGAATCCCCCTATTTCCCTCTTTCAGTGCATTTCCCCCGTTTTTCGCGAAAATTATTATTATTTCCCCCCTGCTTTGCAAAATTTTCCCCTCTGTTTTAGAAAAATTCACCTGCTTTTTATTACATACTTTATGTGTAATTCGTTTCCCCCCTACTTTCACCATGATGCATTTACGTACGTACTGGACGCCCCTGATCCTGGGAACTGCAGATAACAACACACACCCTAACCTCGCAACTAAAATGTGCTTAACGCTCAATAGCCAATGCCGTCCCACCTCTCTGGAACAAACTCCCGCCAACATTGCGACAACTTTCTATCATAAGAACTCACCAAAACCGCAATCTTTATTATCACTAGACAGCTCTTTCACTAGAAACGTAAAACGCTACTCTTCAACAAATTCTATTCTGACTTGTCCTCTTCTCCCTACCACCCACCAAGCCTCAACTCAAAACACAATCCATCTTTCGACGTTTGACTGTCTGCCTGCCTGCCCGAATCTCTGGATTTGATCCGCTGCCTATCGATTTTGTTTTGGACAAGCGCTTGTTGATAAGCTGGTTAACGCTACTTCACTTTTGTCGGCGCTATAGAAATTTTGAGTATACGATAAGGCCTACGAGTACGATTACGAATCAAGTATCGTTGAAGCGAAGTGTCGAGTGTTTAACCTGAATTGCAGCTTGAATTTCTGATCTGATCGTTTGGTTGGTCATTGTCGTTATGTTTCGATCCACGTCGTAGTTGTCGATGTAGTACGTAACATTCGGTTTGTGCCATATAGGCTTAACTGTAATCGTTGTCACAACATACGTAAACAAGAGAACTTTACTATTCGGATGCCTGTTTGTAAGGTGTTACGTGATGCGATGCCTTTGAAATCAGCTTTATCAATTTGAAGTGTAAGAATACAATGATTCGCTTAATTTTAAGAAACATGTCGTATACTTTTATATAGCTTATCATCCATAGACAGTGTACCGTAAGTATTAAACTTCAGGCTACCAAGCTATTTATTGTGACATCGGCTACCAACTGGGGGATGGTTACCCCCTCCTCTAGATTTAGTGTTAGATTTAGTGTTAGGTTCAAGATATTGTATTGTGTAATACAGCCCTTGATTCAGCATTGTTTTGCTGCATAAAATGATGTATTTGAATATAATATATGTTATTGCTTCTCGAAACTATTATTTTTTTACTACCGGCATTGTTCCGTAATTAACGAACTTTTGCGTTACTCAACAGTAACAACATACGTGTTGGCTAAATAAATATATGAAACTGCAAGCCGTCGTATCGGGTAATGCACCGTTTGATTCAGCATTGTTTGCTGATTAAAATGTTGTATTTGTATGTAAAATGTGTTATTGCTGCTCGAAGCTATGAATTTTTTATATATACGCAAAATCTCATTGGAACTATCACACTTTCGAGGGTTATTATATTTGTAGCTGCAGTAAATTGAGGCACAGAGTACACCAAAAGGTATGAAAATGTAGCCTTACATTTTCTATACAGAATGGCATAGTTACTTTCAATGATAATTGCACGAATAATATGTTACAGTCGACAATCTAGGGGGTGGTAGCCACCTCCCTGGTACCCTCGGTATCTAAGCTAAACCTTTTCAATGGCATGGGCAATCATAACAATGTATACCTCTAAATGCTCGCAAATGGTCACCCAACAGCTACATAATGTCAAAACTTTATTCCAGATGCAAAAAGTGTGACATCGAAAAAACCTTAGGGTGGGTGGGTATCATCCCCCTTTGGTAGCCCGAAGGTTAAGTGCAGCTGAGTTGGCTAGGGGGCGCAGGTGAAGTCGCATTCTTATCGTCGATGCCTTTCGACTGAATGGTCGTGGGTTAGTTTCAAGCACCAAAGATCCACGCAGGGTCCTTGGGCAAGTCCTTCACTCGCAATTGTCTGTAGCGCTTCTGCGTGTAAACTCCGACACAGTTAACTGCTGTGGTCGGCAGCGCTTCTGAAAGGTTCATGCTATGATAAGCGCTAGAGAAATGGATAAATACAATACAACACAATACCATACAATACAATACTTCCATAACAATAGAACCATGAGAGGTAGCCACGGGATTGAAATGCTAGCGACGTTGTTTTCTTCGCCTCAGCATTTCAGGGATGGTGGTCAGTAGTCTCTCCTTCCTTTGCCGTATTACCTTCTATTGACAGTTTTCGGTAAGTGTATCAAGTGCAGCTGAGTTGGCTACGTGACACAAGTGCAGAAGAAAACTCAAAAGAATTTGTCCCATGCAGGTGACAATGTATACTGACATTATATATCTACTAATACTAGTACTTGCCGACATATCTGATCTGAAGCAGCACTTGAGAATAAGTTGTTATTCTACGCCTAACTCTACACAGTAGCGCTTGAAAAGCAGGGAGGTAAAGTTCACGAAAACCATCACGAAATGACTTTGTAGGCCTACTTACCGATAGTCACGGATCTCTTCTTACGCCTCGGGTAATCTTCGCTCAGACCCCCTGCGACAAGTTCCATCATCTCACGAGTCGCTTCGTCCACCAGGCCTGAAGGGAAAGGGGAAATTAATTAGAGGTATAATGAGCCGTAGTGATCGTGATGAGTCATGGTGTGGGTAATGTTGGTGGTCCGATTTGAAGCGGCTTAATGTACCATCGGGTTAAGCAGATTACGTAAGATGATGGGTAAAGTTAGGTTAACGTTACTGCTACTGAGAATTGATTTATTGTAGAGTGATTGACAGCTGAGCAGTTAATCAGCGAATCAATGATTGGACGAAGAAATCAATCAGTCAAGCAGACAAGCCAACAAACCAGAGTATCGTCATAAAATGGAAGTGGGGGGACGATGTGGAAAGGCGCCAAACACTAGAAAATATAAAACGTCAATAGAAACTGAAATATCGGATCATTTCGTTAAGAAAGGTAAAAGGGCGCCTTTTCCTCAGTAGACCTACCCGCACCACTCCACCCCTGCTACCGATCAATAAATCTAGCAATAAATTCAACCCTCCGTCCGTCAATCCGTCTGTCCATCTATCCATCCATCCATCCATCCATCCACCCAACCATCCATCCATCCATTCATCCATCCATCCGTCCATCCATCCATCCATCCATCCAAACATACATCCATCCATCCATTTATTAACCAATCGATAAATACATGTCGTTGCTCACCTGTTTTTCGCAGAGAATATTTGTCCTGGAAGCATTTCACCACCCTCCAAAACCGCTCCTCTTCTGGATCAACTGGTCTCCCTGCAACCTTCTCCTCTGTTCCATACGCAAACTGGACAGGGTCTAGGAAGTCTCCATCGAGCCTTCCATAGGTTTCATTGTCATCGTCCGATTCCGAGAGTTTCAAACAGATGTCGTAGTAACCGTATGTTTTGAAGAACTCCTACAAGCGATTAAGCATTCGATCATCCACTTAACTAACTATAGTTTGCATTACTGTAATTGGCATTCAAGCAATTTAGATTTAATATGGATATGGGGCCTAACTCTCGGTAAGCAGGATATCCGACGGGTAGTTTTCAATAACTTTAAACGACCTGTTGTAAGCCACATATCCAAGACATTGATACTGAAGATGAGAGTAAAATGTCTGCTACAAATTGACTCTGAACGCGCCATCGGAAAAAGCGAAAATTGGACACAATAATTCTTTAAACGTTACTCGGAGGCTCATCCTGTTCATTTACGAATGCTATCCAGGGTGACCGGACACAATTGTAGCAGACAAAATGGTGCGCACAAAATCGTATGGACAAAATGGTATACGGACAAATTGTTATGGCAAAATGGTACAATAATATTTTATATTTTGTGTAAAATCTTGCTTGAAAGCAATTTTGTTAATTGTTGCCTTTTCGATTATATTTAATTCTGCAAATGTGACTTTATAATAATACCATTTGTTTAAAACTGTAAATTAATGCTGTGCACTAAGCAATGCAAGTGCACTTGTCATATGCAAATAAAAGCTACATACTTACTTAATTTTTTATTTATCTCCATAGAAGCTATAACACAATTCACTCCCTAGCACATGCATGTGATTACGCCCTGAGAAAGCTCATCACTAATTGGACGCACTGTGTAAGTAGGCCTGCTGCCTACCACAATAACTTGTGCGATTTGCGGGATTAGCCTATAATGTTACTTGTCCACATTGTTGCAATTGTTCTCTTTAATAATCTGCGCTTTGTCGATGAACATTTGAACTAAAAACTCATTGATAACTTATCGTTACTAGATTTGACCGTTTCATGGCTGCATTATCAGACGACTGATTTTTTAACCTTTGTAATTTTTATATCAGAGAAATAAAAAATTTCTATAAGAAACAGCAATTTATATGATTTTAAATTGCAACGTTTTATTGCACTGTTGGTGTTCTACTAAGACGCTTGTGAGTGAGACAGGGAGCAGATTTGCGAGTTCAAACCTCCGAAATTAGGGGCTCTCCAGAAAGTAGTTCACGCTCTAGACGAGGGAATCTAAGAAAGTGTGACAGTTTGTGACAGAGTAAAGACATTCTTGACGTCACACGTTTAAGTTTTCTCTTAGAATCCTTCACATGAAACCTGACATTGACAGTGACATTTCACTGTCTTCTGTGACCAATGTATTTTGTATTCTTAGAGATGTCACTGTGGGTTGCATAAGTGTAGGAATTCGTAACAACTCAGGGGCCCAATTTTGTCTCAATTGAAGGTCAGTAATGCAGACTTCTACATCGTTATCCCCGTAATTTTAGAAAGTCCAGACACAAAAGGTGACAATTTTTATATTACTGTTAGCACTTGCTTTAAACGCATTTGGAAAAAATATATGATTCATGATTACCCCAAATAATCTCCCTCATCTTGTCCCTCTGTTCCATGTTTTGTTCCTATCTTTAGACGTTTCTGTTTGTATATTACTTCGTGACTGCAATCCCTAATAGCGGGGCTACTGCTCCTTATGGGATTAGCTATAATGTACTAATCAGGATCACACCTCCGCATTGATAGACTGGACGTTATATAGTGTAACTCGCCTCTATATACATGTACTATATCATACCAATAATATCATGCCTATTTTTCCTTTTCAATAATTTTGTTTCCATTTATCAGTAAGTTCGTTCACAGTTTTTGCGGTTGTCTTTTTTATACAATTGTTGGCATACTAATTTCTAGTTCAGTCTTTCCAATCTTAACGTTTGTTCATTTTGGCGTTCTTAGCCAAGGCACCTTATATAATTTAGGGATTTTTCTTATTGGTTTATTTATGTTGTTGTGTTCTGTACATTGCTTTTTTGATCAGTCTGTTACTGCTCTGGCTACTGTACACGTTATGGAATACAATAAACTGTTAAACTGTTAAACTAATGCCGTTTGGCAGCGTCGCTGACTTGAATGACGCCATGTAGGCCTAATAAGTTGATTACATAACATTACTTTTAGCCCCGCACCTTTTTGTCTGAAATCCGTTTCTAGTAATTTAATAATTTCATTTTTCGCTGACTCTTTCTGTTGGGAGCGCCTCTAAATCACTGAGTTGCGTTTCATAAATGTTTGATAACAATCCTACAATTAGTTAGACCTACTGTGAGAACAGTGACGCACACGTACCTCCTGCTGCGGACGAGTCGAGTACTTCTCGAGGTGCGGCAACCCGTCCACAAGCACCGCCGACAACACGGCGACTGTGAAGAAAAGACAGCGCTTCATGGAGGATGATGTTCAATGAGGCGTTCAGAGAAATATACATGTCCCACAGCGTCTCCGTAAATTTATACTCTTTCTGTCTTTGACGGGTTACCGCGCGCCCTCCATAAGAAAAATAAACAAAGGCTGACCCAGACTACGACAGATGGACAATGCAAAGAAGGACATCGAATTAATATTGGACCGACAATGAGGGAAGCAATGGACTTGACAAAAGGATGCCATTCATTCGTACCCATCGTGGCCAAGTGGCTGGCGTTATGAACCGATGATGATAATGCTGATGATGACACTTTCTTATTTAGGCCTATATAAAGTGCTGCTACGTGTTGCAATTTAGGAATATGTACACTGCTTTTGACACATATGTGGTCGTCGTTCGGTCAACAAACTGAGAAACTGTGCTCCCACGTAAGCTAATAGCCTGCACGCAGACCAGCTGGGCAACAAAATAATTATAGAAGGGGCGATTCACGATGTGCCACGTTGCTTTCAAGCATGTGTGTTAGGCCTATTGGCCGACCAAGGTACGAACAAACAGTTTCGTATTCAGAGTCAAATAGGCCTACGAATTCGAAATCTCTTTGTTCATACCGTTGTAGATTAAATGGCTTCGAAATCTGTTTGTTCGTATCATGGTGGTTTAAATCGGCTGTCCGCTTATCTGAAGACCTGAACAAACTGCAGCATATGTTAACCGGTTTCTACAGGGTTTTGTTAAGAAATTAAGAAGTAATCAAAATTTCATCTCAGGCGCACTTAACTGTTACTAGTCGATTGGGAGTAGGTTCTAATCCAGACCTAGAATTTACGACGTGTATTTAGCATATAGGCCTATAACTAAGTTTTTGTTGTGGCATATTGGCCTAAAACTTTTATTTTCGCCCGGGCCTGGGCTGGGAGCGCCTCTGAGTAGTTACCTTGAAGGGGCGCTATATAAATTCCATAGATAGATAGATAGATAACTGACATCTAAATGCTTTGACGCGTTAACCTTTCGACGGGAGTAAACTACGGATTTTGGGAAGCTGTAAATTAAGCCCTGCCGTAATCACACACCCAAAATTTGACACTTTTCACATTTAGCCTATAGGCTTACGTAAGTGAAAACTGACATTTCGCGTTGGCGGAAACCCTGGACTATTTTGAGCAGCACTTTGGGAACGAAAAACTTAATTAGATGTTAAAATAAAATTTAAAAAGATGCAACGATTGATGAGATCGCAAAGGTTTGTTGGCCTAACGAAAGTTTCCGTTAACGTTCAGGTGGCCGATTTTACGCCAGTGACACGTTTGCAAAACTCTGAAACTGTTTGGTGTGTTCGCCATTGGAAATTACAGCAAGGTACGACCAAAGAGTTTCGTATTGAGAGGCGAACACGAAATCTGGTTGCTAGTACCATGGTCCTTTAAATAGGCTGTCCGTTTATCTGAATACCTGCCCATGTTGTAGCAGGCATTTATCTATTAACCTTCGGTCTACCAAAGGGGGAGGGTTGTACCCACACCCTAAGGTTTTTTGATGTCACACTTTTTGCTTGCTTCTGAAATAGAATTTTGACGTTTTAGGTAGCTGTAGAGGGAATGTAAGGCTACATTTTCATACCTTTTTATGTACTTTATGCCTCAGTCTACTGAAGCTACGGATATAATAATCCTCAAAAGTGTGCTATTTCCATTGAGATTTTGCGTATATTTACAAAATTCATAACTTCGAGTAGCAATAACATATTTTACATTCAAATACACCACTTTACTCAGCAAACAATGCTGAATCCAACGGTGGCTTGCAGTTTTATATTTATTTAGCCAACACGTAAGTCGTTACTATTGAGTAACGCAAAAGCGTGTTAATTACAGAACAATGCCGGTAGTAAAAAATTCATAGTTTCGAGTAGCAATAACATATATATTATACTCAAATACACCATTTTACGCAGCAAACAATGCTAAATCAAAGGCTGTATTACACGATACAATATCTTGAAACTAACACGAAATCCAAGGGGTGGTGGTAACCCCTTTGGTAGCCGGCGTCACAATAAATAGCTTGGTAGCCTGAAGATTAACAGGGATCTATAGAGTATAGGTTACAGTCGACAAAGAGGATATAGCTCCATAATCCTGGCTTAGAATCTACGACGTGAAGTTATCTTCCCTAACTCCCTCTTTTTAACTCCGCTTGCTGCCTCGGAACAACATGTCTTCTTCCTGCAAGCTTCTTAAGACATTTCTCTTTGGCCGTTGCTGGACTGAGAGCGCCTCAGAGTAGGTTTCTTGATGGGGCGCTATACAAATATTCGAAATGAATGAATGAATGAATCATATGCATGAAAGCCTATAGCTAAGATCGAGAAATGTTGACGTGTTAACTTTTTTACGGGAGTAAAATACGGCTTTTGGGAAGTTTTGGGGCGCTAACCACACGAAACATTTTTGACACTTTTGACATGTATTACCTGATGTGCTGCCCAGCACGGGACGGGCTAATGTCTAAGGCAGTGCAGTCCAACCCGCGGCCCGCCGACTGATTTCATGCGGCCCACCAGTGCTGGTTAAATTTCTTAGAAATTATTGTATGCGTAAAAATTCAAGTAGAAGACAAGGCTTGACTTGACATTTGACAATACCAACACAAATTAAATTCTTTAAATTTATTATATATACGTTTCTCAACCCACAAGTAACATAAAATGTAATGTAATAAAAAAATAACTACATAGAGCGATTCAAGTCAGCAATGCTCTTTAACGGTCTCAGGGCTTGTGTTAGCATACAGGACAGTCTTAAGTCATCTCTGCGGCTGGATAGGTGACAGGGATAGTAATTCCTGGCGCAGGGAGTGTCCAATCTGAGGGGACAACAAAAGCAAGGCACTTGGATTGGACTATAGCAGCCCGCATGCCAGAATAATTAGGTCGGAACGCCTCTGAATCACTGAATGGCGCGTCATAAATGTTTTACGGCCGTGCTTAAAGTACTTCACGCTCCAGTGGAGTGAGGAGTCTAAAAAATGTGGTAGTTTGCAAAAAGGAGGGATCCTAAGATCACGCTTGACGTCGCACATATTAGTCTGATTTTTTATTACGCATATAAAATCTGAAATTTAGCCTTCTGTTACGATGTTTAACTTTCTGTTGTGATGCACGTATTCAGCATATCGTCAATGTCACTCCTCTGCTAACTTTCGTCCATGTCAGTAGTTTAATGTGTTGTACATGCTTTAAAAAAAATTCAAAATTATATTGAGCTTCATTTGATAAAAATCAAAGATTCAGTGGTATAAATAAATGATTATACATCAATTTAAAATTCAAATTATACTTGGCTATTGCTAATTTGTAGGTAGAAAATGTTACATACTTAAGGGGACTGGGTC
>Ga0081606_1000459_pt1 | contig 17078 bp, 14 predicted proteins | sample EareggfetidaYelm_FD_71127 | JGI IMG/M metagenome (GOLD analysis project Ga0081606, IMG submission 71127) | Earthworm egg capsule microbial community from the University of Washington, USA - E. fetida Yelm (SPADES assembly) (version 2) | ecosystem: Host-associated > Annelida > Reproductive system... | reverse complement strand
CGTTTGCCTATGAAAGATGGCTCAAATCCGGCGCCGGCAGAGATTTCATCAAAACCCTTCCACATTAAGCAGGATTCATATCCGCCGCGGCGGACGGCAGTTCAAGTCTGCTCTCCGGTACAATCTAAAAGCCTTATAAATTAATATTTATAAGGCTTTTTTGTTTCTACTATTATGTCCTGATTAGAGTATTGGATGCGCTGCCAGGTATTTATAAAACCATACATATGCAACTGCAATAATCACTGATGCAAGATTTCCCAATAAATAATAGTCATTGAATTTGTCTTCCGCAGTTGAATCATTATGTTTTAATCGTGTGGCAAGCTTTAATGCACTAAAGAAAGTAAGCGCATGAGGATAATCATTAAGTAAACAGATGGTAAGAAAAATTCGCTCAATCACACCTTTCATTATTGATTTAATATCCAGCCCCAATTTTTTATAATAGATTTGAGCAATTAGAGAGAATAAAAATGCGACTATGATTTCAGTGACAAAAAAGCATGCACAAAAAAGTAAAAAGTTATTCATTTGATAGGTAATTAATAATTTCTTTTACCGAATTATATAGATCGATTTTTAAGCTTTTTTTTCGTTTCCACATTAATGACCCATTTTTACCAAGTTTTTCGGCGACTTTTTTGTAGTCGCCCAAGTCAAGAAAAGCTGATACTATTTCGTAATCTTTTTGAAACTTCCAGGCATCAACAAGATCTTGATAGACGAAAAAAATGTTATTGAGTGCGATAGAGTGCGGCGAATTATTAAGATTAATATTGAAGCGGTTGTTACTTTGCTTTTCTTCATCGAGCTTTTTCCTTGCTTGTGTGAGCCCAGATCCGAGCATGCCATATGAATTGGAATAATTAATGGAAGTTTCAATTTTTCCTTCATATAATACATAACGTAATTTAAAATTTCTTTTTTTCTGGATCAGAAACTCCTCTATAGTCATAATCAGGTTTAATCCAGAGGAAAGGTTGGTAACAACTCCTTGGAATTCGTCCCCTAATGTGATCGTAAGTGGTGACAATATTTGGGCATGATATTTTTCATTAGTTGCATTTACCATTTCCTTAAAGGCATTCATAAGCTCTTCCGGGGCCTGCTCCCCACTGCCTATCACGTCTGCCATTAATATAAACTGATCAGATTTCATATTTCAAAAATAGTGAAATTTTTTATTTATTTCATTATTTGTGAAATAATTCACTCTTTTTCATTATTTGTGAAATATTGAGCTTTTATATTTCTGGAAACTGGCAAGTACCTTAGGATTAATTAGGTCCCGAACCATTAAGTTAAATAATTGTCCCTGTTCCGGTATAAAAAGAGGTTTCATAAAAGAAGCCTCTTTCCTTTTATGAAATACACCGCTTATGTTCTTTATTCCCCGGCGTTTAATAAACACTATGCCGGATGCACATCCGATCTTAACGGCAGAATGTTATCACACAATTAGCTCGGAAAAGAATGGACAGCCAGGTACAGGCCATGGTCCATCATTTACACAAAGCAATTCGAAAATAAAAAGCAGGCATTTGCCTATGAAAGATGGCTCAAATCCGGCGCCGGTAGAGATTTCATCAAAACCCTGCCACATTGAGCAGGATTCATATCCGCCGCGGCGGACGGCAGTTCAAGTCTGCTCTCCGGCGATTAGTTCAAATTGTTAATTTTCAATGATTTGTGGATTTGTCTTTACTCCGACTAATCAGCTGTACTTGATTTTTTCTTTGTATTATGATATTATTGGAATGAAATCCCAAATTATTATGCTTTTATGGGAATATAATCCCGTATCATGATATCTCGTCTACTTCAATCTGCGCCGGAAAAGCGACTGTTTAAAGGCAAAGCCGTTTTATTGTCTGGTGCCCGCCAAACCGGAAAATCCACCCTCGCAGAAGCCCTTTTATCCACTGTCGGCGAGGAGTGGTTAACCTTAAATGGTGATGATGCAGATGTCAGAGCAGCTTTATCAAACTCTACAGCGACAAAACTAAAAGCGCTTATAGGCAATAAAAAGATCGTGTTAATTGACGAAGCCCAAAGGATTGAAAACATAGGTTTGCCCTTGAAATTAATTACGGATCAGATAAAGGATGTTCAGGTGATCGCTACAGGATCATCATCATTTGAGTTGTCAAGCCAGTTTAATGAACCTTTGACCGGTCGCAAATATGAGTTCATGCTTTATCCGTTGAGCTTCGAAGAAATGGTCATGCATCATGGGCTTTTAGAAGAAAAGCGTCTTATCGAACACAGGATGATATACGGGTATTATCCTGAAATAGTGACAAACCCCGGTGAAGAAAAAGAAAGACTAAAATTGCTTGCAAATAGCTACCTCTATAAAGACTTACTTATGTTGGAGCAAATCAAGAAACCTGCCCTTCTTGAGAAATTGCTTAATGCGCTTGCTCTGCAAGTAGGAAACGAAGTCAACTACACCGAAGTTGGCCAGTTAATAGATAGCGACCGTAAAACCGCCGAAAAATATATCGATCGGTTAGAGAAAGCATTTGTGATTTTTCAGCTTCCTGCCTTATCCAGAAATGTCCGGAACGAAATAAAAAAAGGCAAAAAAGTATATTTCTACGATTGTGGCATTCGAAACGCGGTAATTAACAATTTCACCCCGCTTAATATCCGAACAGATGTCTGCGCTTTGTGGGAGAATTTCATCATTGTAGAACGTATGAAGTATCTGAAATATGCTGAAAGTGATACAAAACACTATTTCTGGCTTACGACACAGCAACAAGAGATCGATCTGATAGAAGAGAGAGATAGTAAACTAACAGCCCTTGAATTCAAATGGAATAAAAATACAAAAGCCAGGATATCACAAACATTTATTGAAAATTACCCGGGGTCTGAAACGCTGATTATATCTCCTGATAATATTGAAGCTATTACTACGTCGATCCGGTGATAGTAACTGATCGGATAGTTATTCAGAGAAACGGGAAATAAGGCCGGCGAGGTTTGCTGTTCTATTAATAAAAGCTATGCTTTAGTTGAATTTTCTTCCCGCTTTTTCCGGAGAAATTTATACAGTTTGACACCAGCAAAAACTACTATTCCGACCCACAGTGCTGTCCACAACAAAAAGTTTATATCGATGCTCGTTATTTCCATCATTGAAATTTAAAGTCGGTTATCGGCCTGTTTGCGCGCCAAATATCGAAGACCGAAGTTCCTGCAGGTTTAAGGTATCAGAAACAAACTCAATATAATCAATACATACGAAATTGTTTTACCAGGCGAGACATGTCAGTGCTTTAAAAGCAGTTGCTTTTTCGCACGTCATCGGTTTGATAGCAGTGAATTTGCTTATGAAAGACGGGATAAGTCTGGCCTATTATCCAACACAACCACAAAGAAGATACCTTTTACCTCCCGGGCCGCAATCTCCCACTTCTTTCGTAGCTTTCCGCCGAATCCTGGAAACATGAGCGTCAACCTGAAACAACTTGCCAAAGCCCTTAATCTTGCACCGTCCACCGTGTCGCGTGCACTGAGGGATAGCCACGAGATCAGTCAGGATACAAAAGAACGCGTAAAGAAACTGGCCACCGAGCTTGGTTTCGAGCCCAATCCCTTTGCCAGCAGCCTGCGTCAAAGCAAGAGCAAGACGATCGCTGTGATCATCCCGGAGATCGAAAACAATTTCTTTTCGCAAGCCATGAATGGCATCGAAAAGATCGCACAAAGCAAGGGCTATCATGTACTCATTTATATCACACATGAAAATTTTGAACGGGAAAAAAGCATCCTCCATCTTTTGCGCAACGGACGCGTGGACGGCCTGCTGATCTCCATATCAAACAGCACGACCAATTTCGATCATATAGAAGAATACGTGAACGCCATGATACCCCTGGTTTCATTTGACCGGGTGTATGAATCGGCGACCATCCCTTCTGTTACCACGGATGATGTATACGCTGCGCGGAAAGCCACAGAACACCTGCTTGCAGGCGGTTGCAAACGCATCGCGTATCTTTCAATGGCCGAAGGCCTTTCGATCAGTGCGCGGAGAAAACAGGGATTTCTGGATGCACTAAAGAAAAATAAACAGGCCACCGGCATTACTATCGAATGCAGTAATGACGATGAAAAAAACCGCAAGCTGATCCGTCAGTTGCTCCAGCAAAAACAAAAACCGGATGGCATCTTCGCCGCTGTTGAAAAACTCGCAGTGAACGCATATGAGGTTTGCCATGAGCTGAAGATCCCGGTCCCTTCCAAACTAAAGCTCATCAGCTTTTCCAACTCCTCCTCCACAGCTCTTTTTGATCCACCGCTTTCCACCGTGGTGCAACCCGCACATCTGATTGGAGAAGAAACCGCCAAAGTGCTCTTCAAACTGATCGAAAAGAAAATACTGATGCCTTCTGAAAAAAAACAGGTGCTCCCCTCCTTCCTCAACGAACGGCGGTCTTCGGCCGGAAAATAATCAGCACTCTATTTGCACATAGTAGGTCCTGGCTGGCGATAAAGTATTTGTATCGGGTCAACGGGACGGATGGGGAATAAATTCCCCACGGTGAGGTCTTGTTTCATCGATATCAACTTCATTTGCAGCGAACTCAATCAATCGTTTTTAGTACTTTCATTTATATTAGGTAAGTATAAAAACTGTTTTTAACGACCCGACCACCTGGAGATCATTATGATTCTTATTGTCGATGACAAACCGGAAAACATTTACGCACTGAAGGCTTTGCTTACGCTTCACTCATTCCCTGTAGACTCGGCCCTTAGTGGTGAAGAAGCTTTAAAGAAAATACTTGCGCATAACTACGCATTGATAATTCTGGACGTTCAGATGCCAGGCATGGATGGTTTTGAAGTGGCGGAATCCATTTCAGGTTATAGCAAATCGAAAGACATTCCGATCATTTTTTTAACGGCGGCCAATACCGATAAAAAATATATCACAAAAGGTTATTCTACCGGTGGCGTTGACTATATCACCAAGCCTATTGATCCGGACATTCTGCTGCTGAAAGTAAAAACGCTCTACCGCCTTTATGAACAAAGCCGCAAGCTGAATGAAATGCACGATAGCCTGGTGGTGGAAGTTGAATACAGGAAAAAAGCGGAAAGAGAAACAAGCGAAAAAGCAGCTGAATTGAAATCCATTCTCGAATCAATTCCACAGATAGCATTCACGATCAGAAACGACGCTACACTGGAATTCACCAATTCCCGCTGGCTGGAATATTCCACTTCACCCGGGCAATACCCGCCAACTCATGAGGAAGACATTGATCTCCAAAAAGAAATTCAAAAAGCAATAGAGGCAGGCAAGCCTCTCGAACTTGAAGTAAGACTGAAGAAAATAAACGGTACCGACTACCGCTATCATTTGCTGCGCCTGATCCCGGTAAGCGAAAATGATACGACTGTAAAATGGGCCGGAACGTTTACAGATATAGAGGATCAGAAACAAGCCAGCAGAAGAAAAGACGAATTCCTGAGCATTGCCAGTCATGAATTAAAAACTCCGCTGACCAGTATCAAAGCTTATGTGCAATTGCTGGAGCGTGAGTCAAAAGACAATCCCCAGTTCAAACCCTATGTAGAACGCACGCTTACACAGGTAACAAAGCTGAATAGCCTGATCACCGATCTTCTCGACATCTCCAAAATACAAAGTGGCAAACTCGAATTCAATAAAAAAGATTTTGATTTCGATGCGATGCTTGACAGCCTGCTGGAGATGACACGGCAGAATCACCCCGATTACAATCTTGAATACCGCGGAGGCACAGGGCTTCAGGTTTATGGTGATGAGATCCGGCTTGAGCAGGTGATCACCAACTTCATCTCCAATGCTATCAAGTATTCTCCAAAAGCGAAAAAGATCATTGTTGAAACAAAAGCTGATTCAGGCAATGTACATTTCTCTGTGACTGATTTTGGCATTGGCATTCCGAAGGAAGAACAGAAAAAGCTGTTCCGAAAGTTCTATCGTGCAAGCGGCGCAGCACCGCATTTCCAGGGTATGGGGCTCGGGCTTTTTATTTGTTCTGAGATCATCCAACGGCATCATGGAAGTTTTGGTGTTGACAGCGAGCCGCAAAAAGGGTCGACGTTCTATTTCACCATTCCATTTAACAAACAAACGTCTTAATACTTTTTTTCACCTATGCAACCCAACCATATCAAGGCTTTGCAGGCGGGCTTCGGGCTATCATTACTGATCCTGATCGCCACTTCAGCCGCTTCGTTCGTCAGTATACGCAATCTTATTTACAGCTCCGAACAGGTCAACCACACCAATGCTGTCTTAAAACAATTGGAAAATGCTATTTCTTTTGCCAAGGATGCGGAGACCGGGCAACGTGGTTATCTTTTATCCGGAGATTCAACTTTTCTTGACCCCTATTGGGAGGCATCCGAAAAAACAATGCGCGCGCTGGACACAGTAGCCTCTTTAACTACTGACAATACCGTTCAGCAGCAACACTTATCCAGCCTCAGGAAAACAATGACTGATCGTTTTGAGATCATCGACAAATCTATCAATAACAAAGTGGTCAGTGTGCCCGAAATGTTTTTGGGGAAAGCAATCATGGACAGTGCCCGGCTGACCGTTAACGACATGCAGAACGTTGAAAAATCATTGCTTGCAGAACGGGTCGAAAATCTGGATAAATTTTCCGGCTTCACTCCCGTTATCATTATCATTGCGGCATTGATCGCGCTATTCATCACCATCTATTTCTATAGAAAAGTAAGTGAGAACTTTAGAGATAAGATCAAACTGACGGATGAGTTACAGCAAAAAGATATTGAAATCTCGCAGCGTATTGATATCATCAAAAAAATTGCAGGCGATATTTCCGAAGGAGAATACAAGATCCGTTTAAATGTGGAACAGAATGACAGCCTTGGTGAGCTCTCCACATCACTGAATGCAATGGCCAACGCACTTGACCAATCGTTCACCCAACTTGAAGATCGCGAATGGCTGCAAAAAGGTATTTCACAATTAAACGATCATATGGCAGGCGAAAAAGAGATCTCCACACTTGCAGGATCGATCATCACTTATCTTGCCGAATATACAAACAGCCAGATAGGCGCGTTCTTTCTTTCAGAAAATGACGGCTCTCTCGCACTGAGCGCCGGTTATGCGTATAAACTGGATGGAAAGAACGATCACATTCCGCTGGGAGAAGGCATCGTTGGTCAATGCGCACAAAGCCGTAAAGAGATCTTCACCCAATCCATTCCTTCAGACAATTATCTTATTTCGTTTGGAACCGGAGAAGTACGGCCGAAAAATATCATCGCAATACCCGTGTTCTTTGAAAATCGCGTGAAAGCCGTGCTAGAATTAGGATCTGTGAATGATTACGATCAAAGAACAATTGATTTCCTTAAATCGATCGGTCATAATATCGGCATCAGCGTTCATACTTCGATTAACCGCACCAGACTGCAGGAATTGCTCGAAGAAACACAGGCGCAATCAGAAGAACTCCAGGCGCAACACAGTGAACTTGAAAGCCTGAACACCGAGCTGGAAGCACAGGCCGAAAAATTGCAGGCATCTGAAGAAGAACTGAAAGTGCAGCAGGAAGAACTGACCGAAGCCAACCAGGAATTGCAGGAGCGCTCAAAACTGCTGGAAGAAAAGAATGATATGGTGATCAACCGCAATATTGAGATCCAGAAGAAATCAGAAGAACTTGCACTGAATGCAAAATACAAATCCGAATTTCTTGCGAATATGTCGCACGAACTTCGCACACCGCTCAACTCAATTCTTCTTCTTTCAAGATTGCTCAGCGAGAACAATGACAGCAATCTGAAACCCGAACAGGTTGAGTTTGCAAAGGTCATCCAAAGCTCCGGCAACAGCCTGCTACTATTAATCGATGACATCCTTGACCTGTCCAAGATCGAATCAGGCAAAATGGAGCTGGAATATGAAACTGTGGCGCTTGAAGAGATCGTCCGCGATATCAATATGACATTCGCTCCTATCGCTGAGGAAAAACGCATCCGCTTCACCATACAACTGGAAAAAGAAGCACCCGTCGCCATTGAAACAGATAAGCTGCGCCTGGAGCAGATCATTAAGAACCTTGCCTCCAACGCGATCAAGTTCACGAATGAAGGTTATGTTGAAGTGAGCATTCTCAATTCCCAAGAGCGTACTGACTATGTGAACATACGTGTGAAGGATACGGGCATCGGCATTCCAAATGAAAAACAACAGCTCGTCTTTGAAGCATTTCAGCAGGCAGATGGCTCTACCAGAAGAAAATATGGTGGCACGGGTCTCGGACTGTCCATCAGCCGTCAATTAGCTCAGTTGCTGCAGGGTGATATCAAACTTGAAAGCGAACCGGGCGCAGGAAGTGTGTTTACTCTATCCATTCCAAAAAGCAAACAGGCGGCGGAAGATTCAATGGCCAGACAACAGGAAGTAAAGGAAGAAGATGAAACAGTTGAAGAAATTGCACCGGCACCCATCCCTTCTTCCAGCGAATACATTGCGTTGCAGATCCCTGAAGAAATCCCTGACGACAGAGCCTCAATAACAGAGAACGACAAAGTGATCCTGGTCATTGAAGATGATACTGCATTTGCAAATGCCTTACTCGAATTTACCAGAAAGAAAGGGTATAAAGGATTGATCGCGGTACGTGGCGATCATGGTATCGAACTTGCCAGGCAATACAGGCCGGCCGGTATTCTGCTCGACATTCAATTGCCGATAAGAAGTGGTTGGGAAGTGATGGCAGAACTAAAATCAGATAAGCTGACACGGCATATTCCGGTGCATATTATGTCGTCCTTCGAGGTGAAGAAACAAAGTTTGCTGAGCGGTGCGATCGACTTTATCAATAAGCCGATGGCTTTTGAGCATATGGACACGATCTTCCGCAAGATTGAATTCTATCTGCAAAAAGACTCCAAGAAAGTACTGATCATTGAAGACAACAGCAAACACGCCGAAGCACTTTCCTATTTCCTCGGCACACATCAAATCAACTCTATGATCTCTGACCAGGTGGACAGAGGCCTTGAATCCCTGCAGAAAAATGAGGTGGACTGTGTGATTCTCGACATGGGTATTCCTGATATCAAAGCCTATGAAACACTGGAAGCCCTTAAGATCAGCAAGGGTATGGATAACGTTCCTGTGATCATCTTCACCGGCAAGAGTCTTTCCCGCAATGAAGAAATGCGGATCAAGAAATACGCGGATTCCATTGTAGTAAAAACAGCTCATTCTTATCGGCGCATCCTGGACGAAGTTTCACTGTTCCTACACCTGATGGAAGAGAACAAAGAGAAAAGCGGAACTAAATCAGGCAAAGCTCAGCCGCTTGCTGAAGTACTGCAAAGCAAGAAAGTGCTGATCGCCGATGATGATGTAAGAAACATCTTCTCTCTCACGCGTGCGCTGGAGCAGCACAAAATGCAGGTAACGGCGGCAATAGACGGTAAAGAAGCATTGACTTCGCTGGAGAACAATCCTGATATCGATATCATTCTTATGGACATGATGATGCCGGAAATGGACGGTTACGAAACGATCAGGCGTATCCGTAAATATCCAAAATATAAAAATCTGCCGATCATTTCTGTAACCGCCAAAGCGATGACAGGTGACCGGGAAAAATGTATACAGGCCGGCGCATCTGATTATATATCCAAACCCGTAGATCTCGATCAGTTGATCTCGTTGCTAAGAATCTGGTTGTATGACAGCCGTGCGAAGAAATAGATTTCAGAAGTTACAAAAGCTGAGCCTCCCCGGAAACCAAGATACCTCTGAACTTCCGGAGCCATTTGAAACAACTGGAAACTAACATCCCGAAACACATTAACACTAAAACATCCCATGCCAAAAAAGAAAGTACTGGTAGTAGATGATGATCCGAAAAACATTTTTGCCCTGGTGGCGACACTGCATTCGAAAGGTTTTGCAACTGCCTCAGCGAACAGCGCGGAAGAAGGTATTGCATTATTGTTGCAGGATAACGATATCGGCATCGTACTGCTGGACATGATGATGCCTGATATGGATGGCTACCAGGCAATTTCCGTGATCCGTGCGCATGAGAGCCTGCGATCGCTGCCACTGGTAGCTGTTACGGCACAGGCCATGAAAGGCGATCAGGAAAAATGCATTGAAGCCGGCGCTGACGCCTACATATCCAAACCTATTGATGTAGACCATTTATTATCAACACTGACCCGTTATTTAAATTGATACCGATTGGACAGATCATCTGTTATACAAATCACAGACGAAGACCTTTCGCTGCTGATCAACGACATTCATTTAGTCCACGGACATGATTTCAGCGAATACTCAAGGGCATCCTTTCGCCGGAGGATTGAAAGACTGGTCCTGATCGATCACTTTTCAAGTTTCGCGGAATTAAGGTATCGTATACGTACTGATCCGGCTTACTTCGCACATGCCGTTGAAGAGATCAGTGTGACCGTTACAGAAATGCTGCGCGACCCTGCGTTCTATAAGGCTATCCGAACCAATATCATACCCGTGCTTGCAACCTATCCTTTTATTAAAGTATGGCATGCCGGCTGTGCTACCGGTGAAGAAGTGTATTCTATGGCCATCCTGCTTAAAGAAGCGGGGCTTTTGCATAAATCATTATTGTACGCAACAGATATGAACCCTGCTGCGCTGGCAAAGGCCAGAAAAGGAATTTTTCCCCTGAGCCAGATGCAACAGTATTCACGTAATTATCAATTATCGGGAGGTGTAAACGATTTTTCATCTTATTACACGGCAAATTATCATTTCGCCAGTTTTGATTCAAGGCTGAACGAAAAGATCATCTTTGCACAGCATAATCTTGTAACTGATTTTTCTTTCAATTCATTTCAACTGATCTTTTGCCGGAATGTACTGATCTATTTTAATAAAGATCTTCAGAACAGAGTATTGAAATTGTTTGATGACAGTCTTGAACTCAATGGGTTTCTTGCGCTGGGAACAAAAGAAAACATCCGCTTCTCTGCTATTGCCGATGATTATAAACCTGTTACCGGAAGAGAAAAAATATGGCGAAAGATAAAATAAACAACGCGATATCAATGATCATCATCGGTGGTTCGGCCGGCAGTCTGCAGGTAGTTTTCTATTTGCTTGGCCAATGCAGGTCTGACTTCCAAACGCCTGTCCTGGTAGTGTTACATCGCGATCCGCAGGGAATTTCAAAACTGCCGGAATTGCTTGCTGCCAAAACAACGCTTGCCGTAAAAGAAATTGAAGACAAAGAACCGATTGAAAAAGGCTGTGTATATGTTTGTCCTCCGGATTATCACACACTGATTGAGAATGATCATAGCTTCTCCCTCGATTATTCCGAAAAGATAAATTTCAGCCGGCCGAGTATAGACGTCACATTCCGATCAGGTGCGGATGTTTTCGGAAAAAATCTTGTCTGTATCTTGTTGTCCGGCGCGAATGCCGATGGTGCCGAAGGGCTGAGCTATGTGAGAGAACATTTCGGCGTCACTATCGTTCATAACCCCGAGGAAGCAGAAGTCAGTTACATGCCGCAACAGGCTTTGCAGCAGGGCAAAGCCGATCACGTATTCAGCAAAAAGGAGATCGCTGAATTTATCAAACGGATCCCCTGATCATTGCCTGGTATTATGACAGACAGAGATGAGCAGAATCATATCGGTGATTGCGTGAATAGAATGAGGTACGCAGGGATGGAACGCGATCACATTACCACTTCGCATATCCACGTCTCCTTCCTGTGTGGAAATGCGGACCTCACCTTCCAGCACCTGCACGGTCATATATGCTTCAATGTTGTTATGACTAATCTCAGCAGATGCCTGCAGCGCGGTGATCACAATCGTTATTTCAGGCGATTTAAAAACAGTGATCCCATTCCTGTCATTTTTTTGCCAGGCCTTTTCTGTTCTTATCTGATCTACAAATGCATGGATGTCGATAAAGACATAAGGCGCATCAACAACCCTGTCCCCTTCCGGACGATTGAATGTGGCTTCGTTTCTTTTTATCTCCATACCCATGTTTTTCGTGGAAAGTGAAAAAACTGTGCCATGGCTTGCGTCTCTCGCTGAGCAGGAATAAAGATGCAACCATTAAAGGCGATCTGATGATAGCGGCAGGAACCTGTTTGACTTATGTACATCCTCAAAAAAGTTTCGCAGGGTTGCCAGGTAAGACTGTAGAATATATCAATCAGTACACGGGTATAAAAATGCTCACTATCCCAACAAGTGCCCCCGATGGTAATATGCCCACTGCGCAATCCGGCGGTTATATTATTTTGACTAACTATTCCAACTTGCTGATTATAACCTTTACCGTTGTTCGATGGTGGACGCCCGATCTGTTCTCGCTTAGCAGAGGGTCCTGCGTCCTATTGATCGGTTTCGCGCTCTTTTATAGGGTCATTTCAGGGCGCTGCCTTCAAATCGGCCAACGGCCAACGGCCATCGGTCATCCGTCATCGAACTACGATAATGATATTACGGTTGCTTTTTCCCATGATTCCCCTTTGTACTCGTTGAGACGGGCAGTACTTTCCCCGGTTTGGAAATAGTTGATCGTTGATATGTATTTATACTGTTAAGCAACTCAAAACGAATCGCAAAATCGATCATTACTTTACAGTATGGCATATAGTTAGCGGTGATAATTAAAAGATGTTTATGAAAGCGACCCGCTGGGGCATTGCTGGTCCGGGCAGTATTGCCGCCACCTTTGCCAAAGATCTCTCACTGATGCCACAATTGCAGGAAATTGTTACTGTATTGGGGCATTCGGAAGACAGCTCCCGGTCTTTTGCCGAAGAGTTCGGTGTGAAGCATTCATATACAGATCCGTCTCACTGGCTTGATGAGATACAACCCGATATCGTCTATATAGCCACCCCACATCCCGATCATTTCCTCCAGGCTCTGGCCTGTCTTGAGCGGAAGATTCCTGTGCTTTGCGAAAAACCGATGACAATGAATGCGGATCAATCCCGGCAGCTGATCGACACATCTGTGGCCAATCACACTTTCCTGATGGAAGCGATGTGGATCCGCTTCCTGCCAAGCATCCAGCTGGTGCTGGATATGATCGAACACGGCATGATCGGAAAAGTATTATCCATCAAAGCGGCTACAGCATTCAAGGCGCCACAGGAAGATAACAACCGTTATTTTGACCGGGAAAAAGGCGGCGGCTCATTGCTTGATCTCGGTATTTATCCGGTTTATCTCGCATTGCTATTGTTGGGTAAGCCACGTTCTATAAAAGCATTTGCCAAATTATCTGATGAAAATGTTGACGAAACATGTTCCATTCTTTTTCAATACAGGAGTGGTGCATATGCAATGCTCGAATCTTCACTGATCTCTTCTTCCGATGCTCCGGCAGAAATCACCGGAGAGAAAGGAACCATCAGGATCTATCATCCCTGGTTTGAAAAAGCAAAAGGGATAGAGATCAACATAGAAGGTGATGGAAAAATAATCTATCCCTGTTCATGGCCGGGACATGGAATGCACTATGAAATACAGGAAGTGCTGGAATGCATTAAGGCAAATAAAATTGAAAGTGAATTACACCCGCATGAAGCCAGCATTGACCTGATCGTTGTTCTGGACGAAATAAGAAGACAGATAAAAGTTGTGTACCCGCAGACCGATGCATTGCAGTTGTGACGCGGTTTTGTAAGTTGGTGAAAAGGTTTGGCAGATTTAAGGGATTAAACTGTCACCTGCAACAAACGCTGCAGGTTCTGAAAGAAATCTTTTAAATCATCCCCTGTAGTAATGCATTTAACAGGAGTACTCCAAGCAGGCCGAGGACGGAAATTATCATTTCCATCAGGCTCCAGGATTTGAAGGTTTGTTTGAGTGAGAGGCCGAAGAACTCCTTGAACATCCAGAAACCGGTATCATTGATATGTGAGCCGAAGACACTTCCGGCGCCAACAGCAAGCGCCATCAGTTCAGGTGAGGCTTTGCCGGATATTACCAGGGGCGCTACAATGCCTGCTGCAGTGATGGCGGAAACAGTGGCAGAACCGATCATAACACGGATCATTGCCGTAACAAGCCAGCCGAAGAGCAAGGGCTGCATCTGCCATTCACCACTCAACGAAGCAATATAATTGGCCGTTCCGCTATCCGTCAACACCTGCTTGAATACGCCGCCGGACGTGATGATCAATAAGATCATGGCGATATCCGCCACAGCTTTACCCGCCCAGTTCATTATCTCACTGGTAGGCTTACCGGTTGTTTTTCCAAAATAAACAACCGCCAGCATTACTGTTATCAGTAACGCAATCGTTGAATCACCAATAAAGGTTAATATATCCCGCAGCAGATTTTTTTCAGGAAAGAAATTGTTGGCGACCACGGCAACGCTGATCAGGAATACAGGAAGCAGTGCGATAAAGAAACTTGCAAATGTACCGGGCAATCTATCAAAAGAAGAAGTGTTACTCTCAGTAAAAAGTGAAGCGGTTTCCGGTTGGATCTGCCGCATCATTTTTCCAAGTGAGGGGCCAACGAAAACGAGTATTGGAACACCGATAGAGAATCCATACAATAACGTCAATCCCATGTCTGCATGAAATGCATTTACCAGCAATACAGGGCCCGGATGAGGCGGTAGAAAACAATGTGTAACAGAAAGCGAAGCAGCCATCGGTATGGCGAGGTATAACAACGGCAATGATGTTCTTTTCGCAATAGAAAAGATCAATGGCACCAGGATAATAAAACCCGCATTATAATAAAGAGGAATACCTACCAGGAAGCCGGTCAGTAAAACAGCCCACTGTATGTACTTTATACCAAAAGCGTTTACCAGCGTCGCGGTGATCTGGTTTGCTGCGCCACTCGCTTCAAGCAGTTTACCAAGAATGGCTCCGAGACAGATGATCAGCACCAGGCCGCCAAGCGTTTCTCCAACGCCTTTTTGCATGGATGCCAGTAATTCAGCCGGCGACATCCCTAATAATAAGCCCGCCACGATCGCAACGATGAGTAACGATAAGAACGGGTTGATTTTTTTTGCTGTAAGAAAAATCTGTAATGCAATCGCGAAAAGAACAATGAACAGGACCATCCATACGGGTTTAGTTTGGAAATGTACAAAGAAGCGGGGAAAGTTGAAGGGAAAGACCCGGTTGGTTTGAAAGTTTAAAGGGCTGGATATTCAGGGATTGCTTAATAACCGTGGGGTTCTGCTGAAACGTTTGAGAAGTTTCATAGATCTGGCAGCTTGCGTTTGTTTGATCAGTTTAATAATGATGCAGGAGCACCGATAGCTGCTGCAGGCTTTTTGTGCTGATCTGTTGATAATGCTTGCAGCAACTGCCATCTGGCCGATTGCCAGAATCTCTTCAATCTGTTCAACGACAAACGCGTATCAACCCCTTATTGATAGCAGGATAGTTATTCAGCAGCCCCTATGTAAGTCGTGTTGAAATAAAACCTTCCCAACCGCTCAACCCTCTCAATCTTTCTTCCTCACACGGTCCTCATTGCCTGAGCAAGCCCCAGTTCAAGACCTCGCAGTTCAGCCAGTCCACGCAGCCTTCCTATTGCAGAGTACCCGGGATATGTTGTTTTCTGCAGATCATCCAGCATCTGGTGTCCATGATCGGGGCGCACAGGAATGGAAAAATTTCTTCGTTGCATGATCCTGATGACTTCGTTTACGATTGAACACATGTCTGCGTCTCCATCAAGATGATCTGCTTCATAGAAGTTTCCTTCATCATCACGTTTTGTATTACGGAGATGAAGGAAATGTACATGATCACCGAAACGTTGCAGGATATCGAGCAGATCATTATCCGGCCGTGCGCCAAGAGAGCCCGTGCAGTAACAAAGTCCATTTGCGGGCGATGGCACCGCGGCAAGTATTTCCTCCAAATCTTTTGCCGTACTTACGACGCGAGGCAAACCGAGTACAGGATAAGGAGGATCATCCGGGTGTATCGCCAGCTTCAATCCCAGCTCCTGCGCAACCGGTACGATCTCCTGAAGAAAATAAAACAGGTTTTCTTTTAACTTCCCCGCATCTATTCCCGAATAGGTATTCAATGCAGCAAGGATCCCAGCTGATGTAAAACGATCGTCACTTCCGGGTAAACCAAGTAATGCATTGTAAAAAAGCTTCTCTTTCTCTGTTTCCGTCATTGCCGAAAAACGTTCGCCTGCCTTGTCTATCTCTTCTTTTGAATAATCTCTTTCTGCGTTTGGTCTTTTTAATAAGAACAGATCAAAGGCGATGAAAGCAGCACGTTCGAAATAAAGAGCCTTGCTTCCGTCAGGCATTGTGTATGCGATTTCTGTGCGCATCCAGTCAAGGATCGGCATGAAGTTGTATGTTACCACTTCAAGCCCGCATGCAGCAACATTCCGGAGACTTTGCTTGTAATTCCTGATATAGGTGCTAAAATCCCCGGAATGCTTCTTAATATCTTCATGTACGGGCAGACTTTCTATAACTGTCCATGTCATTCCCGCATCAGCAATCATGTTTTTCCGTTGGCTGATGTCATCGATCGTCCAGATATCTCCAACGGGAATATGATGAAGTGCGGTTACTACACCATGACAACCGGCCTGCCGGAGATATTGTAAGCTCACCGGATCATTAGGGCCAAACCAACGCATGGTCTGATGCATGAGGGTCATAGATTTCATTTTTATACGAACTATGCAGGGGTTACTGAATAACTGCAGGTTTCTGCTGAAACGTTTGAAAAGTTTGATAGGCTTGAGCAGTTTCAAAGATTTCATAGGTTGGGCAGGCTGCAGCAAGCTGCCATCTGGCTGACTGCCTGAACCTCTTCAATCAGTTAAACAACGAACGTTTACCAACCCTTTATTGATAACAGCATAGTTATTCTGCAGCCATACGTAAAGCCCGACGCAAGGCATTAAATAAACCTGTTAACGAGGTTTTCAAGATACTCCTGCTTCCCGCTCACAGCCTTCGGCTCTCCGTTTTGAACCGCATATTCCCGGAGGTCTTCCAGTGACAATCTGCCCGCTTCAAACTC
>Ga0081606_1000458_pt1 | contig 17098 bp, 27 predicted proteins | sample EareggfetidaYelm_FD_71127 | JGI IMG/M metagenome (GOLD analysis project Ga0081606, IMG submission 71127) | Earthworm egg capsule microbial community from the University of Washington, USA - E. fetida Yelm (SPADES assembly) (version 2) | ecosystem: Host-associated > Annelida > Reproductive system... | reverse complement strand
GCCAGGTCAGCGAAGAAATCTGCACCCGCCGTCTCGGAAGAGACTCGTACCTCGGTCGAATCTGAGGGCGAGATCAAGGAAGAGGTCTCGGCATGAGTGCCATACACAACAAAGACCCGCGCGACATCATCATCGCCCCGGTTGTCTCGGAGAAGAGCTACGGGCTCATTGATGAGGGCAAATACACCTTCATCGTTGACCCGCGTTCAAACAAGACGGAGATCAAGCTTGCCATTGAGAAAATCTTCGGCGTCAAGGTCGCATCGGTCAACACCCTGAATCGCCAGGGGAAGACACGTCGCACCAAGTTCGGGGAGGGCAAGCGCAAGAACACCAAGCGCGCAATTGTCACCCTCAAGTCCGGCTCGATCGACATTTTTACGGCCGTCGGCTAGGGGAACAGAGGAAGAATCATGGCAATTCGTAAATACAAACCCACTACGCCGGGTCGTCGTGGCTCGTCGGTCGCCGATTTCGCTGAGATCACCCGTTCGACCCCGGAGAAGTCGTTGCTTCGTCCGCTGTCAAAGACCGGTGGCCGCAACAACCAGGGCCGCATCACCACCCGCCACATTGGTGGTGGCCACAAGCGCCAGTACCGGGTCATTGACTTCCGTCGCAACGATAAGGATGGCGTCGCCGCCACCGTTGCGCACATCGAATACGACCCCAACCGCACCGCGCGCATTGCGCTGCTGCACTTCATTGACGGCACGAAGCGATACATCCTCGCCCCGAACAAACTGAAACAGGGGGACCCGATCGAGTCTGGTCCCAGCGCCGACATCAAGCCCGGCAACAACCTGCCGCTGCGCAATATCCCGACCGGAACGGTGGTGCACGCGGTTGAACTTCGTCCGGGTGGCGGCGCAAAGCTCGCGCGCTCGGCCGGGGCATCCGTGCGATTGGTTGCGAAGGATGGCCCGTACGCCCAGCTGCGTTTGCCCTCCGGTGAGATCCGCAACGTTGACTCGCGCTGCCGCGCGACCGTCGGCGAGGTCGGAAACGCCGGGCAGTCGAACATTAACTGGGGTAAAGCCGGTCGCATGCGCTGGAAGGGTGTTCGCCCCACCGTTCGTGGTGTTGCGATGAACCCGATTGACCATCCGCACGGTGGTGGTGAAGGCAAGACTTCCGGTGGCCGTCACCCTGTCAGCCCCTGGGGTAAGTCTGAGGGACGCACTCGTCGCCCGAACAAAGAAAGCGACAAACTCATCGTCCGCCGTCGTACCGTCGGCAAGAAGCGTAAGTAGGAGTAGAAGATGCCACGTAGTCTCAAAAAGGGCCCCTTCGTTGACGACCACCTGCTTCGCAAGGTTGTCACACAGAACGAGGCTGGATCAAAAAACGTCATTAAGACGTGGTCGCGCCGCTCGATGATCATCCCCGCGATGCTTGGCCACACGATCGCCGTACACGACGGCCGCAAACACATTCCCGTGTTCGTGACCGAGACGATGGTGGGCCACAAGCTCGGCGAATTTGCCCCCACTCGCACCTTCCGTGGACACGTGAAGGACGACAAGAAGGGCCGCCGCCGCTAATCGCGGTGGTGTGAAGGAGGAGAGAAATGGTGGAGTCAATCGCCCGCGTGCGACACATCCGCGTCACCCCTATGAAGGCCCGCCGTGTCATCAACCTGATCCGTGGCAAACAAGCGCAGGAGGCACTGGCGATCCTGAAGTTTGCGCCACAGGGTGCCTCGGAACCGGTGTACAAGCTGGTTGCGGCGGCAATGGCGAACGCCCGTGTGAAGGCCGACGCATCGAACACATTCTTGGACGAGCAAGACCTGTACGTGAGCCGCGCATTCGTTGACGAGGGCTCCACGCTCAAGCGACTTCGGCCGCGGGCGCAGGGTCGTGCCTTCCGCATTAACAAGCGAACGAGCCACATCACCGTCGTGCTCGCCACTCCCGAGGAGGGTACGAAGTAATGGGTCAGAAGGTACATCCCTACGGCTTCCGTCTCGGAATCACGACCGACCATGTGTCGCGGTGGTTCTCGGACTCGACAAAGCCAGGACAGCGCTACGCGGACTACCTCGCCGAGGATATTCGGATCCGCAAGCTCCTCTCGAACTCGCTCGACCGCGCGGGTGTCTCTCGCATTGAGATCGAGCGCACCCGAGACCGGGTTCGTGTCGATATCCACACCGCCCGCCCGGGTATTGTCATTGGGCGCCGTGGAGCCGAGGCCGAGCGAATCCGTGCTGATCTCGAAAAGCTCAGTGGTAAGCAGATTCAGCTCAATATTCTCGAGGTGAAAAACCCGGAGGCGGACGCCCAGCTGGTAGCACAGGGGATCGCCGAGCAACTCTCCGCTCGTGTTGCTTTCCGGCGCGCGATGCGTAAGGGTTTGCAGGGGGCGCAGCGTGCCGGTGCTAAGGGTGTCCGAATCCAGGTGTCTGGTCGTCTTGGTGGAGCAGAAATGAGCCGTTCCGAGTTCTACCGTGAGGGTCGAGTGCCACTGCACACGCTCCGCGCCAACATTGACTACGGCTTCTACGAGGCAAAGACCACGTTCGGTCGGATCGGTGTCAAAGTGTGGATCTACAAGGGTGACATCACGAACAAAGAACTTGCCCGTGAGCAGGCCAGCCAGAAACCGATGCGTGAGCGGTCTGACCGCCCGCGCCGCCAGGCAGAACCCGCAGCAGCAGGAGTTGAGGCGTAATCATGTTGATTCCCCGTCGAGTAAAGCACCGTAAGCAGCACCACCCCGGCCGTTCCGGTCAGGCAACAGGTGGCACAAAGGTCACCTTTGGCGAATTCGGCATCCAGGCCATTACCTCTGCCTATGTCACGAACCGCCAGATCGAGTCCGCTCGTATCGCAATGACCCGTCACATTAAGCGCGGTGGAAAGGTGTGGATCAACATTTATCCCGACCGTCCGCTCACGAAGAAACCGGCCGAAACCCGCATGGGTTCGGGTAAAGGATCGCCCGAGTGGTGGGTCGCCAACGTTAAACCGGGCCGCGTGTTGTTTGAGGTTGCTGGCGTGTCGGAAGAGCTTGCGCGCGAGGCAATGACGCGTGCCATCCACAAATTGCCGCTCAAGGCACGCATCATCAGACGCGAGGAGGGCGACGCATAATGGCCATTGGAACAAAAGAACTCGCAGCCGGCGAGCTTGATACGTTTGAGGCAGAGCGCCTCGTTGCAGAACTGAAAAAAGCAAAGGAAGAGCTGTTTAACCTTCGCTTCCAGTCCGCGACCGGACAGCTTGAGAGCCACGGTCGCATCCGTGCCGTGAAGCGCGACATTGCCCGCATCTACACCATCATTCGTGAGCGCGAGCTTGGTATTCGTGCCACGCCCGTGGTTGCTGAGGTTGTGAAGACCGAGAAGCCGAAGAGGGCGACAGCAGACGCAGCGGTGAAAGCCGAGACGGCAGGCGCTGATGCGGCCACTAAGAAGAAGGAGGCCTGATCATGGCTGAAGACACCCAGGCGCAGGCCGCGGTTGCCGATGAGGCTGAGCCGACTGAGCCGACCCGTGGCTACCGCAAGGCTCGTCGCGGCTACGTTGTGAGCGACAAGATGCAGAAGACGATCGTCGTGGAGGTCGAAGACCGGGTCAAACACCCCCTCTACGGCAAGGTTTTGCGCCGCACATCCAAGGTGAAGGCTCATGACGAGCTCAACGCCGCCGGAGTCGGTGACCTTGTCGTCATCTCCGAGACCCGGCCGCTGTCGGCAACTAAGCGGTGGCGTCTCGTTGATATCGTCGAGAAGGCCAAGTAAGCCGCGGCTTGCGTGAGAAAAGGAATTCGACATGCTTCAGCAAGAATCACGACTCAAGGTCGCTGACAACACCGGTGCTAAAGAGCTGCTCACGATTCGCGTGCTCGGCGGTTCAAAGCGTCGTTACGCGGGACTCGGTGATGTCATTGTCGCAACCGTCAAGGACGCGATTCCCGGTGGCAACGTCAAAAAGGGTGATGTTGTCAAGGCCGTTATCGTTCGTACCGTGAAAGAAACGCGTCGTCCGGATGGCTCATACATCAAGTTCGACGAGAACGCAGCTGTCATCCTCAAGAGCGATGGTGACCCCCGTGGCACCCGTATCTTTGGGCCGGTGGGCCGTGAGCTGCGTGACAAGAAGTTCATGAAGATCGTTTCGTTGGCACCGGAGGTGCTATAAACATGGCAAATATCAAAAAGGGCGACCTTGTGCAGGTTATCTCTGGCCAGAGCCAGGCTCGCGGCGGTGACCGTGGCAAGCAGGGAACGGTCATTGAGGTGCTGGGCGAACAGAACCGCGTTGTCGTGCAGGGCGTTAACTTCGTGACTCGACACGTGAGGGTCGGTCAGAGCGATCGTGGCTCAAAGACGGGTGGCATTGAGACGCACGAGGCTCCCGTTCACATCTCAAATATTGCCCTCGTTGACCCCAAGACCAAAAAGCCCACTCGGGTCGGATTCCGACTTGAGCAGGTCACCAAGAATGGCGTAACCAAGACCGTTCGGGTTCGTTACGCAAAGAAGTCAGGTAAGGACCTGCCATGACCGATACCGCAACCACGGTTGCTGCCGCTCCGGCGAGCCAACCACGTCTGAAGGCAAAATACCGGAGCGAGATCGTCTCCGCGCTCACGGAGCAGAACGGCTACAAGAACGTGCACCAGGTGCCCGGTCTCGTGAAGATCGTTGTGAACATGGGTGTGGGTGAGGCCGCTCGCGATGGCAAAATCATCGACGGTGCTGTCACCGATCTCACCCTCATCACCGGCCAGAAGCCGCTTGTGACCAAGGCACGGAAGTCTATCGCGCAGTTCAAACTCCGTGAGGGCCAGCCGATTGGATGCCACGTCACGCTCCGCGGTGACCGGATGTGGGAGTTCCTCGACCGGTTGCTCTCGCTCGCGCTGCCGCGCATCCGGGACTTTCGTGGCCTGAGTGACCGCCAGTTCGACGGCAACGGCAACTACACTTTCGGTCTCACCGAGCAGTCTGTGTTCCACGAGATTAACCAGGACAGAATCGACCGAGTCCGGGGTATGGACATCACCGTGGTGACCACCGCCCGGACCGACGATGAGGGTCGCGCACTGCTCAAGCAGCTGGGCTTCCCGTTCCGGCAGATCGCTAGCTAAAACTACACACAGGGGATGCCGCATCCGCGACATCCCGCCTGGGACTCGGCACCCGCCGAGACCCGCCACCACAGGTCACCGTTCGCGTAACGGGCGGTGAAACCTGGTGAAAGTAAGGACATACCCGCCATGACGATGACCGATCCGGTCGCTGACATGCTGACACGTTTGCGGAACGCAAACTCTGCGCACCACGATGCCGTGTCAATGCCGAATTCGAAGCTCAAGGTGCACATTGCCCAGATATTGAAGAACGAGGGGTACATCGCTGACTTCGAGGTCTCCGACGCGCGCGTTGGCACAACTCTCACCCTGCAGCTCAAGTTTGGTCCCAACCGGGAACGGTCAATCGCGGGCATTAAGCGTGTGTCGAAGCCGGGTCTGCGGGTTTACGCGAAGTCAACCGAACTGCCCAGAGTGCTCGGCGGGCTTGGTGTTGCGATTTTGTCCACCTCCAGCGGTTTGCTCACAGACCGCCAGGCCGAGAAGAAGGGCGTGGGCGGAGAAGTTCTCGCCTACGTGTGGTAGATACATGTCACGTATTGGACGTCTTCCGATCGACATCCCGGGGGGAGTCGATGTGAAAATCAATGGCCCCGCGGTAACCGTTAAAGGCCCCAAGGGCGAACTCTCCCTCACCGTGTCATCGCCGATTGTGGTGAACATTGAGGAAAACCAGGTTGTTGTCACTCGGCCCGACGATGAGCGCAACTCTCGTTCGCTGCACGGTCTCACGCGCACCCTCATTGCAAACCAGATCATTGGTGTGACCCAGGGCTACGCCAAGGGTTTGGAAATCGTTGGTACCGGGTACCGGGTTGTTCAGAAAGGTGCCGGGGTTGAGCTCGCGCTCGGTTTCTCGCACCCCGTTGTGGTGGAGCCACCCGCCGGAATCACGCTGACCGTCGAGGGCAATAACAAGGTCACCGTCGCCGGTATCGACAAGCAGGCCGTGGGCGAAACCGCAGCCAATATCCGCAAGATCAAGAAGCCAGAACCCTATAAGGGCAAGGGCATCCGCTACGCCGACGAGGTCGTGCGTCGCAAGGCCGGAAAGAGTGGGAAGTAATCGTGGCTGTTGTTAGCAAGCAGGCGTCGCGCTCGCGGCGTCACTTACGCCTTCGCAAGAAGGTGGTTGGCACGGAGCTTCGTCCGCGCTTGGTCGTCACTCGCTCGGCACGCCACGTGTTTGTGCAGGTTGTCGATGACAGCAAGGGACGCACCGTGGCATCCGCCTCGACCATGGAGGCTGACCTTCGTTCGCTGGGCGGCGACAAGACCGCCAAGGCAAAGAAGGTCGGCGGGCTCGTGGCCGAGCGGGCAAAAAATGCGGGAATCGACACGGTCGTTTTTGACCGCGGCGGAAACAAATACGCCGGTCGTGTTGCCGCGATCGCCGAGGGAGCCCGAGAGGCAGGGTTGCAGCTGTGAGCGACGAAACCGTGAAGGAGACAGACGTGACCGCGGAGGCTACTGCCACGGTGTCCGTTGACACCACCGAGCGCCCCGAGCGAGAGGCTCGCCGCGGTTCACGCGAGCGTGGCCCGTCGCGTGATCGTGGTGTGCGGGACGCCGAGAAGAGCCAGTTTTTGGAGCGGGTTGTCACCATCAACCGCGTCTCAAAGGTGGTCAAGGGTGGGCGTCGCTTTAGTTTCACGGCGCTTGTCGTCGTGGGCGATGGCAACGGAATGGTGGGCGTCGGTTACGGCAAAGCCCGCGAAGTTCCGCTCGCAATCTCAAAAGGCGTTGAGGAGGCGAAGAAGAACTTCTTCCGCGTTCCGCGCGTCGGCACAAGCATCCCACACCCGGTTCAGGGAGAAGCCGCCGCGGGCGTTGTCCTGCTTCGCCCGGCTGTTGCCGGTACCGGTGTTATTGCCGGTGGTCCGGTGCGCGCGGTGCTTGAGTGTGCCGGAATCCACGATGTGCTGTCAAAGTCATTGGGATCATCGAACACTATCAACATTGTCCACGCGACGGTCGCAGCGCTTCACATGCTGGAGGAACCACGGGCGATTGCTGCTCGACGTGGGCTCGACTACGACCAGGTTGCTCCGGCTCGGTTATTGCGAGCTGAGGCTCAGGCCGCAGCGCAGGTGGCAGAGGCAAAGGCGGGTGTCTAATGGCTAAGCAACTCAGGGTAACCCAGGTCAAGTCCAAGGTGAGCGAAAAGCAGTACCAGCGTGACACCCTACGCAGTCTTGGTTTGAAGCGAATCGGCCAGACGGTCGTCCGTGAAGACACCCCGCAGAACCGTGGGTACGTTAACACCGTCGCCCACCTGGTGAAGGTTGAGGAGATTGACTAATGGCTGAGGAAAAGAAGGTGGCTGCGGCCGCCCCCAAGACCCGCACGACGGCCGCGGACACTGGTGAGGTGGCACCGACGGAGAAACCCGCCGCGGCGAAAGCTCCCAAGGCGGAGGCCGGGGTGAAGGCTCCTAAGGTTGAGGCCGGGAAGGCTTCCAAGGCGGAGGCCGGGGTGAAAGCTCCCAAGGCTGAAGTTGCGGGGAAGCTTCCCCAGGCTGCATCCGAAACCAAAAAGACCCCGAAGGTAGCCTCTCCCGCGGATGCCTCGACCTCGGAGGTCGCGGATACAGCAACGGCAACCACTACCGAGAGTCCCTCGAAACGGGCTGCACCCGCCGCGAAGAAGGCCACAGCCGATATCGCCCAGCGCGAACCAGTCCTCAAGGTGCACCACTTGCGTCCGGCTCCCGGGGCGAAGACGGACAAGACCCGTGTTGGTCGCGGTGAGGGCTCGAAGGGAAAAACGGCCGGACGCGGCACCAAGGGCTCTAAGGCTCGGGGTAACATCCGTCCCGGGTTTGAGGGTGGCCAACTTCCGTTTCACATGCGCGCACCGAAACTGCGTGGGTTTAAGAACCCGTTCCGGGTGGAGTACCAGGTCGTCAACCTTGCTCGCCTCGCGGAACTGTATCCGGGCGGCGGCGATGTCACGATCACGGACCTCGTTGCCAAGGGCGCTGTTCGCAAGAACGAGCGTGTCAAGGTGCTCGGCGATGGCGACATCAGTGTCAAGCTGAACGTGACGGTCGACAAGGTATCGGGTGCGGCCGAGCAGAAAATTCTCGCTGCGGGCGGGTCTGTTCACTAGATCATCACGTGAATTAACACCTGGGCCAGCCGGGGAACCCGTAAGATAGCGGGGTCCCCGGCTGGCTCAGGTCGTAGCTACCGGGACACAACAGGAGGACGAATGTTCAGCGTTATTGGGTGGATTTTCCGCTCGCCGGATCTTCGACGCAAGATTGGTTTCAGCCTCATCATTGTGGCGTTGTTCCGACTCGGATCGTTTATCCCCGCACCGTTTGTGGACTTCAAGAACGTACAGATGTGTCTGGCAAATCAGAGCACCGTGGGAGGGCTCTACGACCTTGTCAACCTGTTTTCCGGAGGCGCACTGCTGCAGCTGTCCATCTTCGCGCTGGGAATCATGCCGTACATTACGGCGTCGATTATTGTCCAGTTGCTTCGTGTTGTCATTCCCCGTTTTGAGACCCTCCATCAAGAGGGACAGTCTGGTCAGACCCAACTGACGCAGTACACCCGGTACCTGACGATTGCGCTCGGGGTGCTGCAGTCGACGACCCTTATTACGGTCGCTCGCTCGGGTGCTCTGTTCCCCAGCGGTAGTTCAGCATCCTGCTCGCAGCTCATTACGAATGATTCGTGGGCGGCGTTGCTGCTCATGGTCGTCACGATGACAGCGGGCACCGGCCTCATCATGTGGATGGGGGAACTCATCACCGAGCGCGGTATCGGCAACGGGATGTCCCTGCTCATCTTCACCTCGATTGCCGCTCGATTCCCCGACTCTCTCGGATCAATCGCCGGCGCAAAGGGGTGGAACACCTTCACCATTGTCATCCTCATCGGACTGGTTGTTGTTGTTGCCGTCGTGTTCGTGGAGCAGTCACAGCGGCGCATCCCGGTGCAGTATGCGAAGCGAGTAGTGGGGCGACGTACCTACGGCGGTAGCAACACCTATATCCCGATCAAGGTGAATATGGCGGGCGTTGTGCCGGTTATCTTCGCATCATCACTGCTGTATCTCCCGGCCCTCATCGCCCAGTTCAACCAGCCCAGCTCGGGACAAGCCCCGCAGGCGTGGGTGCAGTGGGTTCAAAACAACCTCACCCAGGGTGATCACCCGCTGTACATGCTCCTGTACTTCTTGCTCATTGTCGGGTTTACGTACTTCTACGTGTCGATCACGTTCAATCCGGACGAAGTGTCAGAGAACATGAAGAAGTACGGCGGGTTTATTCCCGGCATTCGGGCCGGTCGCCCGACGGCGGAGTACCTCGGTTTTGTTCTGACCCGGATCACCCTCCCCGGTGCGTTCTATCTCGGGCTTATCGCCCTCATCCCACTGATCGCTTTCGCGTGGGTCGGTGCCGATCAGAATTTCCCGTTCGGGGGTGCCTCCATCCTCATTATCGTTGGCGTCGGTTTAGAGACGGTGAAGCAGATTGATGCTCAGCTGCAGCAGCGTCACTATGAGGGCTTGCTGCGATGACAGCTGCCGTCAATGGCTCTGCGCGGTTGCTCATTATTGGCCCACAAGGGTCCGGGAAAGGCACGCAGGGCGTGCACATCGCGACATCCTTCGACGTTCCCGCTATTGCGACGGGCGACGTTTTTCGTGCCAATATCAGCGCGGGCACCGAGCTGGGTCGTCGTGTCAGGTCGGTGGTGGATGCCGGCGAGCTGGTGTCCGACGAATTGACCGGTGATCTTGTGCGGGACCGACTGTCACAACCGGATGCGGTGCGCGGTTTCCTTCTCGACGGCTACCCTCGCAACGTTGCCCAAGCGGCGCAGCTGGACGCCTTTCTCAGTGCTGACGGCCACCAGCTTGACGCGGTCATCGCGCTCAATGTTCCTCGTGCGGAGAGCGTGCGACGGCTCTCGCAGCGTGCGGTGGAGCAGGGACGCGCAGACGATACCGAAGCGCTTATCTCCCGCCGCCTCGAGATCTACGACCGGGAAACTAAACCGATGCTCGACCAGTACCGAGAGCGTGGCATCGTCGTGGAGACCGACGGCATCGGCACACTGACGGATGTGACGACGCGAATACTCGACGGACTTGCCGAGCGTGGAATCGTGGCGGACTAACTGTGAGCGTGTGTGGCGGGAGGCGCAGCCGGTGACGGTTTGGCTGGTGGAGCTGACTCGCCTATAGTGGAACCTTAGTGCGTTTTGCGCCCACGCTCGGTACGCCGGTTGCGCGCGAAGCCACCACATCGCACGACCCACCAATATCCATTCCCCGAACGATAGTGAGTTATGGCCAAGAAAGACGGCGTTATCGAGATCGAAGGTTCGATTGTCGAGGCGCTTCCCAACGCGATGTTCCGAGTGGAACTCACGAACGGTCACAGGGTTCTTGCTCACATTTCAGGAAAAATGCGCCAGCACTACATCCGGATTCTCCCCGAGGATCGTGTGATTGTCGAGTTGAGCCCTTATGATCTGACGCGTGGACGCATCGTCTATCGCTATCGGTAACGGATACCCGGGAAAGTAACGGCGCGTGACACCGGTTGCGCGTACGAAGACAGCGAAGGAAATCATGAAGGTCAACCCCAGCGTGAAGCGCATTTGCGACAAGTGCAAGATCATTCGTCGTCACGGCAATGTGATGGTGATCTGTGAAAACCCCCGACACAAACAGCGCCAGGGCTAAGCTCGCGCCCTCAAACGGACGCGGGTGGCATCAGCGCGACCGACATCCAAAGATTTATAACTGAAAACAGAACTGGCAGCACCAGAACCGTGCATTTTAGGATGTCGCGGGGACACCCCGAGTTGGAGGCTTGGGCACCGGCGCTGCCCTACACCTCCATGACACACAGGAGAAGCCGCTATGGCCCGGTTGGCAGGAGTTGACATCCCGCGCGACAAGCGCGTTGAGGTCGCACTGACATATATCTACGGCGTGGGACGCACCCGCGCTGCAAAAACCCTCGCTGAGACATCCATTGACGGAAATATCCGGGTCAAGGATCTCACCGACGATCAGTTGCTTGCCCTGCGCGACTACATCGAGGGTAACTTCAAGGTGGAGGGCGACCTTCGCCGCGAGGTGGACGCCGATATTCGCCGCAAGATTGAGATCGGCTCCTACGAGGGAATCCGTCACCGTCGTGGTCTGCCCGTTCGTGGGCAGCGCACGAAGACCAATGCGCGAACCCGGAAGGGCCCCAAGCGCACCGTTGCGGGCAAGAAAAAGCCCGGTCGTAAGTAACCGCCCGTCGTCGCCAGATTTAGGAGAATTCACATGGCAACACCCAAGGCGGCTGCCCGCAAGCCGCGTAAGAAAGACAAGAAGAATGTCGCGGTGGGTCAAGCCCACATCAAGTCGACGTTCAACAACACGATCGTGTCTATCACCGACACGACGGGAGCTGTTATCAGCTGGGCTTCCTCCGGTGGCGTGGGCTTCAAGGGATCCCGCAAGTCGACACCGTTCGCCGCGCAGCTCGCGGCCGAATCAGCGGCGCGACAGGCTCAGGAGCACGGTATGAAGAAGGTTGACGTTTTTGTCAAGGGCCCTGGCTCTGGTCGTGAAACTGCGATTCGTTCACTCCAGGCCGCCGGCCTTGAGGTGGGAAGCATCAACGATGTGACGCCGCAGGCGCACAACGGGTGTCGCCCACCGAAGCGTCGTCGCGTCTAACCCGTTCTACTTGTGTCTGGATGCCCCGGGGTATCCAGACATGTCATAACTCAAGATCATCTCGATCCCGCAGGTGTCATATAGCGGACACCCTGCCGAAAGGAATCACCAGTGCTCATCGCACAGCGCCCCACGCTCACCGAAGAGAACATCACCGAGTTCCGCTCGCAGTTCGTCATCGAACCGCTCGAGCCCGGTTTTGGTTACACCCTCGGAAACTCGCTTCGCCGGACCCTGCTCTCGTCCATCCCCGGTGCCGCCGTGACGAGCATCCGAATTGACGGTGTTTTGCACGAGTTTTCGACGGTCCCCGGCGTGAAGGAGGATGTCACCGAGATCATCCTCAACATCAAGAACCTCGTTATTTCCAGCGAGCACGACGAGCCGATTACCGCGTATCTGCGCAAGCAGGGTGCTGGTGAGGTGACTGCCGCCGATATTTCGGCTCCCGCCGGGGTGGAGGTGCACAGTCCGGAGCTGGTCATCGCGACCCTCAACGACTCGGCAAAGTTCGAGCTGGAGTTGACGATTGAGCGTGGCCGTGGGTATGTGTCGGCGTCACAAAACCGCAACGAGTATTCCGAGGCCGGGCAGATCCCGATCGACTCGATCTACTCGCCGGTTCTCAAGGTGACCTACCGGGTGGAAGCAACCCGTGCTGGCGAACGTACCGACTTCGACCGCCTCGTGGTGGACGTCGAAACTAAACCCGCGATTTTGCCGCGTGATGCGATGGCCTCGGCGGGTCGCACCCTGACCGAGCTGTTCGGTCTCGCGCGTGAGCTCAATGCATCGGCCGAGGGCATTGAGATCGGCCTAGCGCCGGTGGACGCCGTGCTCTCAAATGAACTGGCCGTCCCGGTGGAGGATTTGGATCTGTCGGTGCGCAGCTACAACTGCCTCAAGCGTGAGGGAATCAACACGCTGTCAGAGCTTGTTGCGCTCTCGGAGGCGCAGCTCATGAACATCCGTAACTTCGGCCAGAAGTCGGTTGACGAGGTCCGCGACAAGCTCACGGAAATGGGACTGTCGCTAAAGGACTCGGTGCCAGGATTTGACGGCACGCACTTCTACACGGGATTTGACGACGAGAACTAGCCGCTCGCGACCATCCCAACTTTTACGAATTCTGGAGAAGGATACCCATGCCGAAGCCCACAAAGGGACCCCGCCTCGGAGGCGGGCCCGCGCACGAGCGGTTGCTGCTCGCGAACCTTGCGACCGCGCTGTACACGCACAAGCGCATTACGACAACCGAGACGAAGGCAAAGCGTCTCCGCCCGCTCGCGGAGCGTCTCATTACCTTCGCCAAGCGGGGGGACCTGCACGCTCGCCGTCGGGTGCTCGCCGTCGTTGGCGACAAATCGGCCGTACACGAGTTGTTTACTGTCATCGCCCCGCAGGTAGCGGAACGGGAAGGCGGCTACACCAGAATCATAAAGATTGGTAACCGCAAGGGTGACAATGCGCCGATGGCGGTCATTGAGCTCGTGCTTGAGCCGGTCGCCAAGACGACGCGCTCGACAAAATCCGCAGCGACGAAGTCCAGTGCCGCATCTGCTGCTGCGACGACGGAGGTCACCCCGGTTCAGGGCGAGGATGTTTCGGACGAGGCCACTGCCGAAGGTGCTGTTGCTGAGGGTACCGCCACCGAGGATGGTGCGACCGAGAGCGTCGTTGCTGAAGGCGCCGCCACCGAGGACACCGTGACATCCACGGCTGCAGATGAGACAGCATCGGCGACCGAGACCACCGACGCGACGGACAGCGCGGTTGCCAAAGATGAGGACAAGAGCACATAGTTTCATCGCTCTGCTCGGCATGAACGCTGTGACCTCGTGAGCGATCTGCCCGATACCCGTGCACCGAGCTCGCCGGTTGAGCCGGTGCGATTACGGCTGGATATTGCCTATGACGGCACGGCGTTTTTCGGTTGGGCACGACAGCCCGAACTTCGAACCGTACAGGGCGTGCTAGAGGATGCCCTGTGCACTCTGTTTCCACGGTCGGTACCGCGGTTAACGGTGGCGGGACGCACGGACGCGGGCGTGCACGCGACTGGCCAGGTTGCGCACGTGGACGTCCGGTCTGACGAACTCGCGGTTGCCGGGAAACTACGGGCCGGTGTGGTGGGGGAGTCCGACAGCGATGATCGCCTCCGCGGTTTCCGCAGCACACGGGCCGGTGTCCAGGAGGGGCTCGGGGACGTGCTTCAGCGACGGTTGACCGGCATCCTGGGGTGGGACACCGATGTTGCCGTCACCCGGGTGAGTCGGGCCCCGGTCGGGTTCGATGCCCGGTTCTCCGCGCTCTGGCGCAGGTACGAGTATCGGTTGATCGAGGCATCCGGGGTTGCCAACCCGCTCGACAGACACCGGTGCGTCACGGTGTCCCGCGCTCTAGACCTGTCGGCAATGGATGCTGCGGCGCAGGCGTTAATCGGAATGCGAGACTTCGCCGCGTTCTGCAAACCGCGGGAGGGTGCGACAACGATTCGGACACTGCAGGCGTTTAGTTGGCACCGCGAACTCGGCGGTGTGTTTCTGGCACGGCTGCAGGCGGATGCTTTTTGCCACTCGATGGTGCGGGCGCTCATCGGGGCCTGCGTTGCCGTTGGCGGCGGGAAACTGAGTGTCACCGAGCTTCTGGAACTGCAGCGGGCCGCGGAACGGACCGGCACCTTCCCGGTCATGGCCGCAAAGGGCCTTGTGCTGACCGAGGTGGGGTATCCGGTCGATGCTGAACTCGCGGCGCGCACGGTGCAAACCCGTGCAAAGCGGGAGTTGCCGTGCCGGTGAGCGGTGACTGCCTGCGGTGAGCGGTGGTTGCCTGCGGTGAGCGGTGACTCGAATTGCACCTCTCTTGACCCATCGGCTAGAGTGGATCCCTGGTGTCTGCTCGACAGATATTCCACGCTGAGCCCTCCACCCGGGCGATTTCCGCGCACACCCTGGAAATCCCCACCGGAGCGGGATTCATGAACCTCTCATCGATCAGAAAGTAGCTGTCCTATGACGCGCACCTTCACGCCCAAGTCGCCGGATATCCAGCGGGACTGGGTTGTTATTGACGCCACCGATATTGTGCTCGGTCGACTCGCCAGCCACGCTGCCGCGCTGTTGCGCGGCAAGCACAAGCCGATCTTTGCGAACCACGTCGACACCGGCGACTTCGTTATTATCGTCAATGCCGACAGGGTAGCTCTTACCGGTCAGAAGCTCGCGCAGAAGAAGGCGTATCGTCACTCCGGGTACCCGGGGGGTCTGAAGGCTGTTGGCTATGCTGAACTGCTGGAGAAGAACCCGGTCCGTGCGGTTGAGAAGGCCATCCGCGGGATGCTTCCGAAGAACTCGCTCGGTCGAGCACAGCTGAGGAAACTCAAGGTCTACACCGGAGCGGAACACCCGCACCAGGCGCAACAGCCCACGCCCTACACTCTCACCCAGATCGCCCAGTAGTTCCGGCGCAGACAAGACACAGGTAGAAGGAATTCAGACCATCATGGTGAAAATCGCAGATCAGCTCGACGAGGTTCCAGGAAGCTACACCACCGAGAGTGCACCGATACCCGCGAAGCAAACCCCGCGCCGCGTGCTCTCCGTTTCCGGCGCGGCGGTTGGGCGCCGTAAACAGGCTATTGCACGGGTGCGGCTGATTCCCGGCGCGGGCACCATCAGGGTGAACGGTCGGGTATTCGAGGGGTACTTTCCGAACAAGCTTCACCAGCAGCTCATCACTGATCCGTTCAAGGTGCTTAACCTGGTCGGGGCGTATGATGTGATCGCGCGGGTTACGGGAGGCGGGCCATCCGGTCAGGCGGGTGCTCTGCGCCTTGCGATTGCGCGTGCTCTCAATGAGATTGATCGCGAAAACAACCGCCCAGCGCTGAAGAAGGCCGGGTTTTTGACGCGTGATGCGCGGGTTATTGAGCGTAAGAAGGCAGGTCTGAAGAAGGCACGTAAGGCTCCGCAGTTCTCGAAGCGCTAGAGGCTGTGGGCCCCACGGCTATGGCTCGGCTTTTCGGAACGGACGGTGTTCGCGGACTCGCGAACCGTGAGCTCACCGCGAACCTTGCGCTGAGCTTAGCGCAGGCCGCCGCCGCCGTGTTGACACAGGGGCGGCACGCTGAGGAGGTTCGCACTGCCCACCGTCGGCCGGTTGCTGTTATTGCACGCGACCCACGGGTATCCGGCGAATTTCTGGCTGCTGCGGTTGCTGCGGGACTTGCAAGTTCGGGAGTGGACGTCCAGGACGCGGGAGTTATTCCGACCCCGGCGCTTGCCTATCTCATCAACTCGATCCGTGCGGACTTCGGCGTTATGGTCTCCGCCTCGCACAACCCGGCACCCGATAACGGCATCAAGTTCTTCTCTTTCGGGGGGACGAAGCTGCCTGATCTGGTGGAAGATAGGATCGAGTCTTTTCTGCACAAGCCAACCCTTGCGCCGATCGGTGGGGATGTCGGACGCATTCGCCGCTTTGCGGACGCCGAAGATCGCTACGTTGTTCATCTCCTCGGCAGCCTCCCTAACCGACTTGAGGGGTTACATGTTGTTGTTGACTGTGCCCACGGTGCCGCCGCAGGCGTCGCGCCCGATGCCTTCCGGGGCGCCGGTGCGCGGGTAACGGTGGTCGGGGCGGAACCCGACGGGTTAAACATCAATGACGGCGTTGGTTCGACCCACCTTGACCATGTCCGTGCCGCCGTATTGCGGCACGGAGCGGATGTCGGGATCGCGCACGACGGCGACGCCGACCGGTGTCTCGCGGTGGATGCCACGGGCGGTGTCGTTGATGGCGATATCATCATGGCAATCCTCGCCGTGTCTATGAAGGAGCGCGGCACCCTCACCAACGACACGCTCGTCACGACCGTTATGTCCAACCTCGGTCTCAAGCGTGCGATGGCCGAGCACGGTATTCGGGTGATTGAGACCCGGGTCGGCGACCGTTACGTGCTGGAGGAGCTCAATGAGCACGGGCTCGCGCTCGGCGGTGAGCAGTCCGGCCACATCATTATGGCCGAGTATGCGACCACCGGTGACGGCGTGCTCGCGGGCCTACACCTGGTTGCAGAGATGGCTCGCACAGGAAAGACCCTCGCCGAGCTCGCACGGGTGATGAGGGTGTATCCGCAGGTGCTTACGAATGTGCGCGGGGTGCGGCACACACAGGTGCACGAGTCGGAGGTGGTGTCGCGGGCGGTGGTCGCTGCTGAAGCAGAACTGGGCGACTCCGGTCGGGTGCTGTTGCGCCCTTCGGGCACTGAGCCCATGGTGCGGGTGATGGTCGAG
>Ga0081606_1000457_pt1 | contig 17138 bp, 14 predicted proteins | sample EareggfetidaYelm_FD_71127 | JGI IMG/M metagenome (GOLD analysis project Ga0081606, IMG submission 71127) | Earthworm egg capsule microbial community from the University of Washington, USA - E. fetida Yelm (SPADES assembly) (version 2) | ecosystem: Host-associated > Annelida > Reproductive system... | reverse complement strand
AAGATCCAAAAAGCACAGATTCCGGTTTGTGCTTTTTTATTTTAGCTTATTTTTGTAGCCAATCCAAGAAACAAATGATCCGAATTGCGCACCGCGGAGCAAAAGCTTACGAACCTGAAAACACTTTGGTTGCTTTTGCAAGAGCAATGGAAATGCATTCGGATGCAATTGAATTTGACGTGCATCTAAGTGCCGACGGCGAAGTGATTGTTTTTCATGACGAAACGGTTGATCGGATGACCAACGGCAGCGGATTTGTAAAGGATTTGTCGTTGGAGGTTTTGAAAAAACTCAAAATCCATGCGCAATATCACATTCCGACCTTGGCAGAAACTTTCGATTTGGTGAATCAAAAATGCCTAATTAATGTGGAATTAAAAGCCTTTGAAACGGTTGAACCGGTAGTAAAATTGATTGAACATTATGTCACAAACAAAGGCTGGGCTTACAGCCAGTTTCTGATTTCTTCATTCGATTGGACCGCTTTACAGAAAGTACGCGATTTGCATCCTGAAATGCCGCTTGGCGTATTGACCGAAACCAATCTCGAGCTTGCCATTGGCTTTGCCGAATTCATCAAAGCCGAAACGATCCATCCGTATTTTCATTTGCTGACAGCAGAAAATACTTTAAAAATGCAGCAAAAAGGCTTCAAAGTTTTTGCTTGGACCGTTAATGAATTCGAAGACATTCAAAAAATAAAATCCTATAAAGTAAACGGAATCATCAGCGATTTTCCCGACAGATTATGACACAAGAATACGACATTATCATTATAGGCGGCGGCGCGGCAGGGTTTTTTACGGCGATTAATATTGCTGAGAAAAATTCCAAGCTCAAGATTGCAATCCTCGAACGCGGCAAAGACGTACTCGAAAAAGTGCGTATTTCAGGTGGCGGAAGATGCAATGTGACGCATGCGTGTTTTGAACCGAATGAATTGGTCAAATTTTATCCGCGTGGCGAAAAGGAATTGCGCGGGCCGTTTCACCAGTTTGCTTCGGGCGATACGATTGAATGGTTTGAAAAACACGGTGTCGAACTCAAAATTGAAGATGACGGCAGGATGTTTCCGGTATCGAATTCATCACAAACGATCATTGATTGTTTTTTGAAAGCGACACAACAACTCGGGATTTCCGTTTTAACCGGTCAAAGTGTGCAATCGGTATTTAAATCGGATAGAAATTACTGGAAAATTGATACGCAAAACGACAACTTCCGTTGTGACAAATTGATTTTATCCACTGGAAGTAATCCTAAGATGTGGGAATTGCTTAAAGGTTTCGGGCATTCGATTGTAAATCCCGTTCCGTCATTATTTACTTTTAACATCAAAGACCCGAGAATTAAAGAATTGCCGGGCGTTTCAGCATTGGTTTCGGTTAAAGTGAAAGATTCCAAGCTCACTTCAACCGGACCGTTATTGATTACGCATTGGGGTTTGAGCGGGCCGGCGATTTTAAAATTATCGGCTTGGGGCGCGCGAATTCTGAATGAGAAAAATTACCAGTTTACGATTTTCGTCAATTGGCTTAACGATGTCGACGCTGAAGATTGCGAGAAAATCCTTAAAAATTTAAAACAAGAACATTCGAAAAAAGCAGTTTCTAAAAAATCGCCTTTCGAATTCCCTAACCGTTTATGGGAAAGTTTGGTGTTGGCTGCAGGTATTGAAAGCGAAACCAAATGGGCCGATTTATCAAAAGTTCAATTGCAAAATCTCGTGGCACAATTGACAAATGCGTCATTTCAGGTTAATGGAAAGAGTACTTTTAAAGAAGAATTTGTTACTGCCGGCGGCATCGATTTAAAGGAAATCAATTTTAAAACGATGCAAAGCAAATTGCATGACAACTTATATTTTTCGGGTGAAATTGTCAATATTGACGCAATAACGGGCGGATTTAATTTTCAAAATGCGTGGACAAGCGGATTTATATTGGCTACAGCCATTACATCTTAACGGTTTAAATACCAAATCGATGCATTTAAAGCAGCGGCAAAACTGACCCAAATGAGATACGGAATAAATAAATAACCTGCAGTTTTATGGATCAGCGCGAATTTCGTATACGTTTCGTAAATCAGCAGCCACAACAATACGATTTCGATCATTGCCAAAAGCGGATTCTGCAATCCGAAGAACAAAATTGACCAAAGGGCGTTCATGCAAAGTTGTACTAAAAAGAACGACATTGCATACCTGATTTCATATGGATCGGTTTTATAACGGTTCCAAACGAGTCCGGCAGCGATTCCCATCATAATGTATAAGGCGGTCCAAACCGGGAAAAACACCCAATTCGGCGGATTGAAAGCGGGTTTTACAAGTTTTGGAAACCAGGTATTCACGCTCGATTGTGTCGCTTCTCCCGAAAAATAACCTACGGCGAGACAGACTGCCACACAAATCAGGATTTTAATATATTTGTTCATTGTAGTATTTTCCCTAAAAATAAGGAAATATTTCTTTCGCTCAAATAAACAAATCATAAATCACCTGTTGTGCAAAAAAAGTATCTTTGCGTAAATTTTGATTATGGATACAGCAGACGGTTTTATCCCCGGAAATTATACGGGAACGGTTGACAGCGGTAGTTTTACGTGGAGTGCACCGAGCAACATTGCATTGGTGAAATATTGGGGAAAAAAAGACAATCAGATTCCGGCAAACCCATCGGTGAGTTTTACGCTGAGCCATTGCAAAACGATCACAACCGTTTCATTTTCAAAAAAACAGGAAAATTCAAATTTCTCATTTGATTTGTTTTTTGAAGGAAAACCTAAAGAAGATTTCAAGCCGAAAATCCTGAAATTCTTTGAAAGGACTTTTGCTTATTTGCCATTTTTAAAAGACTTTCATTTTACGATTGATACGCAAAATACGTTTCCGCACAGTTCCGGGATTGCATCGTCGGCTTCCGGAATGGCGGCTTTGGCGGTCAATTTTATGAGTTTGGAAAAATTGCTGAATCCAGAAATGAGCGAAGAATATTTCAATCAGAAAGCGTCTTTTTTAGCCCGGCTGGGTTCAGGAAGCGCATGCAGAAGCGTGAAAGGAAAAGTAGTCGTTTGGGGAAAACACGATGAAATTTCTGGAAGCTCCGATTTGTTTGGTGTCGAATTTCCGGAACAAATTCACTCCGTTTTCAACAATTACCATGATACGATTTTACTCGTCGATAAAGGCGAAAAACAGGTTTCGAGTACCGTTGGCCATGATTTGATGAACGGCCATCCGTTTGCCGAAAGGCGTTTTGTTCAGGCGCATAAAAACCTGTCGAAACTCAAAACGATTCTTCAAAATGGAAACCTGGATGAATTTATCAAAATCGTTGAAAGTGAAGCACTGACTTTACACGCAATGATGATGGCTTCGTTACCTTATTTTATTCTTATGAAACCAAATACGCTCGAAATTATCAACAAGATCTGGAAGTTTAGGAACGATACGAAAATCCCAGTTTGTTTTACACTCGATGCCGGTGCAAATGTTCATATATTATATCCCGAAAACGTTAGCGTAGGGGTTTTGCAATTTATTAAAGATGAATTGGTTGTATATTGTCAAAATGGTCAGTACATTTGTGATCAGATTGGAACAGGCGCAGTTTTAATGGCCAATTCATAATCAATAATGATTTCTATCTTTGGTATTATTGGTAAAGAATAATTTTTACCAAATAGCGTTATCAAAATACAATTAAACATTAATAATCGTTAATTATTAATTGCCACATGAAAGGACCACTATTCTACTCCAAAATACTACTCTTCGGAGAGCATGCCATCAATAAAGGATCACGCGGTTTATCGATTCCGTATAATTTTTTTAAAGGCGCATTAAAAATGGACGACAGTAATTCAGCCGAAGCGGTAAAATCCAATGCAAGCCTGAGGCGTTTTGTTGCCCATCTGGAAAAAGTACAAAACGAAAATCCGGAACTCGTCACTTTTAATATGGAGAAACTAAAAGCGAATGTTGAAGCCGGGATGTATTTCGACTCCAGTATTCCGCAAGGTTATGGCATTGGCAGCAGCGGCGCATTGGTAGCAGCGATTTACGACCAGTATGCCAACAATAAAATCACCGTTCTTGAAAACCTGACCCGCGAGAAATTGCTGAAACTCAAACAGGTTTTTTCTAAAATGGAATCTTTTTTCCACGGAACAAGCTCTGGTTTGGATCCGTTGAACAGCTATCTGAGTATCCCGATCCTGATCAATTCACACGACAATATCGAAGCAACCGGAATCCCTACGCAAAGCCTACAAGGCAAAGGTGCCGTCTTTTTGCTCGACTCCGGAATGGTTAAAGAAACTGCTCCAATGGTCAGCATTTTCATGGAAAGCCTCAAAGACAAGGGTTTCCGTGCTATGGTTAAAAACCAATTTGTGAAATATACCGACGCCTGCATCGAAAACTTCTTGCACGGCGATGTTAAATCTTTGTTCACCAATACTAAAGAATTGTCGAAAGTCGTTCTGAATAACTTTAAGCCAATGATCCCGGAACAATTTCACGGCATCTGGCAACAAGGTATCGACAGCAACGATTATTACTTAAAACTTTGCGGCTCCGGCGGCGGCGGTTATATTTTAGGTTTTACGCAGGATCTTGAAAAAGCAAAAAATGCTTTGAAGGATTACAAACTCGAAGTTGTTTACCAGTTTTAAGAAAGTAAAAAGGCATAAGGCAAAAGGCCATGAGGTATTCGCAATCGAATCAATCCTGAAACCTAAACCAGTACCTTAAACCCACAAAAAAATGCTCGGCAGAAAAAACAAACTTTTATTGCTCAAAATTGCGAGTTTGTTCTCAGTTGTCCGCGGTTACAATATCCCGATTATCGTTTTGGCGCAATACCTTTCTGCGATATTTATCCTGGCGCCAGAGAAACCTGCGTTGGGTGTTTTACTCGATTTGAATTTATTCCTGATTGTTTTGGCTTCTTCGCTAACGATCGCTTCAGGTTATATCATCAACAATTTTTATGACAGTAAAAAAGACCTGATCAACCGTCCTAATAAATCAATGCTCGACCGTTTGGTAAGCCAGAAAACCAAATTGTATGTTTATTTTTCACTCAATTTTATCGTTGTTTTCATTGCATTTTTTATGTCGTGGCGCGCGGTTATTTTCTTTTCGGTATATATTTTCCTGATCTGGTTTTATTCGCATAAGGTCAAAAAATACCCAATTATCGGAAATTTAATGTCGGCTTTTATGGCGGTTTTGCCTTTTTTTGCGATTTTAATGTACTTCAAAAACTTTTACGAAGTCATTTTTGCACATGCTATTTTTCTGTATTTACTGCTATTGATTCGCGAAATGGTCAAAGATTTGGAAAACATTACAGGCGACTTAGTGAATGATTACCGAACGATCCCGGTTATTTTCGGCGAAAAAATCTCCAAACAATTCATCACTTTTGCGTGCATTGCAACGGTTTTTCCGGTGTATGTCCTGATCGACATTTTTGATGTTGGTTATATGGACATTTATTTTTATTTCTGCCTGATTTCGCTGATCTTCTTTTTGCTGTATTTGTGGAAAGCCGATACCAAAGCGCAATTTACCAAACTACACAACATCCTGAAATTCCTGATCGTCTCGGGTGTTTTTTGTATCGTATTGATCAATCCGTCGGTTTTGATCAACGGCCGGAATTATTTGATGATGGTTCATTTTTAGGAGCTGTTCCTGCTATCCGCTTTATCTTTTGTTCCATTGCATTACACAAAAGGATGCCGCTGCTATCAGGGCTAGGGCTTTTGAGTACAACTTGATGATTTAGCAAAAATACCTGACAGCCACTGGCTGTCCTCCTTTTAATTTCAAATCCTAGCCCCGATTGCCGGCGGTATCCTTTTTTAAGGGCTCTCTTTTGCCCTTAAAAAAGATAAAGCCAAAAGCGGGAATAGCTCCTAAAAAAAATCCGAATCAAATGCCTATCTTTGCAGCAAATTATTGAAGATCATGAACAACAAGGAAGGCAACAACAAACGTGGCGGCGCATCAGGAAACCGCACGAGGCCACATTCCAACAAGCCGAAACCGGCGATGGCCAAACGCGCACAAGGCCCGAAAAAAGCCAAACCAGTAGCCAAAGCTGCTGAACCTGTGAGCGATAAACCGGCCAAACAACCCAATCAGGCACCAAAAAGAGTAAAAGCAAAAGACGAAATCCGTTTAAACAAATACATTGCAAATTCGGGTGTTTGCTCGCGCCGTGATGCCGATATTTACATCCAGTCGGGTAATGTTAAAGTCAACGGCATTCCGGTTATTGAAATGGGTTACCTTGTAAAACCGGGCGATGTGGTAAATTTTGACGGTGCCTTACTGACTCCGGAAAAGAAAGAATATATTTTACTGAACAAACCGAAGAATTTTACAACGGCTGAAGACGAAGCGAATGAATTCCGCAACGTATTCGAACTCGTAAAAGGTTCGACGAATGCGAAAATTGCGCCTGTAGGCCGTATGGATAAAAATACGACGGGCTTGCTATTGTTTACAAACGATACGGATATGATTCGTAAATTTAGCTTGCCAAGCCAAAAATCGTCCAAGATTTATCAGGTAAGTTTGGATAAAAACCTAAAATTTGAAGATTTAGAAAAGATCAGCAAAGGATTGACTTTAGACGGACACCGTGTTTTTGTGGAAGAAATCAGTTACATCGACAACGAGCCGAAAAGCGAAATCGGATTGAAACTGAGATCGTCAAATATTAAAGTGGTTCGTGCCATTTTTGAGCATTTTCAATACGATGTTTTAAAAATCGACCGCGTATCATTTGCCGGACTCACGAAGAAAAACCTGCCGCGTGGCAACTGGCGATTCCTGACAGATCAGGAAATCATCAACCTTAAAAACGTGTAAAAATAATCTCCCGAAAATGTACTTTCGGGATTTTTTTTGCTTTTGATTGTTTACATTTATCCAAAATCCATTACATGACTCCAGAAAAATTACAGTCCATTGCCTTTAAATGGTTTGATGCTTTTAACGCTCATAATCTTGAACAATTGCTGGCTTTGTATGACGATGAAGCCGAACATTTTAGTCCGAAACTTAAAATCAGGAAACCTGAAACCAACGGTTTGGTTACCGGAAAAGCGGCATTGCGCGATTGGTGGAAAGACGCTTTTGAACGATTACCGACTTTACACTACAAAGTGACTTCACTAACTGCAAATGGCGATCGCGTATTTATGGAATATGTACGTTCGGTTTCGGGTGAAGAAAACATGCTCGTTGCAGAAGTTTTGGAAGTGAAAGACGGGAAGATTATCACTTCGCGGGTGTATCACGGGTAATCATTTTTTGATTTAAATCAAGTATAACTATAAAATTAGTTGTTAAACTACAAAAACAGTTATATTTGTTTGTATCAAAAACGAAACGAATGAAAAAATTATTTTTGTCGCTGTTAACCTTCTGTTGTACAGTTCCTTTACAGGCGCAGAATTACAAAAAATTGTATGACCGTTACCTAAACGCGCAAGTTTTGGTTAATGATTTTTCTGGGGCAGTGCTCATTTCAAAAAACGGAAAAATCATTTACCAAAATGCTTTTGGCTTAGCCAATAGGGAATGGAATATTTCAAATACTATTGAAACCCGGTTCCCCATTGGTTCCCTGACAAAGCAATTTACCGCTGCAGCCATTTTGCAATTGCAGGAGCAGGGAAAACTAAATACCGGTGACAAACTTTCAAAATATTTCCCGGATTATCCCAAAGGCGACTTGGTTACTTTGCATATGCTTTTAAACCACACATCCGGCATTAAGGAATGTTCGGAGAACCCACATTGGCTAACAATCAACCCAAATTTACCGATTGCGCAGCTTCAAGATACGATCATGAAAACTTTCAAGTTCGAACCATATGATTTTGAGCCGGGCACATTTTGGAAATACAGCAATTCCGGATACATTTTATTAGGATACATTATTGAACAAACGTCTGGAGAAACATTTGCAGATTACATCCAAAAGCATGTATTACAGCCAGCGGGAATGAACCGAAGCGGGACACTCTCACAGGATGCAATTGTAACGGAACTTGCAGACGGCTATTCGAAAAACAACGGCCAATGGAAAAAAGCCGATTTCCAACCTACGAACATCGGATTCAGTGCGGGCATTTTATATGCCACTGTTGGCGATTTGTTTAAATGGCAGCAAGCACTTTTTAGAGGAAAAATCATTAGTGAAAAATCCCTGAAACTTATGAATACGCCCAATCATGCTGAAAAAGGTGCTGGTTACGGCGTATTTATTGACCGAAATTTCAACCATAAAGTGATACAGCACCAAGGGGCACTTTCTGGTTTTAATACTTATATGGCAGAATATCCTGACGATGGTATTTGCGTGATTGTTTTAACGAACCGCGATACCAATCTCGACTTTGTCCCGAAAGGACTCGCTGCCATTGTTTTAGGAAAGGAAGTCATTCCAACCTATAAACGCCAACGAAAAACCATCACTGCAGCAACTGCACAAAAATATGCCGGAAATTACACAGGCGATGGATTGCCTTTCCCAGTATACATCAGCGAAAAAAACGGAAAATTATACTTACAATTGTATCGGGAAGTTGAACTTGTCCCTGAATCTGAAACCAAATTGTATATCGACGAACCCGATGTCGAAATCCAAATCGAATACATTCGAAACACTTTAAACGAAATCAAACAGGTTTATTTTATTGAAGCCGGTGTGAAAACCGAAATTACGAAAGTGTTGTAATTTGCAATATTCTATAAATTAAAAAAGCTTCCCGGTTAGAGAAGCTTTTTTGTGCGGATAATAGGACTCGAACCTACACGCCTTGCGGCACCAGATCCTAAGTCTGGCATGTCTACCAATTTCACCATATCCGCGTGATACGAGCAATCATTGCGAACTGACGCAGTAATTGGGTGCAAAGATAATCATAACTTCCAATATTCAAAGGAAAATATTCAAAAAAATATTTATTCTCTTTTTTGTACTTTTGGATATCTAAACCAAAAATCCTAATGGACAATATCAAATCATACGTTCAACAACACAAAGACCGATTCGTTAATGAATTGATCGAATTATTAAAAATACCTTCCGTAAGTGCCGATACCGCTTATTCTCAAGACGTTATCGATACTGCAAACGCTGTCAAAATCAGCCTTGAAAAAGCTGGCTGCGATTTTGTCGAAATCTGCGACACACCGGGTTACCCAATTGTTTACGGCGAAAAGACCATCGATAAAAATTTGCCAACCGTACTCGTTTACGGCCATTACGATGTGCAACCGCCAGACCCAATGGATTTATGGGATTCACCGCCATTCGAACCTGTCATTAAAAAAACCGAAATCCATCCGGAAGGCGCCATTTTCGCCCGCGGTTCCTGTGATGACAAAGGCCAAATGTACATGCACGTTAAAGCATTGGAATATATGGTACAATCGAATACTTTACCGTGTAACGTGAAATTTATGATCGAAGGCGAAGAAGAAGTGGGTTCTAAAAGCTTAAGCTGGTTTGTAGAACGCAACCAGGAAAAACTCAAAAACGACGTGATTTTAATTTCCGATACCGGAATGATCTCTAATCAGCAACCGTCTATCACCACAGGCTTACGCGGATTAAGTTATGTAGAAGTCGAAGTTACCGGCCCAAACCGCGATTTGCATTCCGGTTTATATGGCGGCGCGGTTGCCAATCCGATCAACGTTTTGGCCAAAATGATCGCTTCCTTACACGACGAGAACAACCACATCACGATTCCCGGATTTTACGATAAAGTTGAAGAATTATCCACTGAAGAAAGAGCAGAAATGGCCAAAGCGCCATTCAACCTCGAAAACTATAAAAAAGCGCTAAACCTCAACGACATTTACGGCGAAAAAGGATATGTGACCAATGAAAGAAATTCGATCCGCCCAACATTAGACGTCAACGGCATCTGGGGCGGTTACACTGGTGAAGGCGCCAAAACGGTTATTGCCAGTAAAGCATTCGCCAAAATATCAATGCGTTTGGTTCCAAACCAGGATTGGGAAGAAATCACCGAATTGTTCACAAAACATTTCGAAAGCATTGCACCAAGCGGCGTCACCGTAAAAGTCAAACCACACCACGGCGGTCAAGGTTATGTCACGCCCATTGACAGCATTGGTTACCAGGCCGCTAACAAAGCGTATACCGAAACCTTTGGCGTTCCGGCGATTCCGGTGCGTTCCGGCGGAAGCATTCCCATTGTCGCGCTGTTCGAAAAAGAACTCAAAAGCAAAACGATATTGATGGGATTTGGGCTCGACAGCGATGCCATTCATTCGCCAAACGAGCATTTCGGTATTTTTAATTATTTAAAAGGCATCGAAACCATTCCGTTGTTTTATAAATATTTCGTAGAATTGTCGAGAAAGTAACAAAGTGGCAAAGTTTAAATCCGGTCTTCTGATCGGATTTTTTATTTTTTGCGCTTAATGAACCTTAATTAAATGAAATTCACTAAACTCCTATTAAAATAAGAACCAGTGAAGTAATGGTTTTTTATTTGGGCGTTGCCTTGGAGGCCGGGCTGTCCCGCTGTATCTTTTTTTCGTACCTCAAAAAAGGATGCCGCTTCCATCCCTAACGCGGACAAACTGCAAGCCAATACATTTTTTCTTACATTTATAGAAATTCATCCTTATGAAATTCCATAAAATCATTGTGTTTTGTTCTCTTATCGTAATTATTTTATTATCCGGCTGCAAGATCAACCAAACAAAAAATAAAGAAAAACACGGCCGTTGGGTGTATGCCGATACAGTAAACAACATTCCATACAAATCTACCGGAAAATACAAAAAAGGCATCGAAAGAGGCGTTTGGAAAAGTTTCACAAATAACAAACTCGAGAAAAAAGAACATTACAAAAATGGCTTTTGCCACGTCACCAATTATTTTGAAAACGGCAACGTCAAATCAAAAGGGAAAACCAAAATGGTCGTCACAGATTCGGTTACGCATTGGCATTATACCGGTAATTGGTTGTTTTATGATAAAAACGGCAAATTGACTGGAACCAAAAACTATATCGACGGCGAGTTGTTGGTAGATGAAAAAGCAAACGGGTTGTAAGTTTTTGAAGCAAGACCGCTTTGCTCGTGTGCGATGGAAACGGTATCCATTTTTGATATACGAAAAAAGATACAGCGAACGGCGCGGCCTATAAGGCAACGCCCAAATAAAACGCCCCAACCTCAAAACTTTGAAACTCAGCGACTCAATTACTCCTCAAATTCTTAGCCTCTATCCACCGCGACATATATTTCGTACTTGCCAATGTATGATGCAACAGCATTTGCCCGAAAAAATTAGCATTGCGGTGGCGTAGCAGATCTTGCTGAACTTGTAATATTTTTATTATAAAACTCTCTTCAAAAAGTGTTTTCGAATAGCGTTCGTTTACAATCGCGGTTCCGTTTGCTTGCGCGGTGTGCCATAGTTTTTCGTCCTGATACAATGTTACAGCAGCTGCTACAATTTCTTCGACATCATCGGATATGAAACCATTCCACGGCAAATCACCAAACATCGCTTCTGCGCCAACCGTAGTTGTAACACTGGGCGTTCCACATTGCATCGCTTCAATGAGTTTCCCTTTTGCTCCGGCACCAAAACGCAGAGGAGCTAAAACAATGCGTGCGTTTTTCACGACAACTGCCGCATCTTCTGCCCTGCCGTTGATCAAAAATTTGTCGGTAGGCTTGTGCAATTGCAAGACTTTTTGCGACGGATAAGCGCCATAAATCTGCATTGACACTTCAGGCAACAATTTGTGAATGCGCGGCCAAATGGTTTCTTTTAAATATTGTACAGCATTCCAGTTGGGCTCATGCAGAAAGTTTCCAATAAAAATAAAATCTTTTCGCTCTTGATAATCCGGCCAGTTTTTTACGGCTTTTTCATCAATCGGGTCTACTAAAAATGGGAGATAATATAAAAGTGACGCATCGATTTTAAATTGTTGCATCAGCAATTCGACTTCTGCTTCTGAAATCAAAAGCGAAATATCGCAACGTAAAATACTGGCGATTTCACGTTTGGCGGTATCGGAAAATAAATCTGAACGTTCAAATTCTTGATTGTCTTTAAACGCTTTTTGACGTGCCAGTCTTAAAAAATGCAGGTCAATGGTGTCTAAAATCCGTAATGCGCCCGGACAGTTTTCGGCTATTCGCCAGCCAAATTGCTCTTCGGTTATAAACCGGTCAAACAATACAATGGAAGGATTTAATGTTTTTGCGAAATCGTCAAATCCGGAATCGTTAAGTGCTATAGGCACTTTTTTTACACCGATGGTCGTAACGTCAAACATGAATTCGCTATCGGCAGAGGCAGAGGCAAACGTAATGTTCCAATTATTTTTCAGGAACAATTCGATGATTTGCAACATTCGGGTTCCGGCTCCTGAAGAATTCGGTTCGGGCCAGACCATCCCGATAATTAATACTTTTTGCAACACTTAGTTTTTTACAATCTTTATATTTTTTTGCATACCGGTAGCCGATTTAATTTTCAGGATGTATGTTCCTGCTGACAATCCCGGAAATATCAACTCAAGTTTCACAGACCCGGATTGCACTTTGTTATAACAAACTTCTTGGATAATCCGGCCTTGTAAATCAATCAGATCGATTGAAATTTTTTGTGAAGCCTCGAGTTCGTATGAAAGGGTCAGGTTTTCGTTAAAAGGGTTTGGATACACTGATGTCTGCTGAACGGTATATTTTTGCATATCCAACGAACTTTCAAGTGCAGGCAACAGGCGTGCCAACCAAGGTGCTGTATAATATGGCATGTTTGATTCCGGATATTGATAACCTCCGCAAACTAGTATTTTCCCGTCGGGTTGCAACGTGATGTCTGAGACCTGCTTAGAAGCATTTTCCCCGAATAATATCTGGTAATTTTTATCAACAGCGCCATCGGTGTTATAGCGCTTTACAAAAGAAGTATAACTTGTAATGAAACCAGAAGTCCCTGAAGTTTGTATCGTTACCACTTTTCCGTCAGGCTGGACAACTACTTTCCCGAATGAGCCTACAGCTGACCCATTGGTTCCAAACGAGGCATCGATCGAAAGATCGCTATTGTAGCGCGTAATGTTCCATACTGGCACATCGTATAAAGCAATCGGACCACATCCCCAAAATTTATTATCGCCAACCGGAATCAGATTGTAGATTATTTTGTCTGTGGTTTTAATGCCATTAATACCGAACGAACTATCAATTTGTCCGTTAGGCGTCATTTTTATTAGATTTTTTCCTGTACTCCCTGCAGTATTGATCAGCAAACTGCCATCTTCCGACAGGTGTACGATTTTTGGTGTTGTTAAAAAATTGGAAGTCCCGAGGCTCTCAGGTGTAAACACACCATTGTTTCCAAAACTGGCATCCAGATCATGAGAAGAAGACAGACCAATGACAACTGGTAGGAAATAATAATCCGTTCCGACATTGTATCGATTTGTACCAATGATGTATATGCGCCCATCGGGAAGAAATTGCAAATCATCAACCGACCACATTAAATATGGTGCGTTTGAAATGTCTTTAAAACCATTGGTACCGTAAGTAGTGTCAATACTTCCATCAGCATTTAACTGTGTGAGCCGGATGCTTGCTGTTTGAGTGTTATATATTTTGCTGTAATTTACTAATAAGACTTTTCCGTTTGACAGAAATGCACATTTTCTCCATGTAGTCGCGTTTATGTCTGCGGGGTTAAACCCCAATCTTTTAACGCCATCATTTCCGAAAGAAGCATCAACTGATCCGTCTGTTAAATAGCGTCTCAATACTTGCTCTCCATTTGCTTCACTAGCGCTGCCAAAAGTTAGGATTTTTCCATCTGCCAAAAGCCCCATTTGCCTGTTTGAGCTTGAAAAATATGTGCCGGAAATTGGCAAAGGGTAAGGCGGCAATACAATTCCATCACTATCAAATGACGGATCAAATTGTGCAAATGTGACCAGTTGCAGAAACAACAACATGAGAAGCAGAACTTTTTTCATGATCCTGATTTTTTCGTAAATGTAATGATATTTTTTTCTTAATTAAGCCTTATCCAGTATGTTACTAATATTTATCGTTCCTAAAAACATTATCTTTTAACCGTAAGAAAAGTTTCAAAACTACGATTGTAAAAAGTCGTAAACCAAATATTATCAGGATTTTATACGACACTTCAATTTTTGGCGTTACTTTTGTAAGGTCGTCGCGCGATGACAAATCATCAATCATAAATCAATCAAATCATGCTTAAACAATTTTTTATCCTCTGTTCCGGAGCGGACAAAAACCTGCTCGGAGGTTGCTCTGAAGGCGAACAAACTAAATTCGCAGGTATTGGCGCTACCGTTTTCTTTACAGCCGTAATGGCTTTTATCGCAAGTGCTTATGCTCTTTTTACGGTTTTTGACAGCATTTATCCGGCACTTGCTTTTGGTGCCGTTTGGGGTTTGCTGATTTTTAATTTGGACCGTTTTATTGTTTCGACGATCCGCAAACGCGATAGTTTTAGCAGTGAATTCTTACAGGCCACGCCGCGTATTATTTTGGCCGTGATCATTGCAATCGTGATTTCAAAACCGCTCGAAATCAAAATATTTGAGAAAGAGATCAATACGGTTTTACTCAAAGAAAAAAATGCGATGGCTTTGGCCAATAAAAAGCAGGTTTCCGATTATTTTAAAACCGACCTTGATAAAAACAAAGCGCAAACCGACAGCCTGAAATCGGAAATTGCAAAAAAAGAAAAAGAAGTCAATACGCTTTACGAAACTTACATTACCGAAGCTGAAGGCACTAAAGGCACGATGAAATTGGGCAAAGGCCCGGTTTTTAAAGAAAAAATCGCCAAGCACGATCTGGCCAAAGCCGAGCTTGAAACTTTACGCAAAGCCAATCTCGAAAAAATTGCCGATAACGAAAAAACAGTCAAAACCTTACAAACAGATCTCAATAAAAAAGTCAGCGACACACAACCCATCATCGACGGTTTTGACGGATTAATGGCGCGCATTAACGCATTGAACAAATTGCCTTGGCTGCCTTCATTTTTTATTATGCTGCTGTTTTTAGCGATTGAAACCTCGCCAATTATCGCCAAATTATTATCTCCAAAAGGCGAATATGATTTTAAGCTCGAAGATCTCGAAACCGCACTCAAAGCTACGATCACTCAAGACAAATACCAACGGGAATTATTGGTCAAAACCAGTGCCTCTATGCATGATAAAGTATATGCCGATATTGCCGAAGACAAAAATCTTTACGATCTGCAACGCCGAAAAGCAACGGAATTACTCGAACTCCAATCTGAAAATTTTGTACTCAAGCAAAAAAAGACGATGCAATAATCTTCCTTTTTAAACGGCAGTTTCGCTTATCTTTACTTTTTTTAAGTAATGTTTGAAACTTCAATGCCGAAACCATCAAAAAAATCTGTGTTTTCAAAAAGCACCGCGCTAAGCTGTTTATTATTGCTGTTTGGGTTTAATGGTTTTGCACAGGATACGATTGTTGCAATGATCGACAGTGTGCGAACCGACAGCATCAAGCCAACCATCTGGAAGAATCTAAAATATGATGCACACAATATTTTAGGCGGAATCAAATATGCATACACAAATCCGTTCCATTGGGAAAAAGACGATTTGCTGACCGCAGGAGGTGTCGTTGCCGGAACTGCTATTTTGTTTGCTTTTGACGAGCAAACCAGTTCTTATTTTATCCGGCAAAATCCTACAACCCCGAATATTATTAAAGATTTCGGCTGGTATTTTGGAAGCCCACAAAACAATTACGGCATTACCGGAGGTGTCTATTTATTTGGTTTGCTGACAGATAATGAAAAAATCAGGAAAACAGGCGTGTTATTGATTTCGTCAGCAACCGCTTCGGGATTGATCCAGACCGTTACGAAAATTGCTGTCGGGCGTGCGCGTCCCAACATTAATAAAGGCCATGCGTCCTTCCGTCCGTTTGCGAATGAAGCGGGAAACAATTCGTTTCCGTCAGGCCATACCATATTAAGTTTTACCACGGCTTATGCGATTGGAAAACAATTCAGCAACCCATGGGTTAAAAGCGGGATTTATGCCGTTGGTATGATTGCACCCGTTTCGCGACTCATCGCCGGTGCCCACTGGCTCACTGATGTTACGCTGAGCATGGCATTAAGCATCGCCGTTGTTGACGGCATCGATCATTACCTGAATAAAGAACAGAAATACAAAAACAGCTACAATCCGCGGAAAATTTCTTGGAATATGCGTTTCGACACCAACAGCATTGGCATTGTAGGCACTTTTTAAACCTACATATGGCTCAGGATTTCCTTCTTGTAATTGTCGTATTCGCCTTGTAAAATTAATCCGTTATCAAGTAATTTTTTATAATTCTGGAGTTTTTCAAACAATTCTTCGTTAGATAGTTCTGCTAAAGTTTTCTCTTTGGATTCTTCCGGCAAACCGTCAGGATGTTGTTTTTCATCACGGTAACCGGATTGTGCGATGGGAATAATTTCGGCGTAATTGGTTACTTCTTCGGTTTCTATTTCTTCAATCACTTCGGCTTCTTCGATGATTTCCGGCGTTTCTTCTACAGGGGAAATCGTTTGTGATTGCTCAAATCCTGAAGTGGTAAATGGCTGCGTCACATTTGCGGAAGTGCCTTCTTTCAACAACTCCAACTGTTCTTTGGCAAATGTATAAATTTTTCTTGCCTGTGTTTTCGGAATATAATCAATGGAAACCTGTACATCTGTTTTGGTTGAAAACGAAAATTCGGAACCCAATATATTTTCCTTAACGACTGTTCCGGCAATGTCTTCCCATGCATAATCTGTAAAATCCATAGACAATCCAAGATTTTTAGGTTTGCACATGATGACGCGTTTATTTGTCAGCACAATGCTGTCGGGAAAAACCGTAATTGCAGGCTTTTTTTGTACACCAATATAACCCACTTCCTCGTTTTTCATCAGCAAATCATTGAGTTTTGCAGTGATTTTTTCAATGGCTTTCGGGTCTTGCTCTTCGTTCAGGAATTTTTTAATTTGCTCTTTCATGTTGTTTTT
>Ga0081606_1000456_pt1 | contig 17144 bp, 8 predicted proteins | sample EareggfetidaYelm_FD_71127 | JGI IMG/M metagenome (GOLD analysis project Ga0081606, IMG submission 71127) | Earthworm egg capsule microbial community from the University of Washington, USA - E. fetida Yelm (SPADES assembly) (version 2) | ecosystem: Host-associated > Annelida > Reproductive system... | reverse complement strand
TCGTGACTATAGACAACAGATATCCGCCCATCCTCAGTAACAACAATAATAGGCCACGGCGCCGACAGGCGCTCTTGCACAAGCAACCGACTGTTTGTCATCATTCCCTACCCTTATATTCGAATGCACTTAGTGAACCAATGCAAGTAGATTCAAGCCACCCTGAGTTGATCTCTGACACTCTAGCCTCCACAAGGTTACCACGGAGGCAAGAAGTAAAATTTCTTATAAAAATATAAGCACCTATAGATTCCCACTAGAGGCAACCTATCAATATCTAAAAACTTATCCCCACACATAGCACCTCCTTTCGAAAAATGTTTCAGTCGAGCGATCACCGCGCTGATACATCTAGTAAAAGAATCCTGCTCAGGATCAATTGTAGGATAAATACCTCTTGCGATAGCCTCCGCATGAGGGGGAAAATATTCTGGGTTCGGAAGGTCATATTCCCTATCACCAACTAAAATACTTACCTCGTCATTCGTACAAATACCAACTCTAGGCCATTCTGGGTGCGGAATAGAAAGATTCACTTGAAGGAACATGGACAACGTATCAGAATCTTCAGAACCAGGTTTTTTCAGTTCGATATTCGTGAATGTTGGGAATTCATTTTCCAAAACAGGTATAAGCATCCGAAAAAATTGTTCCCGCCTGATCATGCGGTTATAGTAAAACAATTCCCACTCGAAGCTATTACCACTGCTCGAATGAGACCGGGAGCCCCAGGGGCCGAAATTGTCGACGCAAAATGTCCAGAGCTCTTGAGCAGTTGCGGTGGATATTTGCAATTCAGAAATCGGGACAGACTCGCGTTCGGGATCAGAGATCACCGTTAGCAATGCTGCCCGAACTGCTCGAACAAACTCAGGACTAGAAGCATTAATAATTTTTACAGCAAAGACACTCTCCGTATCCTGATTTAACTGTTCCTCGTGCGCCTGACTAAACGCAACACACCCAATCACAGGGCCCAGGAGAGCACGACGACGTAAATAAACTTTGCTGTACCCTCTCGGTGATTGTGAGCCGGTAGCCCACCGCAATTCGTTGTGACCATAGACAACAGATATCCACCCATCCTCAGTAACAACAATAACGGGCCACGGCACCGACAGGCGCTCCCGGACAAGAAACCCACTGTCTCTTATTATTTCGATTCCCATTTTCCCTGATCATATAGTTCTGACAATAGTTGTGTCCCCGAATAGTCTGCTGCTGACTCCAATTTTGGAGGTGTTAGCTGCGTAGGCGGTAAGAATTTTCTGTGCAGTGCTTTTCTGTGCAGTGCTATTAGCGGTATTTTGGAGTTGGCACCTCCGGGGATGAATCCGAGTAACGAACTAACAATGCAGGAGGCTAGAATTTGGTCTTCAAAAGCTACCAAGGAGGCAAGGAATAAAACGAACCAAAGAAGTGAAATAATCTACTAGAGATGCCCATTCGTTGTAATTTATCAATGTCTAGAAATTTATCTCTAAACATGGCACCTCCTCTTGAGATGTGTTTGAGTCGAGCGATGGATGCTTCGACGCATTTAGTCGGAGAATCCCGATCAGGATCAACGCCGAGGGAATATCCTGTACCGTCAAGGTAAATACTTATATAATCTACGAACTGGATATGCACCTGGGGCCATGTCGGGTGTGGAATGAAAATATCCAATTCAAAGAAAAGTGACAACTCATCGAGGTTCTCTACATCGAATTTGTACAGTTGTACTTTTGCAAGTGTGGGGAACTCAGTTTTGATAGCGGGTATAAGCATCCGAAAAAATTGTTCACGCCTTAACATTAGGTTATCGTAAAACAAGTCTGACTCTGGGTGCTTGCTATTAGGATAGCGAGCTCGAGCATCCCAGGGACCAAAATTGTCGACACAAAATGTCCAGAGCTCTTGAGCGGTTGCGGTGGATATTTGCGATTCAGAAATCGGGACAGATTGACGTTTTGGGTCGGAGATTATCGCTCGCAATGCTTTCCGAACTATTCTAACAAATTCGGGGCTAGGAGCGTGTAGAATTTTTGCAGCGAAGACATTCTCTGTGTCATGGCTTAGCTGTTCCCCATTGACCTGACTGAAAGCAACACACGGAATCACGGGACCCGGGTAGGAACGGGAACCAAATTGAAATTTGTAGTACCTCATCGGTGAATTTGAACTTGTAGCCCACCGCAATTCTTCTCGACTATAGACAACGAATATCAAATCATTCTCAGTAATAACAACAATAGGCCACGGCATCGACATGCGCTCTTGCGCAAGCAATCGGCTGTTATTCATTTTTTCTACCATTTATGAAATCTTTCTGCCGAGCCTGCGTTAAACAAGTCCAAGTGGTATTTATCATCTTTCTTCCACCCTACACGAAAAAGAACCTCCTTATCATGAAAGGACCATCCAATCTTCACCTTATTCCCTTTCTTGTTAAATATTTGATAGTCCGCGTCGATTGAAACTTTTTTCCCTGATTTTGTGGTGCTGGCCATACCCGTGTGCCCGAATAGTTTACCGCTGACTCCGAGTTTCGGAGTGTTGGCTACCCGAGCGGTGAGGGATTTCTGTACAGCGCTGACTAGCGGTACTCTGGCGATGGCAGCTCCGGGGATGAATCCGAGCGCGGCTCCGGATGCGGCGGCGAGGTCTCCTCTGGCGAGATTCACTCCGACGATGGCTGCTGTTGCGACCATTCCGATAGGGCCGGGGATGATCGCGACGATCCCCGCGACGGTGAGAAAGCCGTTACCGAATGCTTCCCAGTCCCACTCCCCGGTGAGGTCGTATCTGTTGATGGGATCGGTGGGGTAGTCGTAGCTGTTAGTAACCCCACCCTCCACGGGGTCAGTTTCAAGGAACCTGCCCAGTGCGGGGAGGTATTGCCGGGCACCCATCTCGATCGTGAGGATGGTACCGACGTGCTCGGTGAGTTTTTGATGAGCACCAACCCACCCGTAGTCAGCTTCCCCTCGGAGCTGATCAGGAAAACCCTGACCAGTTACGAGAGAGATGGGAAGGTTCGTGGTGGGGTTGATGGGTTGCCCGTAGGGGTCATACCGATACACACCTGTAGGGCGTACCCCGGTCTGGTTCGCAGTGATAGTGATATCACCGTGAATATTCGGGTACGACCATGTCTGTGTGTCTGCCCCAACAGTTTGCGTGTCTGCAGCAGCGGGCTCTGATGAGGACAGAGTGGTGAGGATCACTCCACCGGGAAGCGCGCTCACACGGTGTGTGGCGGTGTTGTTACCGGTAAGGATCAGATCCGGGGTGTCGGTGCTGCTTGTGAACGAGTACCGTGTGATAGTCACCACAGCCGGTGTTGCGTTGCTGGTCTCGGTGCGTTCAATGATCCTGCCCGAGTAGTCACGTTTATACGCGACCCGAAGGCCATCATGCTGACCGCCAGCGATCGTTGTCGTGGTGTGGTGATCATTACTGTCGTACTCAAGAATCTGATCCGCGAGCCGTGTGGTATTGCCGTGACTGTCATAACTGATAGCTGCCGGTGGCAGGCTCTGACCTACCGCACCAGTTCCCGGAAGCGGGTTCGTGACCGTGGTACTGGTAAGCCGATCAGCGTGATCGTAACAATACGAAGTCACCATCGGGCTACCGTGAGCACCGGTCGGAGTGATGGTGCTGCTGGTACGGTTATTGTTCGCTCCGGCGGTGTTGTTCTCACACCCAACCGTGTCAGCGTACCCGTAACTCAAAACAACCCCGGGCAGATCCGCCCGAGTGAGCCGACCCACACGATCAAAGGTATACGCCGAGGGATACTGGGTGTTGCCATCAATAAGAGTATTCGCGTGAACCCGACCCGATTGCGTTCTAAACACCTCCTCTGTGACTGCTTTCTGAGCATTCGGGAACGTCCATGACCGCGCGGTGAGCATATTGGTCACCGCCGAGCGAGCCATCCTCGCCAGCTCGGTGTCATTCGCGTACCTGACACCAGCAAGCTGCCCGGCACTGTCATACGCCGCATCAGCAACAACAACACCATCAACAGTCACTGTGTCAATATCCCCATTCACAGTGAAGCTCAACGCCGTCGTAGACCCAGCCTGCGCAACACCCCCGACACTGGGCGGAGTCGTAGTCGAGGTCACAGGTTGCCCCAGATCGTTATACCCAGTCGTTGTGACAGTACCCCACACATCCTGGTACCTCACGACCCTGCCGAGAAGATCCACCCTGGTTGTCACACGCCCGTTACTATCCTCCACCCAGCCCACAAGCGGATCACCCCCAGCAGTACCATCAGAGGTATACGAAGTCGTCGTAACACCCTCAGCACCCGTGGTCCTGATAACCCGCCCACGATCATCGTAACTAATACACGACCACACCCTGTCACCGGTACGCAACGACCCCACCACACGACCCCACAAGTCATACACGAACGACGTCGTCACCCCCACCCCTGCCACAGAACCTTTCGCGGTCGTGGTGGATTTCACCGCACCGTACTGCGACCTGGTGGTAGGAACACCACACCCATTCACTACCGCGGACTCGGTATCACCGTAATAAACAGTCCCGCTCCCGGCTACCTCAACAGCAGTACCATTCCGAACCCCGGAGGGCAACAACCGAGTAACCCGCCGGTTACTACTGTCATAACCCACCCGCGTTATCAGATTCATACCCTCCGGATCAAGAATCTTCTCAACCGGCAACCCCAACCAAGGCCTACTCCCATAAGTGGTCCTCGTAGTCAACGCCTGCACAGCAGGCACCTCCCCCGAAACAGCCACCAACTCGGGAGCAGGTGCCACCTCGGGAGCGGACACCATCTCGGGAATAGGTGCTACCCCAGGAACAGGTGCTGTTTCAGGGGTGGGTGTGGTTTCGGGAACGGATGTGGTCGGGGAGAAAGCTACTAGTTCGGTGGGTGATGCCTCGGGAATACTGTCGTCTAGTTTGGTTGAGGTGATGAGGTTGTAGCCGGGTTTGAGGGCACTGCCTGGCACGAGCTCTTCAGCCGAGCCGGGTGCGGTCCACCACACGTGCAGACTCGCTGCTCCTGTTTGCTCGAAATAGGTGAGTTGAACAGGGACAGTGAGCTTATCCGGTGTGATGGTTACTGTTTGAGAGGTCAGTGATTGGTTGTTAGGTTGCCAGTGATTGAGAATAAGATTGTGATCGATCCATAGCTTAACCCCGTCATCAGAATGGACACGGAATCTGTACTGTCCCGGGCGGGGGAAGGTGATATTCCCACTCATCCTGATAGACCAGTTATCCGCCCCGATACCAGTCACGCCCTCCGGGACACCGGTTCCCCAGGCCTTACTAATCGTGCCGTCACTGATCCCAGGGATACCCAGGGTCTCATCAACCGGAACACCGGCGAGGTACCTGTTGTTGTACCACTGCACGTCCAGGCCAGAAAAATCCTCATCATACCTGGTACTGGTGTGGGGGATTTTTGTATCACAGGTGTCAGCACCACCCGCCTCGGGAACACAAGACACCGGGCCAGGACCGTAAGAATCTGTAGCACGACCCAGAGAATCGTATCTAGTACTGGTACGGAAACCCGCCGGATCCGTGACCGATAACGGCAGATCACGGCCATCCCATCTAGTCGAAGAAGTCAACCCGGTCGGACCAACACTGGTCAGAGTCCGCCACGCCTCATCAAAAGTAACCGTACGAACATGCCCATTCACAGGCTCTCCCCACGCAGCCTGCCCGGTCACATCCACCGTCCCGGTCCCAGCAGTAGTGTTTCCCACATAGGTATACGTATACGTATGACTGGTACGCACCGCGGTACTGTCACTACCAGCAGGAGCAAGCTGTACCCTGATCGCTCTGCCAGAAGCGTCATACGTGATCGCTGTCGCGAAACGAGAAGCGTCCGCAACAGCAGCCCTGTTGTGGTGATACCAATCCGTTTCGACACTGTTACGAATCCAGTTCACACGCCGAGCGGTGTCATACCCGATACTGACCTGCTCCCCGCCCGGATCAATAATCGCTTCTAACTGACCGTGCACGTTATAAAACAACCGCGTCGTATCAGAATCACTACCCGAAACATGCCCCGGATACGTGATCCGGCACAACATCCCTACCGGAGCGATCCCACTACCAGGCAGAGACGGACAACCCGACCTGGCCGACCCGTTCCCGTAATCAAATAACACCGCACGCTCCACGGGAGTGCCCCGCCCCGCACGATCAACAACCCGCCGCACAGTCCCGTCACCGTTAAACTCCATAACCGGAGCGACAGGCTTTTTCACCTCGTCAGCAGAAACCGCCGAGACCACCTGCCCTGTCTCGTTAAACAGGTACACAACACCCGACTCATCAGTGAATGACACCTGAGTCTTCAACGTCCCCGGATCAACACCCACCGCGATAACACCGGCCTCACCAACCGGCGGCACCCACCCACCCGCGGGATCTTTCGTATAAGCATGCGTGCCACCATAACTATCAACAAGCGTCACGGTGCCCTCTTTCACCACAGCGCTACGATACGCACCCGCCACCCCCGCGAGCACCGTCGAGGCCCCCCACCCATCCGGAAGAAACCGCGGCGACCGAGTAAACCACGACGCGGGCACATCACGAACCGTGGGATCCTCCGCAGTGCGATACACCAACTGAACACCCGCAACAAGCGTGTCGTCGTAAAACTCAACCCGGAACGCAACGGGCCGAACCGGTAACGATTTAGACACACCCCAATCCGGAGCGCCCGACCACGACGTCGGAACCCACCGATCCACAACCCGCTCACCATCAACATAAACCCGAACACCATCATCATGACGCACACCAAACACATACGACCCCGCAGCAGGCACCGTCACAAACCCCGACCACCGAGCCATGAACTTATCCGCCGGCACTCCCACCCCCGGTGACAGCTGATCCCATAAAAACGATACCTGCGGATCCACCCGCGTCAGAACCCTGCGTGCGGCACCGAAATCCCACGACTGTTCCCGACCCGGCTCCGGGGTCGCGTCAAAATACTCACCCAGCAGCCCCACATTACTCGCGGCCTGTGAGTTATAAGTAAACCCGACACCCATCCCACCACCAGCAGTAGAAACCACAGGCGAGGCGAACGACGCGGACACATTCCCCGACGCGAGATTCACCGTCACCGGCCCCACACTGTCTGTCGGTGACGGACCACCAGCAAGACGCTGATTCACCGTGAACCTCGACGACCACGTCGTCGGAGACTCATTACCCGAGAGCACATCCCTGGTAATCACCGTCCACGAATACGACACCCCGTCCTGCAGCGAGCCCGCAGGCATCCTGAACCACACACGCGCATCCCCCGCACCCGGCGTCAACCACCCCGACACAACCACCCCGCCACCCCGCGAGTCAACACCGGTCGAGACCCGAAAAAAATACTGCAAACCACTCCCACCCCCAACCACCGGCACCGATAAAACAGGCGCAGTCGTCACCACAACACCACCATCAACAGGAAGCACACCCGACTTCGTTGTTACCGACACAACCTGTGTCGTAAACGACCACACCGCCGAGGCACTAACATTCGACACCCCTCGATAACCATCAAACTCATTCCGCACAAGACCCCGCCAAAAATACCTCACACCAGGCCGTAACCTCACATCCGGAACCTGCACCCTCGAAGAAACCAACCAATCCGAGTCCCACACCAAACCCGATAAATCCTGACTCTCAAAAACCTGATACCGGAACTGCAACGCCGTCCCCGGCGGACTAAAAGAACCACCCATATCCAACACCGGACGAGTCGAGACACCCACCGCCCCATCCCCCGGAGCAGGAGCAACAGGCACACCCGCCCTCGGATACGCCTGAAACACAACCGACATCGTCGCGTACGCATACCTCTTATACGAATATCCCCGACCCTCCTCACCCTGAAACGCTAAATACACACCCCGATCACCACGACCAACCCACCCCGCAACAGCAGCAGTCAAACGAGGATCATGAACAGCCCACCCATCATCCTCCGCATACCGCACAGACCCCAACACATCCCCACCCGGCATCCCATACGAAAACTCTCTCGCATGCGTCACAACCCCAGAACACACTCTCAAAGTAGAATCCGAAGACAACCCATCAAAACGAACCCCAACATCAACAACCTGCTGCCCCCACACCCGCTCCAACGGAAACGACACAGCCGTCCGCCACACCCCGTTAACATTCGTATTCCCCACCTGCACACCATAATTCGTATTCCGCTGACCATTAGATTTAAACCCCCGCGTCGCGACCTCTCCCAAATCAACCTGCGGATCAACCCGCACCGGAAACACCCGACCCGGATCATTCAGCCACCCCCGATCCACCCCCACACCCAACAACCACCCATCACCATCCGGCACCACAGACACCACCGCATCAGCCTGCACATCCGGCCGCGCACGATCCCGCCCCGCCGAATCAAATACCACCGGCCTAGGCACCACAAACGCTGCCACCCCCGAAGCATCCTCGAAACGAATCGCACCCCCCTCATCAACCCGCGGCACCAACCCCGGCGATACCACCCGCCACGACCACTCCACCCGACCAGATGCCCCCGGTGCTTTCGCTACCTCAAAAAACTCATCCACCCCCACCTCAGTCACATCAAACACAAGATCTGTATCCGGAAACACCCCCGGGTACAGCACCCTGCTGCCCAGACCCCCAGGCGCCACCACCCCCAGCACACGAGCGGCCCCCGGCACACTAAACCCAACCCCAAACCCGCCCACCGACACGCCCAAAAGCCGCACGTCATCAGCACGATCAGCAAACACCGGCGACAACGGATGATCCACAACCCCACCGCCCCCACCCAACAACCCCCGAGGCACAACCACCGTCGAGACAGAACGCCACACCCCTCCCCGCAACACGTTCAACACCCCACCAGAAGACACCTCCACCAAACGCGAACCATCCGCCCCCTCCCACACCGTCGAATCTGCCGACCTCGACACAACCCCCGCCCGCGACTTATCAAACTCCTCAACTCCCCTCACAACACCCTCCCCCGGAACCCCCTCTGAACCCACCGCAATACCAGGAAAATCAGAAACACCCAAACCACCGACCCCCACACCAACACCCACACCACTCCCACCAACAACAGGCACCGCACCACCAACACCCACACGATCCCCGGAACCCCCAACAGACCCACCAGAAACACCCACCGGCCCCACACACCCCACAACCAACACACACACCAACGCCCCACCAAGCAAACCCCTCAAAGCCGCCACGAACCGCAACACAACACGACCAGAAAGCACAGCAACTCCTAACACCATTGAAAGAAACAACCCACAAGACCATAGCCATACCCACACCCCACGTCAAGCAGCAAACAAAAATTCCCCAAAATCGAAGTTGGGGATGGTGGGAGTCGGGGTGGATGTCGGCAGGTTAGTTCCAGGCGATGGCTTCGTGTGGGCGAACGTGGTTGCGAAACCGTCGAGTTTGCCCTTCAGTTCCGGGCGATGGCTTCGTGTGCGCGGACGTGGTGCAGCTCGGGGTGCGCGGACTTGGACTTACCCGTCTCGATCCCCACCCAACACACCCACAAGCCCCATGGGAATAACACCTCAGATCTGGTCACTCCCGCACCGACGACGTTGCTCCGGCTCTCGACATTAGGGTCGATTTGACTTTATCTGAGCACAGAGTTATTGTCACCTTGACTCCAACTCTAACCGTGACCGAGCACCGGATCACCAAGACAAGCAGAGTTGCAGCACACAACAGGATGTGAGGTGGCACAGTGCCCCCCGGCGCACGACTCGCGGTATCCACCGTTATCTTTGCTCTCACCCCGGACGCCGACGGCGACCTGCCCAGCCTGCGCATCCCGCTCGTCCGGCGGCTCCGCGAGCCAGACAAGGGCCGCTGGGCACTGCCGGGTGGGTGGCTTCCCACCACCGAAGCGCTGGATGTCGCGGCCGCCCGCACCCTCGCCGAAACCACCGGCCTCACCCCCAAACACCTCGAACAGCTGTACACCTTCGGCGACCTAGACCGCTCCCCCGGCGAACGCGTTGTCTCCGTCGTGTACTGGGCGCTGGTCCACACCAACGAAATCGCCCACGCCGTCAGCGACAGCAATGTCTGCTGGTTCGACGAGGACTCCCTCCCCGATCTTGCCTTCGACCACCGTGGCATCCTCGACTACGCCCTGCGGCGCCTGCGCACAAAACTGGAGTACTCGGGTATCGCACACGCACTTCTCGGAGAAACGTTCACCATCGCGCAACTGCGCGGCGTGCACGAGGCCGTGCTCCGCCGTCGGCTCGACCCCGCAAACTTCCGACGAACAGTCGAAGCATCCGGCACACTCGTCGACACCGGCACCCGACTCGCGGGCACCCGACACCGACCCCCGGCCCTGTACCGATTCGACGACACCTCTGATCCACACCCAGCACCTCTGATCCGCACCCAGACTCCGACACCGTGCCCGGGCTCCGGCACCGCACACCAAGAACAACCCCCGATCGCACCCGATGAGCTTCGCGAGCGCGACTTCAGCACCACACACCAAGGATGACCTTCATGACGAACACTACAAACACCGCAGTGACAAGCAATGACCCCGCACAGATCACCGAGGCATCCGTTGACCGGGCCATCCAACTCATCGCGAAGGGGGCCGAGGGCAGCACCTGCGCCACCGACCTCGCCAGGAACCCGTGGGAGTTTGACGGTGGCCCCGCCGGATACGGACCGGGTTCATCAATGGGCGATATGATTCCTACCCACTCGCCACGACAGGGTGTCCTGCCCACACAGTACAAAACGGTCACGGCCGCACAACTGCACGAACGGATCCGGGCGGCAAAGGCAACCCTCGGTGACCGAGTCGTCATTCTCGGACACTTCTATCAGCGCGACGAGGTTGTGCAGCATGCCGACTTTGTCGGCGACTCGTTTCAACTCGCAACGGCGGCGAAGAACCGGCCCAACGCCGAGGCGATCGTGTTCTGCGGCGTACACTTTATGGCCGAGACCGCCGATATTCTCTCCACACCCGAGCAGGCGGTTATCCTGCCCAACCTCGCCGCCGGGTGTTCGATGGCGGACATGGCCGATGAGTCGAGTGTCAACGAGTGCTGGGAACAGCTCGCACAGATCTACGGCCCACTCGAGATGCCGGATGACTCGGGTCGGGTGCCGGTCATCCCGGTGACGTACATGAACTCCTCCGCTGCCCTCAAATCGTTCGTTGGCGAACACGGCGGCATCGTCTGCACCTCATCGAACGCGCGCACCGTGCTGGAATGGGCGTTCGAGCGCGGGCAACGGGTGCTGTTTTTCCCCGACCAGCACCTGGGCCGCAACACCGCCAAAGCGATGGGTGTTCCGCCCGAACAGATGCCGATGTGGAACCCGCGAGCCACTCTCGGCGGCAACACCACCGACGACCTGTTGAACGCCCGAGTCATCCTGTGGCACGGGTTTTGCTCGGTGCACAAGCGGTTCACGGTTGACCAGATCGCACAGGCACGCGCACAGCATGCGGGCGTGCAGGTTATTGTGCACCCCGAGTGCCCGATGCCGGTTGTTGACGCGGCGGATGCAGCGGGGTCCACCGACTTCATCGTGAAGACCATCCAGGCCGCCCCGGCGGGGTCAACGTTTGCGATCGGTACCGAAATCAACCTTGTGCAACGGCTCGCGGCGGAGCATCCTGAACACACGATTTTCTGCCTTGACCCGGTGATCTGCCCGTGCTCAACTATGTACCGGATCCACCCCGGTTACCTCGCGTGGGTGCTCGAGGAACTCGTCGCGGGCCGGGTGGTTAACCAGATTTCAGTGGCACCGGATGTCGCCGCGCACGCGCGGATCGCGCTGGAACGGATGCTCACGGCAAAGCCGCCGACCGGTGCCACAGTGGGCGAGGCGGCCCACACCCCGACCCCTAAGATCGGTGCCTAACATGGCCCGTATCTTGGTCATCGGCGGCGGCATCGCCGGCCTCTGGGCTGCTGTCAAGGCCGTCGAAGCCAGACACACCGTTGAGCTCGTCACAAAAATCACGCTCGGCGAAAGCAACACCAAGTACGCACAGGGTGGAATCGCCGCCGTGCTGTCCCCCGGCGACTCACCCGAACGGCACATCGCCGACACGCTCGCTGCCGGTGCAGGTCTCTGTGATCCCGCGGCGGTAACCGTGCTGTGCACGGAAGGACCGGCACGCGTGCGCGACCTCATTCGCTACGGCGTCGAGTTTGATCGGGATGACTCAGGACTCGAACGCGGTCTCGAAGCCGCCCATTCCCGACCCCGGATTTTCCACGCCGGCGGTGATGCAACGGGTGCGGTCATCGAGTCCGCACTGGTGGAAACAGTACGGAAGCGTGCTGTCAGAATCGACGACAACACAACCCTCCTCGACCTTGTCACCTCGAACGGGCACGTGGTGGGGGCACGGGTGTTGACACCGTCCGGCACTGTCGCCGAACGCCTCGCCGACATTACCATACTGGCCACCGGCGGCAGCGGTCAGCTCTACCGGCACACAACCAACCCGCAGGGTGCCACCGGCGACGGGGTGGCTGCGGCCTGGCGCGCGGGTGCCGCCGTCGCCGATCTCGAGTTCACCCAGTTTCACCCCACGGCGCTTGCCGCGCCGGGCACACCGCTCATTTCCGAGGCTGTTCGCGGCGAGGGTGCCGTGCTGCGGGATGCCTCGGGCCACCGCTTCCTGCTAGACAGTGATCCTCGTGGCGAACTCGCACCCCGAGACGTCGTCGCGCGAGCGGTGTGGCAACGCATGCAGGAGGGACATCCCGTGCTGTTGGATGCCACCGCCCTCGGTGGTGATTTTCTCGCGGAACGCTTCCCCGGCTTGGATCGAGTGGTGCGGAACGCGGGATTCAACTGGGCAGTCGAGCAGGTCCCGATCACCCCGGCTGCGCACTACGCGATGGGCGGAATCACAACCGATCTCGACGGACGCACAAGCCTGACCGGGCTGTACGCGATCGGCGAGTGCGCACGCACCGGTGTGCACGGCGCAAATCGCCTGGCGTCAAACTCCCTGCTCGAAGCCGCCGTGTTTGCCGACCGCGCCGTCCGTTCGCTCAACACTAACTGGCCACAGCAACAACTGCCCGCCGGTTCTCCGGTTCCAATCGTCGCGGTGCCCGATCGGCAGCAGAAGTTCACTCGCGACGACCTACGCACACTGATGTGGGACAGAGTCGGACTCGCCCGCGACAGTGCCGGTCTCACGGCAGCGATCACAGCGCTCGCTCACTGGCAAGCACCGGAACCGACTGATCGTCAGAGTGCCGAGGACCGCAACCTGCTTGACCTCGCGCGCCTCACGGTGGTTGCCGCCCGCGCCCGCACGCACAGCCTCGGGGCACACTATCGAGTGGATGGCCCGGACACCGCCACAACCGAACCCACGACCAGCCCCACCCCCACTACCACCCGAAAGGCCGCCTAGTGTTGCGCGAGATTGATCGACTCGTCACCATCGCCCTCAATGAAGATGCACCGTGGGGTGACCTCACCTCGGAGGTGCTCATCCCCGAGACTGCTACCGCGACCGCTGAGCTCATCGGGCGCGAAAACGGGGTGTTTAGCGGCGGTGAGGTGTTCGCCACCGCGTTCCGGCTTGTCGATCCGACAGTCTCGGTTACACGGATGGCGGGTGACGGCGACAGGTTCCACACCGGTCAGCTGCTCGCACGAGTGACCGGCCCGGCCCGGGGCATCCTGCAGGCTGAACGGGTCGCGCTCAATTTCAGTCAGCGGATGTCCGGCATTGCCACGCTCACAGCGCAGTACGTTGCCGCAATCGTCGGCACCCACGCCCGTATTGTGGATACTCGCAAGACGACACCCGGGCTTCGCTGCCTTGAACGGCAGGCCGTACGCGACGGCGGCGGATACAACCACCGCCGCTCACTCTCCGACGCAGTCATGGCCAAGGACAACCACCTCGCAGTGCTCACCATGAACGGGATGGACATCGCCACCGCACTGCAACAGGCCCGACAGCAGATGCCTCACACCACCCACCTGGAGGTTGAGGTTGACCGACTCGACCAGATCGAGGCGGTCCTCGCGGGCGGGGCAAACACCGTCATGCTCGACAATTTCTCGCTCACCGACCTGCGGGAGGGTGTGCGGCTCATTGCCGGACGCGCAGTGGTTGAGGCATCCGGTGGAGTGTCGCTCGACGCGGTGGCGGCGATCGCGGCGACCGGGGTGGATGTCATTTCAGTCGGTGCCCTCACCCACTCGGCACGAGCGCTCGACCTTGGGCTCGATATAGCCGTTAGGGTGGCAGCATGATCTTCCTCGACCACGCCGCAACCACGCCTGTTCGCCGCGAAGCGATTGACGCCATGTTGCCGTACCTCACAGAGGGGTTCGGCAACCCTTCCAGTCGGCACAGCCTCGGTGGTGAGGCATCCCGCGCGCTCGCCGCTGCCCGCGAGGACATTGCGGCCATCATCGGATGCCGTCCCGGCGATGTTGTTTTTACCGGTGGCGGTACCGAGGCCGATAATCTCGCGGTGAAGGGGATCGCACTGGCAAACCCCCGTGGTCGACACGTCGTTGTGTCGCAGATTGAACACGAGGCGGTGCTGGAACCAGCCGACTACCTCGAACGGCTGCACGGCTTTGATGTGTCCTACCTCGGTGCCGACGAGAACGGCTGGATCTCCCCCGAGTCGCTGGCCGCGGTTATCCGACCCGACACGACCCTTGTCTCAGTACAGCTGGCAAACAATGAGATCGGCACCGTGCAACCCATCGCCGAACTCGCCGAGGTGGCACACGGAGTGGGCGCAGTCATGCACACCGACGCGGTACAGGCCGCCGGTTGGTTACCGTTGTCACTCGACGGACTCGGCGTTGATGCGCTCACGCTTGCTGGTCACAAACTCGGAGCGCCGAAGGGTGTCGGAGCGCTCGTTGCCCGTGGGCGGCTGGTGTTGGAGCCGGTCCTCCACGGTGGTGGTCAGGAACGCGGTCGTCGCTCGGGTACCGAAAATGTGGCGGGAGCCGTCGCCTTTGCAACCGCCCTGCGACTCGCCGAGCACGAACGACAGGATGCCTCGGCCCGTGTCACCGCGCTCGCCGCAACGCTGACCGCGGCGGTACTCGCGGCGGTTCCCACCGCCCGTCGCACTGTCTCTCCGGAACGCCAACTGCCCGGTATCGTGTCCTTCGTGTTTCCCGGAACCGCGGGCGAAGCCGTGTTGCTCGAGCTTGAGAGTGACGACATCATCTGTTCGAGCGGGTCAGCGTGTGCCGCGACTCGCGGCGAGCCATCCCACGTTCTCACCGCAATCGGGATGCCCCGTGACCTCGCCCTCACCGCCGTGCGATTCAGTCTCGGACACGAGAACACGCACGACGAGATGCTCGCAACCGCTGCATCCGTCGCGCGGGCTGTCACCCGACTGCGGGGTGAGCGCACCTAACCGGAAACGGGCGGACGCGTGTTACCGACGCCCTGGTGAACTAAGAAGAAACACTCGCACCGAGCGCTATTGGTGTCGACTCGGGCTCGGATTGGGATTGGGATTGGGGTTCGGGTCCGCACTCGGATTCGGGTTCACGCTGGAGTCGGGGGCTGTCGTCGTTCCGGGTGGGGAGCAACCTCAGCGCGGCAGTCATCTGCACTCTTGTAGGCACCGGGAGCCGGTGTTGCACCAGACTGGTCGGTCGGGGGAGCCAGTTTCAGAGCGAGGCACTGGTTGTATGTCGCCGATCAGTCCTTATAGGTCAGTGTGGGGCTGGGCGGCACCGACGGCGAGCCGGAGCATCCGATAAAAACGGCCACCGCAGGAACACATGTGGCTTCAGCAGAAAGATGTAGGCTGCATCTGCTTCGCGGCCATATGAGATTTTATGGTCATTCTTTCGCGACAGTCACACTTACGTGGCCCGCCGGGAGGCTAACACACGAATTGTGTCACCCCGCCCTCACAAGTGCAAGATCACACTCCTCTACACATTAAAACGCCACTCCACAACATCGCCGTCCTGCATGACATAGTCTTTACCTTCTATCCGAACTCGCCCTCGCGTTCGGGCCTCGGAAACCGAACCGGCATCCACCAGATCGGAAAACGAAATAACCTCGGCCTTGATGAATCCGCGCTCAAAGTCCGTGTGGATAACGCCCGCCGCCTGCGGTGCCTTCCATCCACTGTGAATGGTCCACGCCCGCGATTCCTTCGGCCCGGCCGTAAGGTACGTCTGCAGGCCGAGGGTGGCAAAACCAACACGCGCAAGCTGGTCAAGCCCCGATTCGGTTTGCCCGGTCGACGCGAGCAGTTCAGCGGCGTCAGCCGCATCGAGGTCAATAAGTTCTGACTCAAGCTTCGCGTCGAGAAACACAGCCTCGGCGGGAGCGACAAGAGCGGCGAGTGCGGCTCGGCGCGAGGCATCCAGCAGCACAGCTTCGTCGACGTTGAAAACATAGATGAACGGCTTTGCGGTGAGTAAACCCAATTCTTTGATGGGTGTCAGGTCAAGGGATGCCGCGGACAGCGCCGTTCCCTTCTGCAGCAGGTCGCGTGCCTCCTGCGTCACTGCGAGTACCGATGGATCGAGCTTCTTGCCCTTGATTTCTTTCTCAAACCGTGGGATGGCCCGTTCCAGCGTCTCTAGGTCAGCGAGAATGAGCTCCGTGTTGATCGTCTCGATATCAGCCCGGGGATCAACCGCGCCATCCACGTGCACGACATCGGCATCACTGAACCCGCGCACAACCTGCGCAATCGCATCAGCCTCCCGAATGTTCGCGAGAAACTTGTTGCCCAGCCCCTCCCCCTCCGATGCGCCTCGCACGATACCCGCAATATCGACGAACGACACCGTGGCAGGCAGCACCCGCTCCGAACCGAAGATGCCCGCAAGTGTATCGAGCCGCGGGTCGGGCAGGTTCACGACCCCGATATTCGGCTCAATCGTCGCGAACGGGTAGTTTGCCGCGAGCACCTGATTCTTCGTCAGGGCGTTGAAAAGGGTTGATTTGCCGACATTGGGCAGGCCGACGATGCCAATAGTGAGCGCCACGTGGGTCAATGGTAGTCGGGATGGCGCGATGCCGATCCCACAGGTCCTGCAGCCGCCCTGAGCGGAGG
>Ga0081606_1000455_pt1 | contig 17145 bp, 8 predicted proteins | sample EareggfetidaYelm_FD_71127 | JGI IMG/M metagenome (GOLD analysis project Ga0081606, IMG submission 71127) | Earthworm egg capsule microbial community from the University of Washington, USA - E. fetida Yelm (SPADES assembly) (version 2) | ecosystem: Host-associated > Annelida > Reproductive system... | reverse complement strand
TTTCAGGCGCGAAGGAGCGCCTCGCCAGACAAGCGGGGGAAAAGCAACAAGCAAAGGCTTTTTACAGCTTCCGTATCCCGGTTTTCTGTACGAGTCAAATCCGCTCGGGGTTAGCGTTAGCCGCAGAGGCTAATGTCGGAGGGGGATTGTCCGAACCATTGATTTGCCGGGTTGAATGACGGGCTTTGAGGCGTTTGCCCCGCTGATTTTTCGACCATGTCCCGCAAAACTATTTTCCCACGCCCACGCCATTAATATAAGGCAGTTTATCATTCTTGGCATCGCTTCGTCCCCACACGGTTCCGGGGACCACAGTTCTGTTCAAAGACAACAACGACGAAGCGCTTCCCGCCGCATAGCTATTGCTGATATGGCCGCTGTCGCTATACCCTGCCAAGCCTCCGGCATAAGAACGAGCAGGAGAAGAAGAAGGAGAAGCAGACGCATTTCCCGTCGCATAGCTATTGCTGATGCTCCCCCCGTTGTGCCCCGCCAAGCCCCCGACATAAGAATAATAGGAAGGAGAGGAAGCAGACACATTTCCCTTCGTATGGCATTTATCAATAGTCCCTTCGTTAGAGGCTGCCAAAATGCCCGTATATTGGTTGTGTCCGTAACTATTCCCTTCGGCCGCCTTTTCGCCGGCTCCGTTCACCCCGAGGTTTTTGACAACGCCCGAGGTTCCCACGGTTCCAAAAAGCCCAACCTTCTCTGCCGTGCGCTTGACATAAAAATTATTGATGCTAAAGTTTCCTCCGTCGAATGTGCCGGTGAATAAACCGAAAGGCTGCCATCCGGCGGAAGCATAGTCGCTTATGCCCGTGGCAACGGCGAGGGACGGGGGTATGCTTTTTTCATGCTTGCGGGTTCATTTTAAAATTGCATTGCGAAAGTATGTAAAAAAAAGTCATAAGTCATAAAGGCGTAAGTCAGAATTTTATGCCCGCGGGTCGGAATTTTATACTTGCAAACGCCGACGCTTGGACGCTTGAGGCATTTGGGAAACGTGGGACGCTTGGAACGACACTGTCATTAACCATTAATCAGATTTGATAGGGGTTCTTTGCCGCGCCCCCCTCTTTATAAACCCCCTTGCGATCAAGAATTTGATTGACATAAGATAAGGTCGGCGTCAAAATAAAAGGCAGAAGGGCGGGGGACGCTTTCAACGGCTTTATCCCTTTTGCAACAGGCACACTGCAGGAAGACCGCGCTCATTATCCGGATGAGCCACCCTTGTTGAAATATTTTGCCCGTTGTTTTCAAATTTATTCCGGTCAATTATTTACAAAAACCATTATTTCAATTCCGCAATCATAATGCTCATCGGCGCGACGGTGAAAATACTTCCGACGGTTTGGTCGTTCATGACGTCGGTTGCCGCGCTAAAACTTTGCGTGCGCTCGGCGTAGTCTGCCAATTTTATTTCCGCCGGATTAGACGACGGGTTCAAAATAATCATCACCGTTTGCTTTTCGTCGTAGCGGAAATACACATACTTTCCGCCGTCGGGGGCATAGTGCATAAACTTTCCGGTTCTTAGCGCGGACGAGTTCTTTCGATATTGTCCGAGTTTTTTCACAAAGCGGATGGCGGAGAGTTCGTCTTGAGTCAGATTGGTTTCGGTAAATGCGTTTTTCTTGTCGCCCGTCCATCCGCCGGGGAAATCCAGGCGCACGTTCCCGTCGCGCGGGGAGGCGTTCCCTTTCATCAGTACTTCGGTTCCGTAGTATAAATGCGGAATGCCGCGGTGGGTAAGCAACCAACCCAATCCCATTTTCTGTTTGCGCACATCTTCCCCCGCGACAGTGAAGAAACGGCTCATGTCGTGATTGTCGAGAAACGTGACGGAGCAGTTCGGGTTCTTGTAAATGAAGTCCTGCGCGGTCACTTCATAGAGTTTCGACAACCCGTTTTTCGAGTCATTCAAGAAAGGGATAATGCCGTAAAAAAGCGATTGAAAATCCAGTATTCCGTTCAAATTGCTTTTGAAGCCGACGGCAAAATTATTTCTCGCGTTAAATGCCTGACTTAGCGTCGAGTGAACAAATGCTTCGCCAAACATCAGCATGTTCGGGTACTCGTCGAGCAAGGCCTGATTGCAGCGATTCATAAATTCTAAATTGTTATAAATATAGGTATCGATCCGCCAGGCGTCGACGCCAAATTCTTCCACGCACCAAAGCGCATGTTGAATAAGAAAATTTGCCTGCAGGGGATTCTCTTGGTTTAAGTCGGGCATACTCGGCGAGAACCAGCCCCGGGTGAGTTTTATCTTATCGGCTTGCGCGACGTAGGGATCAAAAAGCGTTTGATCGCGCCAGTTGGTATTGACATAAGTCGGCCACTCGTGCAGCCAGTCTTTCGTCGGTTTGTCCTGCGCCAGGTCATGATAAAGTCCGACGTGATTATACACGGCGTCTTGCACTAATTTCATCCCGCGCTTATGCAATTCATCGCTTAGTTTTTTATACATTTCATTTCCTCCCAAGCGGGGATCGACTTTGTAATGATTGGTGATGGCATATCCGTGTTCGGTGCGTTCGGGCATGTCATTTTCCAGTACGGGGGTCATCCACAAGGCGGTCACGCCAAGGCTTTGCAAGTAGTCCAGATGATTTATGACTCCCGCCAAATCGCCGCCATGCCGATAATAAACAGAATCGCGGTTCAAACTTTGGTCTCTCATTCCCGGCACTCTGTCGTTGTCGGGGTCGCCGTTGCTGAACCGGTCAGGCATAAGCAAGTAAAGCAAGTCGCTTGAGTTTACGCCTTGCGCGTATCCTTTGTCCGTTCTTCTTGCTTTCAACTTCCATTTTAGTTTTGCCTTGCCAATGACAAACTCGGCTTCGCCCGGCTTGACGTCCTTTGCAATCACGAGGTCTATTGCCAAGTAATGCGGGTTTTCCAACGCCTGCGCTTTCTCTATTCGGACGCCCGCATAAAAAGTTTTCACGGAAGAAGAGGCAAACGGCGCGGCGCTCCGCAACAACACTTGCACTTTATTCCGCTTCATGCCTGCCCACCAATGCGCAGGATAGGCTTCGATGGTTTGAGCCCTTAACGAATTAAGAACCATCAAGCTTGATAATAAAAGAGCCGTTTTTTTCATAACCCACGTTTAACCATAAATTTCACCATATAAGTTCCCCCCTGCTTGATTCGCAAAAAATAAATTCCCTCGGCAAGATTTTTTGTGCTCAATTCATGGGGCGACAATAAGACGGGCGGATAACGCCTTCCCTCCAAATCAATCATCTCCAATTCTTCCTCTTGAACCGGTTTTGAAAGACGGAGTACGCGGTCGGCGGGAACAGGAAAGGCCGTCCATTCATCCGCGATTCCTTCTTCGACGCCGGTCACCTTCTTTGGAGCAGGCGCGACGTCAATGAAAACTAATGAAGCGCCGGCGTCCAGCCTGATGTCTTTCGGCACGTCGGAAACCGTGTATGCCGTGCCGGAAAAATATTCATGCCATACGCCGGCATGGGGAAAGGCAACAGAAACCGTTCGGCTTTGCAAATCAAAATTGGCGACTGCCGCCACATTCATATTCTCTGCCTTGACGGGCGAATCGTTGTAGGGGGTGTTTTTTAAAATCACGGTCTTGGTCAATCCATCGTCGGCGAATGTAAAATCCGGTGTTTGGAAAACGGGATTGGCGCGGAGGGCGTTTAGTTTGCCTATGTGGTTTAACAACGCTTTGCGGGGAGGCAACTGCGCGTAGTGCCACACCACGGGTTTATTCGACAAGCGGCAGTTGTCGCGGAGGGTTCCGTCGTCGCAGGTATTGATGGAATAGTCGTAGCCCAATTCGCCAAACTGCCAGATCATTTTTGGGCCGGGCACGGTGAGCAAAATGGTATAGGCGGCTTTCATTCGCGTGAGCGCGGTGTTCAAGTCCTTGGCGGAGTAGCCCCCCTGCTCTCTGCCGTGCCGCAACGCATTCACCATCACCCGCTCTTCGTCGTGGCTGTCCATATAGCCCACCACTCCGGGCTTTGAAAACCCTCTCTCTTTATAAGACAGCCGGCTCAACGACGCCTCGCGTCCCTCCGCATTTTTACTGAAGGAGTCGTTTAAATTTCCCCATAACATGAAGCCGCTTGTCGCCAAATCTTTCTCTTCACGGTCATCTCCAAAGTGTTCCAAAATCAAATAACTCGCCGGCGAATACTTGCGGATTTCGTCCTTCATGCGGTTCAGGAGGGCAATGCGCGAGGCGTCGTAAGCGCTCCATGCCCCTACGTCAGAGCCGGAATTTCTTTGCGTAAATCCTTTGGATAAATCATAGCGATAGCCGTCAATTTTATATTCCGTTATCCAATAGCGGTTGATGGTGTCCAAATATTTTTGGGTGTAAGGGCTTTCGTGGTTGAAGTCGAAAAACACGCTATACGGGTGCGTGGCGTCGGCATTAAACCACTTATTGGCAGGCGTGGGTTTCATGGCGGCGAAATCAAAATCCAGCATCGCCATCGGGCAGGGAAGGTCTTGATGATTCATCACTAAGTCCAAAATCACGGCAATGCCTTTTCCGTGACAGGCGTCGATAAATTCTTTCAGCTTATTCTTGGTTCCGTAATATTTATGCGGCGCCAATTGAAAGGCGGGATTATAGCCCCAGCCTTCATTGCCGTTGAACTGCCCGACAGGCATCAGCTCAATGGCATTCACCCCCGTTCTTTTGAGATAAGAAAGCGTGTCGATGAGCGATTGAAAGTTGCGTTTTCCGGGTTCGAAGAAATCGCGGATCAGCAGTTCGTATATCACCAGACTGCTTGCGGGCGGAGGCTTGAAGGCGTTTTTCCAAACATAAGGCTGTTGCCCCGTTTGAAACACGGAGACGCGGTTGAAATACCACTCGGGGCACATGGCCGCCGGCGGGAATGGTTTTAGGCCGGGATAGGTCGCCTCGGGAATATGAACGTCGTCGGGCGTCAATATTTTATCGGCAAAAGGGTCGGCGACAAATATTCTTTCCTCGACCAAAAAGCGATAGGCATATTCAGCGGCGGGAGTGAGTCCCGTCAAGGTAATCCAAAAATATTCCCCGTCGCGTTTCATCAAATTAGCCGGAAGCACTTCCCAATGGCTAAAATCGCCTTGCAAATAGACCGATGATTTATTGGGCGCTTGCAGGCAGAGCGTGACCTGCGAAGGGTCGGCGGCATAATTTATTCCCGCCTTAGTTCCGCTCGGACGCCTTGCCAAAGGACTGGCGGCGGAAATAATATATCGAAAACCGGCGGAAGCTCTTTCGCTTCCTTTCACGGCCGTAATATTAACCGCGGCAGAGCCGGACGTTTCGGTCACGTGTCTTACATAAGAATAAGAAGTAATATTGGTTTTGGTGTCCGTCAACACATCATTGACATATAAATTAAAATCCGAGGGCGCGGTTGTTTCCGCGGTTATATTTATATGGTCGCGGGCATGCACAAACAGCGGTTGCGACGCCGGACTTGTGAGTTTTACCTGAAAACTTCCGTCCGATAATCCGGCGATGAAATCGGCAGTTTGTCCGCCGCCCCAATCCCTGGATTTGAGCAACATGCCCAACCGGGTTTCCGCAGAAATATCCTCCGAAAAAAAATCAGACGGCCTGAAGGTGATCGAAAATGATACGGCATTGCCGACGACGGAGCGGGTGAACTTAGCCCTTGCGGCGGCAGCGGTTGCCGGCGCGATATTGTATCTTGCATTAATGTTTTTATCCGGAATCCAAACCCAAATCCACGCATTCATGAGCGAGGCCAGGGGAGTGCCCGTCGCATTATAGGTTACCGTGATTGGCTCATTGTATCTGAATATGGCCGGCACCACGGAGGGCGACAAAGCTACATTTTGAGAGGCGGCGCGGGGCGGCGCGGCGCAAAGACCGCCTAACAGCAGCACGAAAAATAAACGAGGCTTCATGATTATTATTTTTTAATTATGGACAAAAGAATACTCGCCCGTGGCGGAATGAAAACGGATGACATACGTCCCCTCCGTAACGGGAATATTAGCCCCGCCGCCGGTGCCCACGCCGGCAGGGAAAGCGGAGCTTGCCCAATTCACGCCCCATACATTATTGGCGCGGAACTTTGCCTCGCCGCCCGTTAATGCCACGGTAGCCGAATATCGGAATGGCATCGAAGGATTTTGAATCAGCTTAATATCGGACGCATCCCATCCGTTAGCGGTAGCCGTGCCCCCAATTCCCACCCTGGAATAGGGAGCGCTTCGGTCGGTCGGCGCAAAGAAATATTCGCCCGTAGCTATGTTAATATAGATGAAGTATGTGCCGGCCACAGTAACGGTTATATCATTGCCGCCGCCATGCCCGGAAGGGAATGTGCTTCCGCCCCAACTAATTGTCCACGCATTATCGGCGCGGAACTTCACCGCCGATGCATCCAACCGAGTCGTTCCGGTGAAAATGTGGGCGTCCGCGGCGCTTCTGGTCAGTTGAAAACCGTTGCCCCACTCGAATTGAGCGCCTGTTAATGCCACGGAAGTAACCGTAGGAACAGTAATCTTCTCGAAAGTATAAGCGCCTGTGCCGGCATTGAATCTCACTCTGTAATATCCGGTCACATTCACGGGAATATTAGAGCCATTGCTCGCGCCTGTGCCCGAAGGGAAAGCGGCGCTGCCCCAGCTTATATCCCACTTGTCGTCGGCGCGGAACTTACACGATTTGCCCCCCAATAAATAAAAAGCGCCTTCCCAATTCGTAGGGTTGCCGGTTGCATCCGGGCGATATAAATCGCTGTCATTATCCCAACCTCCTGCCGTGGCGTCGCCCGCGAGGCCAATAGAAGCACGTACCGACGAGGACGTTCTAAACGGCGTAATGCTTAACACGGAAATGTTGCTCGTCTGCACGGTTCCCTCCCCGTTGGTCGCGACCGCTCTAAACTCCATGTTGCCGCTTGTCGATGCCGTTAAACCTTTGTTTAATGCAATAGTATTTATTTGTGAAAAGGTATAGGCTTTCGAACTCGCCGTAACCGTCTCGCTTGTCGGAGAGGCAAAATTGGTTCCGCCCCTCGCATATTGAAGTTGATAGGTTACCGTGCCAGAATAGCCGCTAAATGCCCCGGTCCAATTAAAGGTCACCGCGGTCTCGCTCCCGCTCGCAGCCGAACAAACTAACGTCTCCGATGCCGGAGTCAGGGTCATGGTAATTGCCGTCGTAAACGTATAAGCGCCGGTTCCTGTATTGAGCGTCACTCGGTAATATCCGCTTGCCGCCACGGGAATATTAGGGCCATTGCTCACGCCGACGCCCGAAGGGAAATCGGCGCCTCCCCAATTCATGCCCCAGTTATCCTCGGCGCGGAACTTACACGATTTGCCCCCCAATAAATAAAAAGTGCCTTCCCATTCGGCAGGGCGTCCGGTTGCATCCGGGCGATGCAAATCAAGGTCATTATCCCAACCTCCTGTCGTGGCGTCGCCGAGGAGGCCGATAGAAGCGTATGTCAGGGGGATAACGCTTAACGCGGAGATATTAGTCGTTTGCTCGATTCCCTCCCCGTTGGTCGCGACCGCTCTAAACTCGACGTCGCGGGCAACGCTTAAAGCGATCGCATTTATTTGGGAGAACGTATAGGCTTTTGAACTCGCCGTGACCGTTTCGCTTGTCGGAGAGGCGAAATTGGTTCCCGCCCTCGCATATTGAAGCCGATAGGTTACCGTGCCGGCATAGTCGCTAAATGCCCCCGCCCAATTAAAAGTCACGGCGGTCTCGTTTCCGTTCGTCGGCAGACATGTCAAGGCGGCTGATATAGGCGTCAAGATGAACGCGGCATAAGGCGTAATGCTTAGAACCGCCACATTCGTCGTTTGCACGGTCCCCTGCTCATTGGTCGCGACCGCTCTAAACTCGACGTCGCCTCTTGTCGAAGCCGCTATGTCATGGCTTAATGCAATCACATTCATTTCAGAAAATGTGAATGATTTAGAACCGGCGTCTATATCTAAACGGACAGGGGTTGCAAAATTAGTTCCCGCTTTTGCATATTGGAATTGATAAGCCACCGCCCCTCTGTACCCTCTGAAAGCCCCCTCCCACTCGAAGGCTACCGCCTGTTCATTGGCATTCGTCGGCAGGCATGTCAGCGCGGCCGAGGCCGGCGTCAGGATGAACGCGGCATAAGGCGTAATGCTTAGAACCGACACGTTGGTTATTTGTATGGCTCCCAATTCATTGGTTGCCATCACTCTAAACTCCATCTCGCCGGCGATCGAAGCCGTTATGCCATGATTTAACGCAATCTCATTTATTTCAGAGAAAGTGTAGGACTTCGTGGTGTCGGCCACATCCGACTTCACAGGCCAAGCAAAATTTGTCCCTGCTCTGGCATACTGAAGTTGGTAAGTTATTGCTCCGTCAAATCCGTCAAAAGCTCCTTTCGGCCAACTGAATTTAACGGCCTTTTCATTGGCATTCGAAGAAGTGCATTCCAGCGTGGCTGTTTTGGGAAGCAATTCAAAATCCGAATAAGGCGTTATGGTTATTTGAATTGTGTTGGAGGCAACCGGCTGATTGTTGTTGCTCAATGAAGCGATCATTTTCATGTCCAAAACAGCGCTGTCCCCCAGGGGGGCATACTTTAACGCCAAGCCGTTTAATTGAACCGCCGTCAGGGCCCCGGTTAATTCTCCCGTAAATTCGAACCTTGTCGGATTTGAAAAATTGCTTCCGCTCTTGGCGGCTAAAAGCGTGAACTTGACTGCGGCTAACTTAGTCGGAAATTTCGGGTCGCTCCAGGTAAAAGCAAGAGCGGTCTTATCGGCGTCCGCCGCCGCCAAGACGACCGAACTTTTATCCGCGCTCAAGGCGATGCTCGATGCGCCGGCTTTAGGAAATTGCGGCACGGGGTCGTAGTGTTTTTGGCAAGCCCACAAGAGGAACAAAAAGACCGCGGCAACTCCGGTTAAAAACAGGGTTAATTTCATGGCCTTGCGTTTAAATTTTTTCAAGCAAAAACTTTCCGGTTTTAAAATTGACCGTTATTTTATAGTTTCCGGCTGCCGGTCCTTGAAAGTCTTCTCCCCCCGGCTTGAAAGAGTCTCCTGCGGTATTGTTCTTTCCCTTCTCGCCGGCGAAGCCGTACTTCGCATCCCAGCTTCCCGCCACGGGCACAAACAAGTAGCCGTCTGAAGTCAGCGCAATATTAATTACAAAAGTGTAGGCATTGATCTTGGCAAACTGTTGCGCCTTTTCTAGTCCGGAGTCGTTGCCCCAGCCGTGAGGAGTGGCCCCTCCTACTATATAGAGTTTGTCGGGCACGGGATATAACGCATCGGTATAAGGCGCGATTCGAATGGCTAAGGCATTGGAATAGAGCGGCGCGGCATTGGCGGCGCCAAGCGAGGCCTTTATCCGGAAATTAAAGAGGTGAGGAACGCCGTCTTTCAAATCCAACACGCCCAACATGGAATTGAGGTCTTTCACCGAATACTCCGCCGACAGCGAATTGGAAAAACTTGTTTCGTATTTTCTGCTTGACGAAAATGCGTCGACGGTGTCGATTTGCAACGTATATTTGACGTCTTGCGTACTTCTTCCGTGGCTGAACTCATAGTTTGGATTCGTCCACTGAAATTGCAAGGCGCGATGAGCGGCTTTGTTTTTATTCAGCGTCAAATCAGCCATGGACGAAACCGTAAGAACCGGGTTGGTACCTCCCTTCAGAGTCACCCGGTCTTCTTCTTTTTGGCACGCCGAAAAGGGCATGAGAAGAACGGCGATTAATAGATTACACAGGGTTTTCATATGGTTTTTGAAATTACTTGTATTCGGGGTGTTGCGTTAAATTGGGGTTAGTGGCAATGTCGGAGGCGGGGATGGGGAAAAAGGCACGGTGCGCGCCGGTATTTTCTTGTCCGTTTTTAAGGCCGCCTTTCCAAGGCCAATTATACCCGCTCGTGAATTTTTTGAAGCGGATTAAATCCATTCGGCGATGCCCTTCCCAATACAATTCACGGGCGCGTTCATCCAAAATAAAATCCGTCGTAAGTTGGGCTTGCGTAATCGGGCCGGGGGCATTGGCGACGTCCTCGGAGCGCGTGCGGATGGCGTTCACGTATTTCAAAGCCGTATTCATATCGCCGCCCGCTCCGCCGCGCAACACGGCTTCGGCATACATGAGATAAGCATCCGCCAAACGAAACATCACATAGTCCGTGTCATTGAAGCCGCCCGATGCACTGGCAGGAACAGGGCCCTTGAATTTCTCATTGCGGTATTTATAAACGCCGTAGCCTTGCGCGGCGGAGTTCTGCGCCTCGATTTCAAGCGATTGTTTTTTATCTTCTTTGGCAAACAAAGCACGCGCTTCATTCGGACGGTCGTCAAACTTTCTCACGAATGCCGAAGTCGTTCGCAAACCTGCCCACCCGCCATTGCCCGCATTTCCGTAAATCATTATCCACGGCATTCCGAAACTCCGGGAGGAAGCGCCGTCGCATGTTTGCGCAAAGATTATTTCTTTATTATTAGAATCATTGTCTGCCGAAAACAGGCGGAGATAGGCGGGCGAAAGCTCGTAGCCGCCTTCAATCACCTCTTTCAACTGCGCGAGGGTTTCCGTATATTTTGCCTTGCCGACGTAAACTTCCGAATTTAAGTATAGTTTGGCAAGCAACATGGCGCAAACGGCTTTGTCGGCGCGTCCGTATTCAAATCGCGGCGCTCCCATGTCGGGCTTCACCGCCAATAACTCCGATTCTATAAAAGCATACAGTTGCTCTCTGTTTCTTGCCGGCGGCGCATAATGGGCGCCCGGCTTGTCGGCTTCCGTTACAAAGGGAAGCGTTTTAAACAAATCCATTCCGTAATAGTATGCCAAGGCGCGAAGGAAACGCGCCTCGGCTCTGAACATTTTAATGTCCGCCTCATCCTTCTTTCCGCCGGTCACGCGCAAGAACTCATTCGCTATCGCCGCTACGTTCAATATGCGGGCATACAGGGCTTGCGGGATCCCGTCTGTGGCGGTCCAACTATGATTGTGCAAATTAAAAATGGTGCCGTTGGCGTCGTTGGGATAGGACCACACGGCTTCGTCGGTGGTCAATTCATTGAGCGACCAGAGCGAGCGTACAAAGCAAGTAAAGCCTTCGTCCAGCCCCAGCAAATCGGGGTTGCCCGTGCCGCCTTGAGAACCGGTCAAAATAAAGCCCGCGTAAATTTTCGCCAAGGCCGATTTATAAGAGCCCTCTGCGGCATAGACGTCGTCGGAGGTCAGCACGAAGGGGTCGTTGGGTTTCACGTCAAGGTCTTTCACGCATCCGGTTAAAAGAACGAGAGCGGCCGCAAAAAACTTTGCCATAAACTGCGTATTTGTTTTCATCGCCATTTGATTTAGAAATTCACGTGTAGTCCAAAGAGAAGGGTGCGCGGACGAGGGTAAATATTCTTGTCGAGACCGCCGTCTACTTCAGGGTCAAGCCCTTTATATTTTGTAATAAAGAAAACATTCTGCATCGTCAAACTGAGGCGGACTTTCAGACGTTTGTTGTTCAAAAATTTATTCATGCTATAGCCGGCGCTGAGGTTGTCCATCTTAAAAAAGGAAGCGTTTTGAACGTAGAAGTCGGAATATAATTGCGAGTTGGCAAACTTGGTATCGTTAATCGAACGCAACAGGTTTCTGAAAATTTGGTCTTGATTGATTCTGAGATAGTAGTTGCGTCTTGACTCTACGGCGTTGTACACATAATTTCCAAGGCTTAGGCGGCTTGAAAAGGAGAAGTCAAAATCGCGATACTCAATCCTTGAGTTAAGTCCTATCAGGCAGTCGGGCGTCGGACGCTTATAACGATATTTGTTTCGCTCATTGCCGCCGACTTCGCCGCCCGATCCCGAACGGTCAACATACAGTCCTTCAATGGGCGCGCCCTCGGCATTATACACTTGCTGAAGAGGGAAAAAGGCAGAGGGAGCATAGCCCACTTGATGGTTTTGGATGTAGGCATCTATGTCAATGACTCCCGTCGAAATGCCGAGGTAGTTAGGGTCTTGATTGAGCGTGAGCTTGGTAATCTTGCTGGTGACAGTCGCCGCGTTGGCGCCAATCGTCCATGTAAAATTATTTTTGGAGACCACATTGGCTCTTAATGTTATTTCAAGTCCGTCGTTTTGCATGCTTCCCACATTGGTCACGAGGCGGTTGGAGAAGTTCACGCCGTTGGGAATGGCGACTTCGTTCAGCAAGTCCTTGGTGTCTTTTCTAAAGATTTCCGCGCTGCCGGTCAGGCGGTCAGCCCACAGCCCGAAGTCGATGCCGAAGTTGGCGGTGGCCGTGGTTTCCCATTTGATGCTTTCATCGTAGGCATTGGGGCGAAGCGTGGCATAGAAGCGCGGAGAACCGTCGGCGTGGTAGCCCAACTGATACTGCGCTTGTTTATCCGAAATTTGGTACGTGGATAAATAAGGGAAATATTTTCCCTGAATATCTTGTTGCCCGGTGACTCCGTAGCCCGCCCGCAATTTCAAATCGGAAACGGCTTTGACGTCTTTCAAAAACGATTCGTCCTTCAGCCTCCACGCCAGGGCGGCCGAAGGAAATAATCCCCAGCGATTGGTTTTGCTGAAGCGCGAAGAACCGTCCGCGCGAAGCGTCCCCGTCAATAAGTATTTGCCGTTCCATGCGTAATTCAGCCGCCCGAAGAAAGAAACTAAATAGTTTTGATTGCTGAAAGGCACGTAAAGCGTCCTTGAAATGTCCTTATTGACGGTTTCCCCTTCTCTCCAAAAACGTTGCCATCCGTAACCGGCCGTAAAATCAATTTTATGCCTTCCCGATTCTTTCAAATAGTTGCCGTAAATATCCAACAGCTCGGAATGATTTTTTGCCCAATAAGTATCTTGCCTGCCGACCAGTGTCCCTTGGTTCTGAACAAACGCTCCGTCGAGCGGCACAAGATTATGTCCGACGGATTTGAATAAATCCGCGCCGGCGTTCACCGTCAATTTAACGGCGGGGAGGAAGCGAAGGCGGTATTCAAGTTGCACATTCCCTATCAATCGTTTCACGTCGGATTTGTTATCGGTTTGATTCACCTGCGCGGCGGGATTAGCCGACCCGTTCGTATTTCCAAATTTTAACCACGAAAAATAGCCCCCGTATTGGGGCGCGGCTTTGTCATATACGGATTGCGTCGGGTCAAACTCTGCCGCGCTTCCCACCGCGCCGGCTTCCCCAAAATTATTGGCGCCCAAACTTCCTTTCAGGGAAAAGACGGTTTTTAAATTGCCCTCCAGAAACGCCGGCGTTAAATTTAAGTGAAGCGAATTTCTGACCGCGCCGGTATTTTTCAAAATGCCCTGTTGGTCGGTATAGCCGTAAGAGAGGCGAAAAGGCACCCCTTTATACGAACCGCCGGCTGACAAATTGTGGTCGTGGGAAAGAGCCGCGCGATAAATTTCTTTTTGCCAATCGGTATTTTCGGCGCCGAGTTTTTTCAACTCGTCGGGGCTTGGCGAAATCACGCCCGTGGCCGTCTGCTCTTTAATCAGGGTTCTGAACTCATCGCCCGTCAATAAGTCCAGATACTTAACAGGCGCAGAGACGGAGGTCGTCAGGTTATAGCTGAAATTGGCGTCTCCCTTCGCGCCTTTTTTGGTGGTGATAATGAGTACGCCGTTAGCCGCGCGCGAACCGTAAATGGCGGCGGCCGAGGCGTCTTTCAACACCGTAAAACTTTCAATGTCGTGGGGGTTTATCGAAGAGAGAATATTGGCAGTGCCGCCCGGCTGCACATTGTCCACGGGGAATCCGTCGATCACAATCAGCGGGTCGTTGCTTGCATTGAGCGAAGAGCCGCCGCGAATGCGAATAGTGGAACCGCTTGTAGGCGCCCCGCTAGAAGAAACCACCGATACGCCGGCCAATTTTCCCACAATCAAATCTTGCGGCGAAGTGAGGACGCCTTTATTAAAGTCGCGGCCGCCGATTGCCTCTGCCGCGCCCGTGGCGTCTTTCTTTTGCACCTCCCCGTAACCCACTACCACTACTTCGTGGAGTGTTTTTACGTCAAGTTCCATTGTCACATTAATAACAGAGCGAGCGCCCGCCGCAATCTCTTGAGGAAGATAACCCACGAAAGTAAAAACTAAAGTCGCCCCATCAGAAACGGAAAGAGAATAATTTCCGTCGGCGTCGCTGGCAGTGCCTTGGGCGGTGTTCTTTTCTGCAATATGTACTCCGGGAATCGGGCTGCCGTCGTCGGCGCCTGTGATTTTTCCGCTCACTGTCCGCTGCGCAAAGGCCGTTTGCGCCATAAGGAAAATAACCGGAAGCAGGCATTTTGTAAACGTATTCATAAGACATTAATTTTGAGGGCCAATCGAGGGTTAAATGGTTCTTGAAATACTTCCGCAAACGTATGCCATTTTCTCCCCGACTTCGCCCCGCTTCGACAAAACGGGACATCTTTTTTAAATTTTTATTTTATTGATTATCAATAATTTGGAAATTTCTAAATCGTTTTCGGAAGTGGCACCTTTAAATTAATGGTTAAATGATTAATGACGAGGCCTCCCAAGTGTCCCAAGCGATCTGCTCCAAGTTGCCCTCAAGCCCCCCGCAAGCCCCAAAGATTTTACTGCCGCCATTAACCCTTACTCATTATTTTCCGCGGCGGCCTTTTGCCAGAAAGCGCTTGGCGTTTCGCGGGTGATCTTTTTAAAAGAACGATTAAAGGCCGTCTTTGAATTGAACCCGACGTCGAATGCTATGCTTAATAAGGTATAGCGCTGAAACTGCGGATCGCTTATTCTTCTCTTAAATTCTTCTATTCTGTAATAATTAATGAAGTCAAAGAAATTTTTGTTAAAGCCGGCGTTGATTACTTTCGACAAGATATAGGGCGGCATATCGAGCAGGCGGGCCAATTCGAGCAAACTCAGCTTCGGATTGGTAAAGGGTTTGCTTTCGGACATGTACTTCGACACTCGTTCCGTTTCGGCTTCCATGTCGGCGGCCTCTTCTTTGACTCTTGCGCCGGCTTGTCGGGTGCGAATGCCCGCCTCCCACTCCCCCGCCGGCTCCAATAAATTGCTGTTCAGCGAGACGGGCATGGCTTCGGGCATGGCTTTGAAAACATCGGGTTCATGAATGGCAAAATATCCCAAAAAGAAGGTGATGAAGGAAAACGCCGCCCACACCGTTTCAAAACCAAATTCGTAGAGATAGCTCAAATGCCATCCATAGATTTTCGACAAAAGACTGTACGCCGAAACCCCCGCCCAACTGAAGACGCATATCGCTTGAATGAAAATCACCGAGTTTAGAAACTGCAAATTTTGTTCGAAGGAATGGGTGTGTTCAAAGTTGGCTCTGTAATTGCGGATAGCCCGCCGCGACAACTGCCAATAATAAATATTGGCAAAAACCGCCACGCAGTTCAAAGAAAAACGAATGACATTAAGGTCGGAAGTTTCTAAGGCAATTTTGTCGGAAAACTCCCTTTCGCTCATAAAAAAATAGACCATGTACACCAACAGATGCACGATGGCCGGAATAAAATGCGCCCGCACATACAGCGCCCCGCGTCCCGAATGGAAGAGCAGCCTTTCTATATAAAAATAAAACAAAGGGGCGTAGGTGAAAAAAATCAGGTCGGGCACAATTTTTAACTTTGGAAAACCGGAGAATATCGCGGGCGTGTCCGACAATACGCGAATGAGCAAGATAGAGGAGGAAAAGCCGAGGAGAAGCAAGAGCCAGTTATTCGCCGAGGTATTGTAGCGCGGCACCCGCGGCAGGGTGATAAGCAACAAAATGCCTTGAAAAACGGAAAACAACAACAACAAATCGTGCAGAAAATACATATTAAATCGGCCCGGAATATCCGCCCATCCGTCTATTTCAAGGAGCAAGTCAGGTTTCAGGGCCACCTCATGTCTTTTGGCGGTGCGGTTAAACATCATTCGTCCGCCGGGTTTCGATTCGGCGGTGAGCAACGAGCCGCGCGTAAACTTAAATTGAATTTCCGGCAAAGGCGTATAAATCAACACGCGCCATGTCCCGTCGATTTGCTTATAAAGTTTGTACGCTTGATCCGCCGGGTTCCAGTTGTTGAAATTTCCCATCACATACAGCGCCGGATCCGCGGGCGTGTACTCCGGAATTTTATTGACAATGAAAACAAAAAGAGGGTGTCGCTCCCATCCGGCAATTTCGGCCTTCACCAAGCGGGGCGAGGCGAGCGCCGCCCGGTTGTACTCCCTGTCCCCGCGGGCATGCCCCGTAGAATCCCCCTCCACCAACGACCATGCGCCCTGCGTGAACTTGTACCGAAAAATTTTGACCGTATCGGGAAGAATAATAAAATAAACCCCGTCGGGCGAGCGGGTCATTTTATAATTTTCGTCGCATGGCCCCCAACCGTTCAGCGAGGAAGCCATATACAAGCTGCTGTCGCTGGTGATAAAAGGCGGATGCCTGACCACTTCTATGCGCACCTGCGCCGAGGACAAGAAAGGAAACAAAAAGAAAAACAATAGCTTTTTTCTCATGGGGGCAAACAAATTTAAAACGCCTCAAAAAACTCTGTTAATAAAATAAACCTCTCCTTTTTTTAGAAACAGCGGTCTTTGATGCTTTTTTGCCAACAGGGTGTTTTTAGAGGAACCCAAATTTATAAATAAAAAATCAATGATTTTGACATGAACCCGAATCCCGCTTGTTTCGTGCCGGCATTGGCTTATGCGGCTATCGGCAATCCCAAAGAGATTTGACAGTTATAGAAAACCTGATTGAATGGCAAAACTATGATGCCCTTCGCTTTCCGAATATCAAAGCCAAGAGCAACGCAATCACATCATCAGACGCATCAGCGGTTCAGACAATGTACTATCGAAAACAAACAAGGGCGAAAAAAAAACTTCCGCCCCCGCTAATTTTTCGACCATGTCCCGCAAAACTATTTCCCCGCGCCCACACCATTAATATAAGGCAGTTTATCATTCTTGGCATCGCTTCTCCACCATACGGATCCTGATGCATTCAAATTTCCTTTGTTAGCCACATCGGCTAAATGCCTTACTGTATAAATGCCATAAGGATTGCCGGTTGCATTATAGGCAGGAATGTTTATCGTGTAGCTTTTCGCCGTTCCGTCTTGCGCAGTAATGGTGAATGT
>Ga0081606_1000454_pt1 | contig 17170 bp, 9 predicted proteins | sample EareggfetidaYelm_FD_71127 | JGI IMG/M metagenome (GOLD analysis project Ga0081606, IMG submission 71127) | Earthworm egg capsule microbial community from the University of Washington, USA - E. fetida Yelm (SPADES assembly) (version 2) | ecosystem: Host-associated > Annelida > Reproductive system... | reverse complement strand
CCGTAGAGTTTAGCGATTTGTTTGTGCGACAATTCTTTCACCGTTACCGTCATGGCGATATTTTTGGCGGGGCGGTCGTTGGCTTCTTTGGGTTCGGCCGCGATTTTGTCAATGACGTCCAACCCCTTAATCACTTTCCCGAACACCGTATATTCTCCGTCTAAATGCGGCGCGCCGCCCAGTGTTCTGTAAGCCTCTAAACGCTCTTTCGGAACCTCTTTTTTAATGACGATGCCCGTTTCTCTTTCCACGCGGGGAATTAAAGCGCTCAATGCTTGTTGGTAGCCCTGCATGTCGTTCTTTAAATAAAAAGCGTTGAGCGAATCAAGCGCTTTTCGGTGAGTTGAATCGCTGAAGAATTTTTGCATGGCTTCGTTCATTTTTGGCTGATTAATGCGCAATTCATCCAGTTTCGATTCGGGGACGGGGGTTCCGTGCACGATATAAAATTGAGAGCCGCTCGAAGCCTTGGCGGGGTTCATTCCGTCGCCCAAACGTGCGGCCGCCAACGCGCCTTTGTGATGGAAAAATTTTGGATTAATTTCGGCTTCAATGGTATAGCCGGGTCCACCGTTGCCCAGCGCCTTTCCCGCCTCCGCCCGCTTCGACTCCGGATCGCCGCCTTGAATCATAAACCCCGAAATGACGCGGTGAAACAAGGTGCTGTCATAGAATTTTTCTTTTGCCAACTTAATAAAATTGGCTTTGTGCTTGGGCGTTTCGTCGTAAAGAATCGCCGTCATGTCGCCGTACTCGGTGTGGATGGTAACGACCGCGTCGCGCTTTTGAGCGCAGGCGCAAATGGAAAGCAAAAAAACAACGGGTGAAAGAAATTTAGTCATGGCAAGTAAAATTAATTTAAGGCGCAAAAAAACAAAATAGAATTAACATTTAAAAAAGCATTTTTAAAATTTTTTGTCGGTCAGGAGTGAAAGGCTTTTGCCGCCTGCAACGAGACGTGCATAAAAATCATTTTGGCGCTTCCGTTTCTCTCCAACTGATAAGGGGCGTCGTTGATGCAACGATAGAAAATTTCCAGTTTCCCGAGGGTTAAAAGACGGCTCAATTTTGTGACGCGCTCCAGTTGCTCCCCCTGCAGACGATTGAGCGTCGGCACATTGCCCAGTTGCATCACGGTTTCGCGCAACATGGCCAAAGCATACAGCAAAATGGCATATTGCGATTGCTTATCCATTTCATGAAATTCATCGGCCATTTTTACGAGTTCGGCGTACCGTTGAGAATAGCAAGCCAGCATCCAATTGAAAAAATAATCAAACTGACGGTCTGTTTGTTGCAAAAGATTTTCCGCCATTGAAATATTTCCCTCCGAGATTTGAATAATTTCGGTCAGTTGTTTTTCGGGGAGTTCATATTTGGACGTCAGATAATGCCGAAGTTCTTCGTCGGTAAGCATGGGAATGCGGACTGCCTGCGTTCTGGAAATTATCGTGGGCAATAGTTGTTCGCTTTCGTTGGTTACTAAAATAAAATACGTTTGCGTCGGGGGTTCTTCCAGCATTTTCAAAATCACGTTAGAGGTTGAAAAGTGCATGAGTTCGGGCAGCCAAATGATGACCGCTTTGCAATGGCTTTCATAAGGTTTCAGCAACAAGCTGCGAAGCATCTCGCGACCTGTTTCCACCGATATGATGGGATTTTTATCCTCTCCTTTATAATAGAACGTCCAATCGTTGAGCGAACCAAAAGGCTTTTCTTTCAAAAACAGCCGCCACTCTTTTAACGCCGCGGTGCGCAGGGTCTCGTCGGTTTTTGCGGTGTACGGAAAAAAGAAATGGGTGTCGGGGTGGATAAATTTGGCGCTTTTCACGCATGCCGGGCATTGTCCGCAGGAGTCGTCGCCTTGGTTCGTGCAGTGGATGTATTGCGAAAACGCCGCCGCCATCGGCAAATTGAGAGACCCCGGAGAACCTGAAAATAATTGAGCATGAGCCACATGGTTTGACTTAACCGCGTGTTTTAATTTCTCCTTCAACAACGCGAGCCCCGGAATTTCTGAAAATAACATGAGGATTTTTTTTGGGGACAAAGATATATGAATTAATGGTCAATGATTCATGATTCTTCGCGGAGGAGGGCATCCCAAGGGAGGCGAGAAGGATGAGGGGATGAGGGGATGAGGGGATGAGGGGATGAGGAGGCGAGGAGGCGAGGAGAGAGGAGGCGAGAGAGGCGAGGAGGGGTGAGATGCTATTAATCATTAAATCCCTACCTTTGCACCCAAATTTTTTATTTATCATTTATCATTTTTTATTCATCTGGTCTCAATCATTTATCATCAACCATCAACCATCAACCATTAATCATTAATCATTATTTATGAAGCCTGCTCGATATTTAGTAACGGCTGCCTTGCCATATGCCAACGGTCCCAAACACATTGGTCATCTGGCGGGGGCTTATATTCCGGCGGATGTGTATGTGCGCTACCAGCGTCTTCGGAAACGCGATATTCTTTTTGTGTGCGGCAGCGATGAACACGGCACAGCCATTCCCAATCAGGCGCTGAAAGAGAACACCACGCCGCAGGCCATTATAGACAAGTATCATGCCTTGATAAAAGACTGCTTTTTGAAATTGGGAATGTCCTTTGATATTTACCACCGCACGAGCGACCCGTTGCATCACCAAACTGCCCAAGAATTTTTTCTGACGCTTTACGAAAAGGGCTTGTTGCAGGAAGAAACTTCGGAACAATATTTTGACGAAAAAGCCAATGTTTTTTTGGCCGACCGCTATATTACGGGCATTTGTCCGAAATGCAATTACGACCACGCCTACGGCGACCAATGCGAAAGATGCGGTTCAAGTTTGAGTTCCGGGGAATTGAAAGAACCGCGCTCTGTGTTGAGCGGGAATCCCCCGGTGTTGCGGGCTACGAAGCATTGGTATCTGCCCTTGCAACGCTATGAAAAATGGTTGTCGGAATGGATTTTGGAAAAGCATAAAGACGACTGGAAACCTAATGTTTACGGGCAGTGCAAGTCGTGGATTGATTCGGGATTGCAACCGCGGGCCATGACGCGCGATTTGGATTGGGGCATAAAAGTCCCCCTGCCCAAAGCCGAAGGGAAAGTACTGTATGTGTGGTTTGACGCCCCCGTCGGCTACATTTCAGCGACCCGCGCTTTCTTCGACGAAATGGCGTCGGGACAAAAAAAATACGCCATGCCGCAACGCGACTTCGGCGCCGTGAAAGCGGATGACTGGAAAAAATATTGGTGCGAAGACGATACCCAACTGGTGCATTTCATAGGCAAGGACAACATTGTTTTTCATTGTATTATTTTTCCCGTCATGTTGCGCTCTTCGGAGCAGTACATTCTTCCGCAAAATGTGCCGGCGAATGAGTTCATGAATTTGGAAGGCGATAAAATGTCCACGAGCCGCGGCTGGTCGGTGGAGATGCACGACTATTTACACGAATTTCCCGACAAACCCGATGTGTTGCGCTATGCCCTGCTCGCCAATTTGCCCGAAGCGAAAGACAGCGAGTTTACGTGGAAAGATTTTCAGGCTAAGAATAACAATGAGCTGGCCGCCATCTTCGGGAATTTTATCAACCGAACATTGACGCTGACAGCCAAACATTTCCGCGGTCAAGTGCCGACAGCCAATTACAACGAGGCGGATAAAAAAACAGAGGAGGCAATAAAAACATTCCCCGAACGCATCGGCGCGGCCATTGAGGCGTACCGCTTCCGCGAGGCGACGGCGCTCTTCATCGACTTGGCGCGGACAGGGAATAAGTATTTGACGGAAAACGAACCTTGGAAATTGTCGGCCGACTTGGAACGGATGGGCAGCGTATTGAATATGGCTTTGCAAATTTCGGCGGCGTTGGCCGTGGTGAGCGAACCTTTTCTTCCTTTTTCCTCCCAAAAACTGAAGGAGATGCTCCGTTTGAAACCCGTTTCGTGGGAGGAGGCGTCGACCCCCTTGCTTCAGGCAGGACATGCGTTGGGGGAGAGCAAACTGTTATTTGAAAAAATAGAAGACTCCGCCATTGAAGGACAAATCCAAAAGTTATTAAAAATTAAAAATGCCCTAAAGCCTGCGGAAAATATCGCCGCGCCAAAAGACGAAGTAACCTTCGACGAATTTGCCAAAATGGACATTCGCATAGGGCAGATACTCTCGGCGGAAAGGGCAGAGAAATCGAAGAAGATATTGAAACTGCAAGTGGACATAGGTCTCGACGTCCGCACGGTGATGAGCGGCATCGCCGAACATTATGCCCCGGAAGAGTTGACGGGGAAGCAAGTTGCGTTGATGCTGAACTTAGTCCCGCGCAAAATTATGGGCGTGGAATCGCAAGGCATGCTCCTGATGGTCTCCGAACCCAACGGAAAATTGCGGCTGTTGCAACCTTCTGAAATTGTGGCGATAGGATCCACAGTTAAATAATGATTAATGGTTTGGTTAATGCCTCTTCGCGGAGGAGGACACACCAAGGCGACACGAGGGATGAGAGGGCGCTTCTCAAAATTACGGTCACTAAGTGAATAGCTTCAGAATGGCTAATGGTTAATGAGGGATGTCGGCACACCCCATTCGCCCACCTGATCCCTTTGGGGTCAGCGTACCCCCCGCGCTGTTCTGACTGACGAGTTGCATCGTTTCTGAAAATCAGTAAGTTGCAAATAAACGTGAGCCGCAGAAGTCAATGCCGTCGCGGAACAGGAAAGCAGAGCGCCGCATGCGGACGACTCCAAAGGAGGCCTATTTCCCTGGTTTCCCGTACACATTAAAATCTTTCGGACTATGGGCTTTCAATCGCCTTATTTTCAATGATAAAAAAAAATTTGTCGGAATAACTAAAAAATCTATATTTGCAACTACAAGTTTAAATCTTCAGATTATGACAGAATTTTTTGACTATTTTACAAAGAATTATCCGCAGTTTGTTCCCATATCGACCACTGCTTTGGTTTGCTTTTTTGTCTATAAGTTTTACCTTAAAGCAGAGGGATTTTCAAAGGAATGGACTGACCTTAAAACAAATTACTTCCCAAAATTTGAGGAACGGTTTGTCAAATCCGATGATAGATTTGTGCTCCTTATCAAGGAAATGGCGGAACTTAGAAAGGAAATGAATGAGCGGTTTGCCAAATCGGATGAGCGGTTTGTGCTCCTTATCGAGAAATCGGATGAGCGGTTTGCGGAACTTAGAAAGGAAATGAATGAACGGTTTGTGCTCCTTATCGAGAAATTGGATGAGCGGTTTGCGGAACTTAGAAAGGAAATGAATGAACGGTTTGCGAACCTTACCAAGGAAATGAATGAGCAATTTTTGGAATTTAGAAAGGAAATGAATGAGCGGTTTGCCAAGTCAGATGAGCGGCTTGCGGAACTTAGAAAGGAAATGAATGAGCGGTTTTTGGAATTTAGAAAGGAAATGAATGAACGGCTTGCCAGAATAGAGGAACGGCTTGCCAAATCGGATGAGAGGTTTGTGAGCCTTATCGAGAAAATGGATGAGCGATTTTTGGAACTTAGAAAGGAAATGAATGAGCGCTTTGCCAGAATGGAGGAGCAATTTGCGGAACTTATCGAGAAATTAACCGTTACTCACTAATCATTCAGCGTTGTTTGCTTAAGGATTGGCGGATTCAAGTCACAAATGCAATTTTTTATCCTTGTTTATATTATTGGTAAAATGCCCCCTTTAATAATGGTTAATGATTAACGCCTCTTCGCGGAGGAGGGACTCTCCGGGGCGACACCAGGGGCGAGAGGGATGCCGTGCCGCGGATACCGTGGGATGTCGGGTATGCTTGGGACACGGACACTCCATTAATCATTAATCCTTTAACCGCTGCGCTCCGTTTGTTTTAATTTTTTTTACCAAACCCCAATTAAATTTTATACCTTTACAAGTGAATGTACGCGCGTAGTTTTGCGGATTGCAAGAAAAAAAGAAAGCAAGTGAAAAAACACTTTCATACAGGTTGCAATTACTGCTTTTCGGTTATTCAAGGAAATTTAACCGAGTTTTTAAAGGTTACTTTTCTCCCTTTTTTTATATATATAAAGGGGATACTGATTTCTTATGAAGCGATTATTCACGAAAACTCGAATTAACATGCCGCGGCTTATTTCTATGATAGGAGGATTGAAAAAGTATAAAATAGCGACGACATTTCTTGCTCTTATGCTTATTGCCCGAACGGTCGAGGCACAGGCTCCTTGTTCGACGTGCGGCGTAACGGATAATGGAAGCAATCCTCCGTGTCCCGGCGGGGCGAGTGCGTTGCGCATAAGAGCTACATGCGACGTGGCGCCCTTAAGGGTGACCATTTATAGCAGTACAGGCACGGCGGTTTATACAAATACAATCGGACTGACCACCCTTGACGCCGAGCAGGGCGTGTCTCCCGGGACCTATCGGGCCTCTCTCACTTGCGGCAGCACAGAGCGCGGAGACTATACTATTCAGGTTCAATCGCCGACGCCTACGGCCACTATCACTCGGCAAGGTTCTCCCTCTTCTGTGGGCACGGTATGCAATACCCCCGGGCTTGTGCTCGCTCTGAACGGAACCTCTTATGACAATGCCGCGGTGTCTTGGAGCGGCGCCCCCGATAATGACCCTTCGGGATCCGCAGGCATTATTGCCAACCCCTCGGCCTCTTCTTCCACGCTGACCCAAATTCCCGAAGGAAGCTATACTTATACCTATACCGTGACCAAGACGGGGTGCGCCCCCTTAACGGCCACCGCCGCGTTGCGGGTGGTTAATATTCCTCAAATGAACCCGATTGGCAATATCGAAGTTTGTTCGGGAGACCGTGTGGGACCCATTAATTTTACGGCTCAAAATACCGCCAATCCGCCTTCTTTTACTTGGACCAACAGCAGAACTTCCATTGGATTGGAGTCGAGCGGAAACGGCAACAGCATCGGAGCGTTTACGGCCTCTAATACCCAAGCAGGCGTGGCGGAGGCCTCTGTTACGGTGATAGCCGCCAACAACGGCTGCAGCACTGACCCCCCGATAGCCTTCCTCATAAGAGTTTATCCGCAGATAGACGCTCAACTGTTGAAAGATAAGGAAACGTATTGTGCAGGAGAAAATATTGTTTTGAGGGTGACCACCAATGTGGGAGACGCTTTTACTTGGACGGGGCCGTCGGGCTTTTCGCGAGAAACAACGGGAAACACGGCCGCCTCGCGACAGGTTACTATTCAGAATGCAACCACTCAAAACACGGGAAATTACTCCGTGATAGTGAAAATCGGCACCGGGGGATGTCGTCGAACGATAACTTCCTCTGTAAACGTGATACAAGGCCCTGATTTCAGAGTGACCGATCAAACGATTTGCGATAATAATTGGGAAGGTTTTGCGGTCAACTCGCCTGCGGTGACGCACGGAAGCGCCCCGGGACTGAACTATAGCTATTGGTTTGACGAAGCGGCCACTTCTTCTATGCCCAGTACTTACAGAATACCAAGAACAGGCGGCGCCTTCTATATTCGCACTTCGGGAGCGGGGTGTGTTTTAACAAAGCGCGTGGCGGTGACGCCAGCTCCCGCACCGGTGATAAATGTAACCAATCCGCCCCCCGTATGTAAGAACAGCCCCAGCCTGCCGTTTAACTTGAGTACCGCCGTACAGCCCGGCACCCCTCCTCCGGGGGTAGTTTATTCATATTTGCAATCGGATAATTCCCCGCTTACGCTTACCGCCAACCGTCCTTTGGTGAATGAGGCAGGCACTAATACATACTACGTTAGGGGAGTCGCCACAAACGGATGTTCTACTACAGCGGAGATTACCGTGAAAATAAATGCCGCTCCCAACATTACTATGGGCAGTCCGCCGGCGATATGCGGTTCGGCGAATGCGGTTCGGGTGAATTTGGCGGATCCCTCGCTCATTGGCTTTGGCTCAGAATCGGCGGATGCCCCCACAGCAGATACTTACCCCTATACCTTTTGGGCAACCGACAGAGGCGAGGGTACTCCGCAAAATCCGGGCACTCCCGCTCTTACGGCTACTGTTGACGCCCCCGGCCAAGGCAGAGCGAAACTTATCCCTCCTTCTAGCGGAAGCCCGCCCGGCACCCTTCCTACCTGGGAGTTTCTTGTGCCTACTGACCTCGCCATTCCTGATGGCGAGGTCAGGAAGACTCATACTTATTATGTTCAAGCCGTAAAAACGTACAACGATCCTGCTCCTGCCAATCGGTGCATCAGCGTTTCCCGAGTGGATGTGATTGTAGCTCGACCGCCGACTGTTACTTTGGTGACAAGCGCGGCGAATTTTTTGTGCGGTACGGCAAAAGCAAATTTGAATAATTACATAAGCCAAACCGAAGGTCAAGGCGCGACTACTCAATTTCTGGCCTCAAATCAGATTACTCCCGTTTCCCCCGAAAGGGCGGGCGCGGGTACTTATTATGTGCGGCGAACCACGTTCGACGGCTGTTCGACCATCGCCGGACCAATCACCATCCGACAGTTTGACAATCCCACTCTTACCGTGACGAACATTTCGTTCTGCTACGATCCCTCCAACACAACAGGCTATCCTTTGGGAGGAATGGTTACCGCCTTCAACGGCACTTCTCTGCTGAAATTTTCAAAAACGGACGCCTACAACGATGATTATACCGATCAGATTTTACCGTTGCCTGTCCCCTCCGCTTCATTCACCCCCTCCGAGTTCAATACGGGGATTTCTAATCAACCAATTTGGGTGTGGGGCTCTAGAGGGAATGGAGCCGGTTTTGGCTCATGCAGTACGCGAGTAAGCGCCCGTATCACCGTAAAGCCGTTGCCTAGAGTAAGGGTTCCGTTTGGCGTGCATGACCTCTTATGCAACAACGGAAAAACAAAAATGTCTCCTCAGGATGAAAACGTACCCAGGTATGTTCCGCTGCCAAGCGCTTCCGCGGCTTATACCTGGCGGCGGGAAAGGTGTGACAGAGACGGCAACACGGCGGCCCCCGGGCCTGGCACAATGACCATAGTCCCCGCAAGCGCCACTCAAGACCTGCCGTTGCCTCCTCCGATAGTTCAGACGTTAAGCATTGCCGGAGCCAACTTTGGCTATGTAAAATATACCTTTACGGCCGTGCTGAATGATTGCCGCAGTCAAAATACTAACAATAACTCTATCATTGTTCCGGTGGCCAACACGGCCTCGCTTACTGTGCCTTCCGCGCAATTTGATATGTGCGGCGGACCGGTGAGCAACGGGGCGCCCACCGCCACTCACATACCGCTGACCGCCAATATTACCCCGGCCGCGGGAGGAACTGTTATTTACTTTAACTGGACGGTAAATGCAGTGCCCGCCAGCGACGGAACCTTTGTTAATGTAACAAACCCGCCGCTTGGAGATACAAGAAGACCCCCTGTAATCCAGGCGACTACCATAGCAGGAACGGCCACAGTCAGCGCCCCCATTCAGGATGTTCTCCGAAATCCGACGAATCATGACTTAAGCGTGAACTATGATATTATTCCTTTGTTGCAGACAACGGATGAGCAAGGAGTAACTGCCTACTGCTTAGGCTCCTGGTCCCGAAGTACGGTGACCGTGCATCCCGTGCCGCAAATTAATAAACCAGACAACCATGCGGTCACGGCGTGCAATAACGGCAAGCTAAATACGGTCCTTGGTTCCACGGTGAGCGGCACAAAGTACTATTGGGAAATAACGCCTCCATTGGCGCCGGGCGATCCGCTTCCGGCGACAGGCATTGTACAGCATAGGCCTGACAACGGCGCACCGCAAGACTATACCATATTTAGAGACCAAACGCTGCTGACGCCAAACCCCGGCAATGACGTAAACTTCACTTTCAAGGTGACTCCCAATTATGGCTATTCTCAAAATCCACACTTCATTGGGTGCAGCGGAAATTCAGCGGACGACTTTAGGGTTACTCTTCATCCGCATGGGTATCCTGTCCTAAGTTCGGTTACGCAAAACGATCCCTTCCCTGACATTTGCGCCTATTTTACGGACCCGTCTCCCACTGAACTGTCCTCTCCCGCCCCCCCGTTGCCGCCCAATGTGAAGATTGCTCTTTCGTCTGATGTGGCAGGCGCTTCTCCGCTTCCGTCGGATATTTCTTATAGTTGGACGATTGGCGGAGATTATTTACGAAATCCAAACGTGAACTTTATTAATGGTTTTGCCGAACAAAGCACGCCAATTCCTGCTTCTCAAATAAGCGCGGCCTTGACTTTGAACTTGATCGACGGAACTCCTGATGAAATCAGGTCGTTTCGAACTGCCGATCGCTCCATATTTTACAATATCACCGCGCACTATAACGGTTGCCAAGGGGCTCCATTCCAAGTTCCTCTTAGGTTGCGTCCGGTCCCCGTTATAACAGAGATTGGCGTGGCCGGGGGGGCGACCAATGTTTGCAATGGCGGCGAGCCTGTCAATATTAACGTAACGTCTTCGTATTTGGGCAATAATACGGTGTACAGATGGAGACTCCCTCCGTCTTCTGAAGTGTCTGGCAATCCTACAGAATTGGCGCTGGGCTGTTGCAGCGGAGGGCCGCAGACTTCTCCCCTGCCTGTCAGCATTTCCTTCATGGATAATGAACCGCGTACTATGACGGTGTATGTGACGCCGACCCGTACATCCACCAACTGCACAGGCCGCCCCGCCCCCGTTACCATCACCATGTTGCCCAAACCCGATGTGCAGGCGCTAGGCCGCCTCGGCATTTGCCTTGGCGAGCGTTGCGTATTGAATTTATCAAGCCCCAACAACGTGGCCGGCGTCTTGTATAAATGGAGACCCAAAACCCCTCCCGATGAATTGGAGCTTGTCCCCGACAATAAATACGCGGACTATGATAACACCCTTCCTGCGGCAGGCCCTATTACGGATACATGGAGGCTGAAGGCCGGGGGCCTGGCTTTTTCCAGAGAGGCTCTTATTTCGTATGAAATTATCCCCTGGTTGGATCAATGCAAAGGAACCGCCGCCGCTGTTGAAGTTACGGTTTATCCTGTTATTACAGGCACTAGGGTTCTTAACGCTCCTCTCGCCCCCGGGGTGTGCAGCGGCACCACGGTGCAGATGAGCTTGCTTCCCCAGCCTTCGGTGGAAGGGACAAAATTCAAATGGAACGCGATGTTTTCAAACAATATTAAGGGCGTGAGTTCAGAGGCTTTAGGCATCGAGGGGGGCATATCGCAAAAGGTGTATAATACCGGCACCGCCCCGGAGACGGTAACCTATAATATAACGCCGATACTTACTTTTACCCAAGAGCCGATGGCGGAGTGTACAGGCACAGGGAACGGGACTACGCAAACCTTAGTAATAAATCCCGTTCCTGATCTTGCTTTTAGAGCTGCTCCTTCTCTCGTGTGCAGCGGAGAGGAGGGGGCTTTGTTTTTCTCCAATAACTTGACCTTGACTGACCCCGCCGCAGTGTATTATAGTTGGACGGTCAATACGCCCGATGATAATCGTATCTCAGGGCAAAGAGTATCGGCGCCGCCTGACTTGGGAGGCACCGGAGAAATCAGTTCCGATTACGGGAGATTGGTCAACAACTTTGGAAGCGAGCAGTCCATTGTGTTTGTAGGAAACGCAGAAGCGAGATACCCCCGTGCCGATCCGACAAATCCGTTGAGGTGCAAAGGCGTGGCTAAATCCGTTTCGGTAAAGGTCGAGCCTAATCCTTCCATGAATGAGCCGGCGGATATGTCTATTTGCAACGGCGATAATCTATCGGTTGTTTTGAGCAATAACAATAATTTTGGCACATTCTATACTTGGAATTTAGGCACCCCGGATAACGTGAACAGAGACGGCGTTCAGGAGGCGACCGGAGGCGAGGAGAATCTTGGCCCTATAAGCGGCGTGTTAACTTTGAACAATGCCGCCGAAGAGGGGACCGTTCCCATTACCATCACCCCCCACATCAGGAGTTCCGATAACACCCGGGATTGCGCGGCCACGGACGCGAGCAGCAAAACGGTAACCATTAAGGTGCTTCCGGTGCCCGTGCTTGATCCCATTGCCCCGGCCGCCCTTTGCAGTCAAGGCACGGTTTCAATGACATTTTCCTCCAACCCTCCCGGCACCTCTTATTTTTGGAGCAACGACAATGTCAAAACAGGGTTGTTGCCATCGGGAACAGGCTCCGGCATCCATGCTACGGCGGCTCTAAATAATAGCAACAGGGATGCGGTGAGCACTCTTACGGTCTATCCTTCTATTGTCTATCCTCCTTCTGCGGTTTCTCCTTCGGTAACTTGCATTGGCCGGCGGCAATACACGACGCTTACGGTGCACTCGGCGCCTGATGTGGTGGCGGTAGCCAACAGCCTGCTCTGCAGCGGGACGGTTCCAGGAATCACGTTGACCAATCCCAACGGGATGTCGGGCACGCTCTACACTTGGACGGCAGCCTCTACCAATGTAAATGGCGCGGAATCTCAAACCGTGCCCTCCGCTTCCTTTACGTCCGACGCGCTTACGCCGAGTACTTCTCAGCCCGGCACTGTAGTGTACACCTTCCGCGCGAAGGAGATCATCAATAATTGCGAGGGGCCGCCCCAAGATCCATCGACTGTCATTCAGGTAAACCCCGTGCCGCAGGCCGCCGCCGTCCGACCCAATCAAAGGATATGCCCCGGCGACGAAGCGCCCATCAGCTTGAGAGGCACCGTCGGGCGAACCCCGGATGCTTATACTTGGGAAGTGAGCCACGTGAGCAATGTGACAGGATATGTAGCCTCGCCTCAGGAAAAGAAAAACGTGACGCAAATAGACGACCGTTTAACCTTGCTGGATCAAACTCTGGAAGGCAGGATTTCCTACAAAATCAAGCCTTGGATCGGCAACTGCTCCGGAAATGAATTTCAGGCAGACGTTGTTTTATCTTCGGGACTTCACGCCCCTACGCTTCATCCGACGAGCCAAGAATTCTGTATCGATGAACAGGTCACGCTTTCGACGGGCTCTTCCGACGACGTGCACTTCCAATGGTATGTTTCGGCAGAAGACGGCCGCGCCGGCACGTGGCAACAGGTGGAAAACGGAGGCTATTATGCAGGCGCTCAAAGCCACGCTTTATTGATTGAATCTGTTCCTGCCAGATTCCATAACCAAGTTTTCAAAGCCGAATTTACAGACAAAAATTGCCCTAATTCTAAAACAGAGTCCGCCTCCGCAAAGCTTACCGAAAAACTCCACGGCGCCGCTGTTTCGGCCTCCTCTTCCGCAATTTTGGCAGGCAACTCGGTATCTTATTCCTACACCGCAGACCTCACAGACGAAACTTCTTATCAATGGGATTTTGGCGACGGATGGAACTCCAAAACCCAGAACCCCGTGCATTTTTATTATAGCAAAGGAATATTTGAAACGCACTTGCTTGTTCAAAGAAAGGGATGCGAAAAAGATTTATACCCTCCGTCGGGGGCAACAATAGTCACAGGGTCTGATTCTTACGGCGACATTGTAACGGGAGACCCCTCTTTTGACAAGGGAGTGTCTGCCTATCCGATGCCGGTGAAAGACCAGCTCACCATTGAAACCAAGGATGACATTTCAAAGGTTGAAATACGGAGTCTGCAGGGCGCTGTGGTCTCGTCGGAAAAAGCAAGCGGGAAGAAAGCCGTGACGTCTATGCGCGATTTGGCAGCGGGAATTTATGTGCTGACCATTACGCATGAATCGGGCGTCTCTGTCCTGAAGGTAGTTAAATATTAAAGTGAATCTCTATGAAACTCATCCTTTTTTTCGCGCTGATTGGGTTGGCTCTTTTACCTTCTTGCGACAATACAAATAGGCGCTTTTATCCGCCTAAACTGAAAATAGAGAACCCGGAGACGGGACAATATTCGTCGGACGGGTTTTATGCCGACTCGGTGAAGAATGTCTTTAAAACAAGGGCGCTCTCTAAAGCCTATATGTTTGAAGTCCACGCCTACGACTTGGGCATCGGGCTTTCCGGAATTAAGTATAGCATAGACGTCGGACAAGGCGTTTTGCAAGACGCTTCGGGGACGGCTTTCACAAGCAACTCCATTGCCAAAACCGATACCGTACAAACCTTCTTGTTCGCCCCCTCCAAGTCGGACGTGTATCGGGTTTCTTTTCGCGCCTATAATCACTACGGCGTGGAAGGCGACCCGGTGACGCTTTCCCTCTTTGTGTTTGATAATTTATTGCCCGAAGCCAAACTCGCTTGTTCGGCAGACCCCGACCCAAGCCGCGGCCCGCATGCCATGATACTCGACGCCTCGGCAAGCTATGACCGCGACAAAAAGTATGGCGGGGATATTGCTACTTATGAGTTCACGATAACAGAAAACGGAAAAACGCACAAGGACAGAATTTATGCCCCCAAGCGGTATGTGCAGTTTTCCGACGCAGGCGTTTACCAAGCCTCTTTGACGGTGTATGACAACGACGGAGCGGCTTCCGCTACGGTCTCTATTGATATAATCGCGCCGTAAAATAAGGGCAGCGGGAGAAGCCATAAATTATAAATTTTGAATTGTCCGTTATAAATTATAAATTGTCCGCTAAAATTGGGGGTTATGAACTATAAGTTATTGATTGTCGGCGGCGAGTTATCGCTCAAAGTAGGACTCCTTTGCCTGCTTGGAAATTGGGCTTCGGCACAGCGAGTGATTTGCCCTGCCGACTATCAAGACATCACGGGACGGGGTTTGTTGGCGATAGAAGCGGGGGCGGGGACGAAAGCCTCGCGGGGCATTACAGGTACGCTCGGCATGGCGTATTATATACAGTCGGAGAAAAATTTCGCGCGCGGCCAATACCATTTCCCGAATATGTTTATCAAAGCGAACTTGGCTTACGCCCAAGACAAGCTGAAGGAAGAGGACAGAGGCAGTCTTGACCACGCGGCTTTCACGTTTGACCTTGCCTTCGGTTATATCCCTTTCAATATAAAGGATATAGTCTATCCTTCTTTGTTTGCGGGGGCGTTTCTTGCCAATGATTTTTTGACGGGAGCGCCCAATGCCGTTTCCGCCGAGACCAAAAGCAGACTTAACTCCCTTTCTCCCGGCGGTCTGTTCGGACTTGAGATTATGACCTTCTTCGGACACCCGCGATTGGCTTTGGTAGTTCACGCCGATCAGCGTTATTTGGCAAGAGATACCTTTTGGGGAGCGAAACGCCAATATTTCTGGCTTGGCTTACGTTATCATTTAATGGATGTAAAGCGAGTGAAGCACTGACAGTTTAGCGAAACGAAAAGGCGCGTTTTACGTTATATTTGACGAAAGCGAGCGAAACATGAGTAATTTTAATCAAGCGGAACCGCCTACTGCGTCTCCTTGCGCCGGCTCCCCTTACTCCATCAGATTATCAGACCCTTCCCGCGCCACCAATACCCTGTTTACGTGGACGGTTACGGTGTCCCCCGCGCTCACAGGCACAGGCGGGCAAAATCAATCGACGCCGACATCAGGGCCTATTGCAGGACGCTTCACTTCCAGATCCACTCAGAGCGAGCACGTAGTTTATACCGTAACCCCCGTGGCCGACGGGTGCACGGGAGCCTCCTCGGAGGTACGCATTACGGTAGGCTTTCCGGTTTGCATTACAATGCAACCGCCTGAATCGTTGCCATTTTGCAGCGGCGAAAAAATGGAATTGAGAGTACAGACCTCGGGGAGCGGAATTATAACCTATCGATGGAAAAAGGGCGAACAAGAAATTCCCGGCGCCCACTCGAATTATTTTGTCGTGGAGCGCATGACTTATAATGACGCAGGAATATACTCGGTGGCTGTCAGCGACGGGTGTACTACCGAAGCTATCTCCAACCCAATTAACGTAACTGTGTCGCCTGATGCCCGTTTTCGGGGGGCAGAGCCCAAGATTTCCCCTTCTGAAACCATTGATTATACAAGCTATGCCGACTTTTCTTTAACAGGTGCCCCGCAAGGCTCTTCTTTAACGTGGGATTTTGGGGATAACACAGGAACCTCGCCGTTGCCTGCCCCGCGACATTACTATTATGCGGCAGGGACTTTTCAGGCAAAACTTCGCGCAGAAATCACGCCCGATTGTTTTAAAGAGTTCCCGCTTACAGTTACGGTGAATGGCCCGCAGGTTGAGCCTGTTATTGCGGGCGCGGAAAAGGACGTTTCAACAGACGTTTCAACAAGCGTATATCCCAATCCCGTGAAAGAAACGCTTTATTTCAAGTCGGAATACCCTGTCCAAGCCGCCGAACTCTATGATTTTACAGGAAAAAATATAGTCTCCCTCCTGATTTCAGGAAAGGAAGGGCAAATGAATGTAGAAAACTTGCGGCAAGGCATCTACTTGTTGCGGCTGAAAACAACGGGCGGAATGTTTCACTTTAAAGTAGTGAAACAATGAGCACAACACATTCCCATATCGCAAAACTGATGCTGTTGGCCGCGCTGGGCTTGGCGGCATGCTCCAATACTTTTGATTTTATGGAAAAAGAATTGGACGGACCTATACTTTATTTTGGAAAAGACACCACCAACCGCGCCGCCTCGACAAAGGTGTTTTTCAAAAACCTCCCCGAAGGACAACGGTTTCCTTTCAAGTTTCATATCACGCCCGACCAAGTAGGCTCTTTGGCTGAAATCACCGTTACTGTGGAGGGCGGAGGCGGCACATTGAAAGCAGCCGATAATTTGGTTGTCCTCCAAGCGGAAGGCAATCATTTGAAGGGGGCATTTCCCGCGCAAAAGAATACCCGACTCGAACTCTCATTCCTGCCCGACACGGAGAAAGGGGAGGTGATCTATAAGTTGATATTTGCCGCCCGCTCTCGCCATGGGATTGTCTCGAAAATAAACGTCAGTACCTTAACCATAAAAACATACCAAAATCTCCCGCCTGTGGCCAAGCTGACCGTCACTCCCGACGCCTCCAGCTCCAAATTCAACTACAATTTCGACGTCACAGGAAGTTTCGATCAAGACAAAGGCTACGGAGGCATATTGAAGCGTTATAAATACACCGTTACGGGAACTTCTTACTTGCACGTGTTTTTACTGGAACCGAGCCAGAAACCTTATCCCTACTCTTTTCCGAATACGGGAACTTTTAGCGTGAGCCTTTCGGTACAAGATAATAACGGGGAGTGGTCTCCTCCCGTGGAACAGAAAATTACCATACCGCAGTAATGGTTAA
>Ga0081606_1000337_pt1 | contig 17186 bp, 15 predicted proteins | sample EareggfetidaYelm_FD_71127 | JGI IMG/M metagenome (GOLD analysis project Ga0081606, IMG submission 71127) | Earthworm egg capsule microbial community from the University of Washington, USA - E. fetida Yelm (SPADES assembly) (version 2) | ecosystem: Host-associated > Annelida > Reproductive system... | reverse complement strand
TGTTCCCCCTGATTCAGACCATTAATAAAGGCGCGTAAAATACGGAATGGCAAGCCAACCGCATGAGTTGCAAATTTTGCTGACATCATAAAACACCCCTTGGGCATTGCAAAACAGAGGCTTAAAAACGGGGGCTTTGCCCTCGCCCGAAGAGCGTCATTTCAGGGCTTCGCAATAATCTTCCTCCGTTTAACAGTTAAGAGTTAATTCATTAACAGTTAAATTATTAAATGATTATCGTTAAAGCATTAATATTAACCCTCAAGTGCCAACCATTAATCATTAGCCCGTTAATTCATCAGCCTGAACGGCGTTTTAATTTTATCATATAGTTGGAAATTAAAATAATTTTGTCTTGCTTTGAGCAAACGATTGTTCTAATGTGCGTTTTTGAAAGTGTCGAGTTTTTTTCTAAAATAGAACAAGCGTTTGTCCTAATAAAAAGAATTGTTGAATTTCTAACCCTAAAATCAATGAGCCGGCAATAATTGGGCATAGAGCTTCCCTATATTTTTCGGTACTCTCGCGAGATGAAGTCAAACGAATTTAAACCAAACAAAATACGATGAAAAAGTCTATTATTGCAGTGAGCGGTTTGTGGTTATTTTTTGCCTGCACCCAATCCTCAGACAAAGTACATACCCTCAGCGCCGAGGCGTTGAGAAACAAAATTGCCGGCGGCTGGGCGGGTAAAATGATTGGCGTAACGTATGGCGCCCCGACCGAATTCAGAGCGCTGGGAAAAACCTACGATGATTCCATTCATTGGACGCCGGCCGATATACGCGGAAGTTTATGGCAGGACGATATTTATGTGCAACTTACTTTTATGATGACCATGGATAAATACGGCATTGACGCGCCTGCCAAGAAGTTTCAGGAAATGTTTGCCAAAGCCGGATATATGCTTTGGCATGCCAATGCGCAGTCCCGTAAAAATTATTATGACAGCATTTTTCCGCCCTCTTCAGGCCGCCCTGAGTTTAATGTTCACGCCGATGATATTGATTTTCAAATTGAGGCCGATTATATAGGTTTTATGTGCCCGGGAATGCCCGCTACGGCACTGGCCATGGCCGATAAAATCGGGCACATCATGAATTACGGAGACGGGGTTTACGGAGGCGTTTTTTTAGCGGCGCTTTATTGCGAAGCGTTTTTTGAAACCGATATACCCAAAATCATTGACACTGCCCTTAAATCGTTGCCTGCCGAAAGCGACTATGCCAAAATGATAAACGACGCCATTACGCTGCATCGGCATTACCCTAACGACTGGAAAGCCGCCTGGAGAGAACTGCAAGACAAATGGGGAGACGATCATTTTTGCGGAGCCGGAAGCGACTTTAATATTGACGCCAAACTAAACGGCGCCTACATTGCCATGGGGCTTCTTTATGGCGAAGGCAATCCGGCCAAAACTCTTGAAATCACCACGCGGTGCGGGCAAGATTCCGACTGCAATCCCAGCAGCGCCATGGCAGTACTCGGCGTCGTAATGGGGTTTGACAACCTGCCGCAAGACATGAAAGACGGAGTAACTTATATGGGCGACTCCTTATTTATTAATACCGATTACTCCTTTAATAAAGCGGTTGAAAACACTTACAAGTACGCCGTTCAATTAATCGCGGCAAATGGCGGCAAGGCCACAGAACAAGAAATTACCGTCGTTAAGCAATCGCCGACAGCCCCTGCCTTGGAGGTCTCTTTTCCCGACGTAGTAGTCCGCGATAAAACAATCTCGGTATTTGACGCCGAAGCATTGACGCTGACCGGAAACTGGAAAACAGTGAAAAGAGCTATATGGCCGTCAAAGGAATTGACGGATATGGTTAAATTTTCATCCGCCCCGGGAGACTATATGGAGATTAATTTTTTCGGCACCGGTTTATCCATTGAAGGCAACTGGATGAAAGACGGCGGCATGGCTGATGTATATTTGGACGGCAAAAAGGTACGCATCATTGATACCTATTTCTTTTATAACAATCAGGAGGGAACCGATTACAATATATCGCTTTGGCATGTTACCGGTTTGCAAGAGGGCAAGCATACCGTAAGACTGACAGTGAACGGACAAAAAAACCCGCAATCGCTCGGTACCTCTGTATATATTTCCAGAGCTATAATTTTTAAAACAGCCCCGAAGAAAAGCGCCTCCCATAAATTCTCATTTCAACGCTAAACCGTAAGAAAATTGAAATGTAAGCATAAACTAAATAATTCGGTCGGGCGAAAACCGGGAGCGCACAAACCGACATTCAAAATTGAAAATTCATGCAGGGCTTTGCGTCTGAATAGTTGCAAGTCGGGATAAAACTTACTACATTTGATTCGCGCAAGCATGGCAAACATAGCCTTATAAATATGAACATTGAAAAAAAATACCCGCGGGACATACTGCGCTTCTCCTCTGCATGCAAGATAGCTTACTTTAACCGCTAAACTGATTTAGATAAAAAATATCAGACAAAAAAAATAAAACTTTACAGAAAAAACAAACACTTATTCACATGAAACCAACTGTCATTAGAAGTCGCGGTTTTGGCAATTTGCTTCTCGCAAATTTTCGTAAAAAATTGCCCCTCGTTCTGCTTGCCGTTCTTGTTGCGTCGGCAACTGCATTTTACTGTGCGGCGCATAGTTCCCGCACAATCAAAGTACTTGTGTTTTTTAAAACAAAAGGATATAAGCATGAATCCATTCCCGACGGCGTCGCCGTTATTCAAAACTTGGGCAAGAAACACGGCTTCCTTGTGGACACTACAAAAAACAGCGAGGCATTCACTCAAAAAAATTTGAAGAACTACAAGGTAATTCTGTTTCTAAATACCTCCGGCGATGTGCTCTCGGAAGAGCAACAATCAGAAATGGTTCGATGGCTTCAAGCAGGCAACGGTTTTGTGGGCGTTCATGCGGCGGCAGATACGGAATATGATTGGCCTTGGTACGGCGAATTGGTATGCGCTTATTTTAACGGGCATCCAAGCAATCCAAATGTGCGAAACGCTACGCTGAAAGTGATTGACAAAAAACACATTTCCACAAAACACTTGCCTGAAATTTGGCCGCGCACGGATGAGTGGTACAACTATAAAAACGTCAATCGGGCAATGAAAGTATTAATCAATCTGGATGAGAAATCGTATGAAGGCGGAACAAACGGCGATAACCATCCCATTACGTGGTGCCGCGAATTTGACGGAGGCCGGGCATGGTACACCGGCCTTGGCCACACCAAAGAGGTTTATAAAGACGAGGCATTCATCGAAATGCTTTGGGGGGGTATTCAGTATGCGGCCGCGATAAAGAAATAGCCAAGCAATTAGCGGGGTTGAGTTAAGAAAAAAGCAGAGCGGTAAACTTTGCTGTTGAGGTGCGTTGGAGGGCGAGGGATTAGGATTTATTAGGTTTTAGGATGACAGGATTTTCAGGGCTTGTAACCAACTGATTTTCAACAACAAATTTGACATTAGTCAAAATTAAAAACCGCAAGAGAGGCATCGGCGAGAGCGGGCGTAAGCCTCGAAGGAGGCGAGGGTTAGGGATTGGAAATCCCGACTCGCAGAGACGCACCCAATAATGATAATATAAATCGGGCGGGCAATTGCTCATTTCGGGCACAATCGCTTCCTGACTTGTTCTTTTGGAAAAGAAACGGGCGTTAGGCAAACCCTGTTTTCTCTCTCACGCGGGCGAGTGTTTCTGCGGCAATGGCACGCGCTTTCTTTTCGCCGGCCTTCAATTTATTCTCTACTTCTTGCGGATTATTGATGTAGTGATGAAAGAGTTCTCTCTCTTTTTGGAAGCGTGCGGTTATTGCCTCAAACAGGGCTTGCTTGGCGTGACCATAGCCAAAATTTCCGGCACGGTAACGGCGTTCCAGTTCGGCCGTTTGTTCGGCGGAAGCGACAAGTTTATATAATCTGAAAGTAATGTCGCCGTCGGGATTTTTGGGCGCTTCGAGGGGGACGCTGTCGGTAACGATGGATTTAATTTGCTTGAGCAATTCTTTTTCGGGAAGAAAAATATCAATTGTGTTGTTGTACGACTTGCTCATCTTTTGTCCGTCCGTGCCGGGGATTATCATCACGCTTTCTTGAATTTGCGCTTCGGGCACTACAAACGTTTCGCCCATTTGAATGTTGAAAGCGTTGGCAATGTCGCGCGTCATTTCCAAATGTTGCCGTTGATCTTTGCCTGTCGGCACTACATTTGCATCATACAATAAAATATCGGCAGCCATGAGCACGGGGTACACAAAAAGTCCTGCGTTCACGTCTGCCAGCCGCTCGGATTTGTCTTTGAACGAATGGGCATTGGCCAGCATCGGATAGGGCGTGAAGCAGTTGAGATGCCACGCGAGTTCGCACACTTCGGGGATGCGGCTTTGACGGTAGAGGAAATTTTTCTCGGCGTCAAAACCGCAAGCAAGCCACGAGGCGGCCACCGCGGCGGTATTGGCTTTTCGCACGGACGCCTCTTTGACGGAGGTGAGAGAATGTAGATCGGCAATAAAAAAAAAGGATTGCGTATCTGTTTTTTCTGACAGTTTGATGGCCGGCAAAATAGCGCCTAGTAAATTTCCTAAGTGCGGACGGCCGGTGCTTTGTATTCCGGTAAGAATTCGCTTCATAATGGCAACAAAAGTAAACACAAAATCAATGGAATTTTACAACGGGCTTAATTTTATCTTTTTTCTTTTCGTAAAAGTTCGGCAGATGGAGAAATGTTTGCTAATCTTGCGGTAAAATACAGCGGGTTACTATGTTTATGAGAAGTTTTCTGATTTTTTTGTGGGCGACGCCTTTCTTGTTTGGCAAGGCGCAAAATCCGATGACGCCGCTGGTGTTCAACGAGACCGCCTTTGATTTTGGCTCAATCGCCGAAGGCAAAGGCCCCGTTTCGCATCGCTTCTACTTTTACAATCGCACGGTTTTGCCCGTCAATATTACCGTCAATGCGGACTGCGGCGTTTCTATTTTGGAATGGACTAATACGCCCGTGAAACCCAACAAAAGCGGGGCGCTGGTGGTTTCTTACGATCCAAAGGGAAAGAGCGGATATTTCAACAAAAAAATTTCCGTGCAAACCGATTGGTTCAACTTTTTAATGAACGTGGAAATATCCGGCAATGTGGTAAGGAATAACCACGCGCCGGCGAAGTGGGCTTATAAAAACGGAAACCTCCGCATGCAACAACGTTCTGTTTTTTTTAAGCAAGCCTACATCAACAAGACGAGCGCTCCCGCCGATTTTGCCCTGCTCAATGACAGCGATGCGCCGATTGTTATTTCCAAAATTAAGTCGCCGCCTTATTTGCAAGTGCAGTTGCCGACGAGCATAGGCGCCCGTCAGGCGGTGAATATGAGCGTGACCTGCGACGGCGCCAAAAGAAAGCTGGGCTACCATCGCGATACTATTGAACTATGGACCAATGACGCCGACAATAAAGTAAAAAAAATCCCGGTCTATGCCATGGTGGAAGAATATTTTCCGCCGTTGACGGATTCGGAATTTTTCAAAGCCCCGGCGGCGGTCTTGAATGCCCCGTCGATTAATTTCGGGGTGGTGGGAACGGCTTCTGTGGAAAGAAACGTCATCCTCAAGAATGTCGGTTTGCGCGAACTTCGCATTCGGGATATTATTCCCAATCATTTTAGCATTTCCGTTGTTCCTTCTTACAAAAACACGTTGCAAAAAAACGACACTGTGCAATTGAAGTTTATATTTACTCCCTACGGGCAAACGGGCAGGCTTCACAAAGCCGCCGCGCTTTTCACCAATGATCCGCGCAATCCTGTGCAGAACATACTAATGACGATGGAATGTCAGTAACGTTGTATCGGACGATGAATTGCCATGGAGGTCAAGTTTACGGTATTCTCTTTGGAATTTGTATTTTTGTGAAAATAACGCCCGCCGCAGAGCAAGGCATAAAACCATTCGGCAAATGAAGTTTTTTATAACAGGTCTATTTGCAGCCTTTATTTTTCCGTCGGCGGCCCAACCCTACGACCGCCATGTCTATTTTGACAAGGAGAAAAAAAAACTCAAATCCGCGTATCAGGTGCAGGACACTATTTCCAATATTTACGACGGGGCTTGCCTGTCTTTTTTTGAAAACGGGAAGGCAGAAGCCAAAGGGCAGTTTAAAAAAAATATGGCGGTCGGGGATTGGGAGTTTTACTATGAAAGCGGAGGCCTGAAAATGAAAGGCCCTTATCACAACAACGTCAATCAAGGGGTTTGGGAATTTTATTTTGAGGGCGGCGGGAAAAGCATGGAGGGAGAACTGCACAATAATTCAAAGGAAGGCGCGTGGAAATTGTTTTACGAAGGGGGCGGTTTGAGGGAGACGGGAGCGTATAAAAATAATGTCAGGATTGGCGAGTGGCAAGCCTTTTATCCGCAAGGGGAATTGAAGAGCAAGACGATTTATCAGGATAAAAAAGGCCTAGTCATGGAGTTTTATCCGTCCGGAAAAAAGAAGGGAGAAGGCATGCAAGAAAACCTTCTGAAAACCGGCGAGTGGAGATATTTCAGCGAAGAGGGGAAATTGTTCAGCAAAGGCAACTATGAGGAAGGAAAGAAATCGGGTTTGTGGAATGAGTTTTTCGATAACGGAAAACCGGCCTCGCAAGGCACGTATGCCAACGACGAACCGACCGGCAACTGGACCTACTTTTACAAAGACGGAAATGTGTCGGAAAACGGCGTCTTTGAATACGGAAAAAAGGCAGGAATATGGCAATCGTTTACCTCAGCCGGCGCGCTGAAAAGCGAGGTGCAATACAAGTCGGCAACCGGCGAATATATCGGGTATTATCCTTCGCATAAAATAAAGATGAAAGGGCAATTTGAAAACGATAAGCGAACGGGGTTGTGGACTTTTTATTCTGAAAACGGAACCAAGGAAGGAGAATGTCAATATGCGGAAGGGAAGGGAACTTTCAGCGGCTTCTATCCGAATGGCGTATTGAAAAATAAAGGGCAGATAGAAGATGACAGGCGCGTAGGGCAGTGGGAATTGTACGATGCGCAAGGAAAACTCACGGGATATTACATACCCATTTATCGCGAGCCGGAGGTGAAAATTCCATTGCCGAAAACGGTTGTCAAGGCGCCGCCCAAGAAAGCAAAACGCCATTCATTCTTCACGCCGCGCTATCCTGAATATAAGAGCGTCATTCTTTCGGTCAATCCGTTTTTTTCGTTCCTGGGTTACATGCCTTTCAATTTAGAATTTTATGCGCAGGAAAGAATAGGGTATGAGTTTGCGTTGGAAACCATTCGAACTCCGTTTTTCGTTTCTGACAAAAATGCGCTTCCGTTCAAAATTTATTCACGCGGCGTTTCCTTGCAATTTCGTCAAAAGTTCTATGTCCCCGCCAAGCATGGGATGTTCTATGCGGCGCACTCCCTCGGGAGCGTTTCGCTTCATCACTGGCTCAACTCGGCGCCCCCCGTCGGGACGATTGTTTCGGCGCAAGAACAAATTTATGAGTACAGCGTGATGATTGGCGACCGCTGGATGCAGGGCAACAATCGCGACGGGGTGACGATTGACGCCTACGTGGGGTATTCATTTGGCATTCGGCAATTCACGGACGGGGCTAATGCCGGCGCTTCCTTCCATTCGCTTGAACGCGGAAAATTTGTTTCCGCGTTTCGTTTTGGACTTACCTTTGGCTATTCCATTTCTTTTTCAGAACGATAGCTTATGCCCCATGAACTTATGGATGAGGCCGCCAAAAGCAAGTCCTGCATGCCGTCCCCGAGGCTAACCGAAGTCGTGCTGCACCCTGAAGAAGCATTTGACAAAAAACTTTTTCAGCATTTCCTCCAGACAAAATTTCAACAAGAGTTAAAAGACGGATTGAAAGTAATTCCTTTGCGCCGTTCCATTGACGCCCGCGGAAAAAACGTGAAAGTGAAAGTGGTCTTTCAAATTGCAAATCCTTCTGAAATAAAGACGGCGTATCAAAAGCCTGAAGCCAAGGTTTCGGGAAAGCCCGTCATTATAGTGGGGGCAGGGCCGGCGGGACTTTTTGCCGCGTTGCGTTTGTTGGAATTTGGCCTCAAGCCCATTATTATTGAGCGGGGAAAGGACGTGCAAAGCCGCCGCCGCGATATTGCCGCCATTAACAAAGAGCATAAAGTGAACGGCGACTCAAATTACTGTTTTGGAGAGGGGGGCGCCGGCGCTTATTCGGACGGAAAACTTTATACCCGCTCCGTCAAGCGCGGCGACGTGCGGCGAATTTTGGAAGTATTGGCAGCACACGGCGCGCCTGATGATATTCGTTTTGACGCTCATCCCCACATTGGCACCAATAAACTTCCCAAAGTGATTGCCGCCATTCGCCAAACCATACTGGATTGCGGCGGAGAAATTCTTTTCAACTCAAGGGTGATTGATTTTATTGCAGACGATGAAATGAAGGGGGTGAAATTGGCCAACGGCGATTCCTTAACAGGACATGCCGTGATATTAGCGTCCGGCCACTCGGCGCGCGATATTTTTTTTCTGCTTCAACAAAAGAAATGGAAATTGGAGTTTAAGCCCTTTGCCTTAGGCATTCGCATCGAGCATCCGCAACCATTGATTGATTCCATACAATATCATACGAATATGCGCGGCTGTCTCCCCGCGGCTTCTTATTCTTTGGCGCAACAAGTAGAAAGGCAGGCAAGAAAAAGAGGAGTATTTTCGTTCTGCATGTGTCCTGGCGGTTTTATTGTTCCTGCGGCCACGTCGTCGGGAGAAGTGGTCGTGAACGGGATGAGTCCTTCGCGGCGCGATTCCCCCTTTGCGAACTCCGGGATTGTGATGAGCATCGAGAAAGAAGACACGGGAAAATTTTTGAAACATCAGGAGTTGTCGGGCTTGTACTTTCAGCAAGACATTGAACGGAAAGCCTGTGCGGCGGCGGGCGGCAATCAAACCGCGCCGGCTCAACGAATGGTTGACTTTGTGAACCGAAAAATATCGGGCACATTGCCTGATACTTCTTATGTTCCGGGAATTTCATCCGCAGACATGAGAGAAACCTTGCCTCCCTTCATTTGCGACGGTCTGCGGTTTGCCTTCGAACAATTTGGAAAAAAAATGAAAGGCGGTTTTATTTATTTAAGTTTAGCATTATTGTATGGAAATAATAGTAGTTTTGTATCCTTTGCCAAAATAAAAATTAGATATGGCTTCTCTCCGAGAAAAGAAAATTATTTCTGCCAAAGATTATTTGGTGAAACCCAACAGTAAAGTAAAGCTCAGCCGTTTTTCAACGAAGTGCGACAATAAGTTGCTTGCCAAAGACACTTCCGCGGCTTTGCTGTATGAAAGCCGCGAGCATTTGGCGGAAATTCAAGATATGCTCTATGCGCACAGAAAATACAGCGTACTCCTCATTTTTCAAGCCTTGGACGCCGCCGGAAAAGACGGCGCGATTAAGCATATTATGACGGGATTCAATCCGCAAGGCGTGCGCGTTTACAGTTTCAAAGCGCCTAACAACAGAGAACTCGACCACGATTATTTGTGGCGGCACATGCGCACGCTTCCCGCGCGAGGCGAAATTGTCATTCACAATCGTTCACACTATGAAAACGTGTTGGCGACCAGGGTGCATCCCGACTGGATTATGAAGGAAAGCATTCCCGACATCGACGGCGTGAAGGATATTGACGATAAGTTTTGGAAAATGCGCTTCAAGCAAATTCGCCGCTTTGAAAAAACGCTGGCCGAGAATGGCATGCTCATCATGAAATTTTTTTTGCACGTGTCGAAGAAAGAACAAAAGAAAAGGCTCATTGAGCGCATTGACAATCCTGCGAAAAACTGGAAATTTTCGTTGGACGATTTGAAAGAACGCGCTCACTGGGAGGACTATCAAAAAGCTTATGAGGAAGCCCTTTCGGCCACCTCTGCCGACTATGCGCCTTGGTATGTGATTCCCGCCGACGATAAGTGGTTTACCCGTCTGGCGATTGCAAGCATCATCTCTCGCGAATTTGATAAGCTGAAAATAAATTATCCCCAAGTTTCCGAACAACAAAAAGCGGAATTGCAAAAAGCAAAAGCACTGTTGGAGGCGGAACGCCACGGCTTCTGAAAACAGACTCCTCTATTTATTAAAAATGGGGCTATTGAGTCGGAACCCGGTTATTTGGCAACCCCTGATTATTCCGTGACGGCGTATTCCAGTCGGAATTGATTTTCCCAGCTCTTGAGGACGGAAGCGTTAAACGGCAAATCTCCGTTTACTATTTTATAAGGAATAAATTCATTGCTTCGAAGCGCCTCTGCCAACGCGGCATGTCCGCGACTTATCAATAAACGGCGCCGGCTTTCGCATACTTCAACGGGGGAGCCATTCTCTTCTTTCGAATGAATGATTTCTTCTGTGAATAATTGCGTGGGAAAGAATAACTTCGGAGATGCCCAGTATTTTAATGGCGGCGATTTTTCGCAAAAAAGACGGTAACTCTCGGCAATGAAGCAGGCGATTTCTTCCGCGGTATGGAACGAGGTATCCACAATCAAATGGTAGTTGTCGAGGTTTCTGCAATCCGCGTGATAGATGTCTTTAAAGCGGTTATTTTCTGCCTCTTGCCGCTCTAAAAGTTCTTTTGATTTTTGAGAAATGCTTTCGGCTTTTCCTTCGCTTGTGCGCTTGGCGTCGCCTTGTACGCGACGGGCTGCCACCGCGGGCTGTACCGTGGTAAATATTTTAAAAGAACGGGGAACAAAATGCCATGCCAAACGAGAATCCAACACATGAAGCCTTTCTTGTTTATTGATTTCTTTTAAATAATTATCAATTTTTTCGTCAATGCTTTTATTGGTCATGGCGAGGTAATTAAACTCCAGAGTGTTCAATCCTTGCTGTGCCGCCATGGCACGCTGAATGTTGCCGGTGGAGAGATATTCGTAGCCCAGTTTTTCGCAGAGCATCTTGGCAACGGTGCTTTTTCCGCTTCCTAAATCACCGGTGATGGCAATGTGAGGCATAGTGTTCAATTCAAAGCCGCAAAGGTAAATAAATTGCCGTATTTATTCAGTAAAGTTCAATGACTTTTGGTTTTCTACGGTCGCCTGCTGCGAGCCTGCTGAACAAGCGGAGGATGGGCGACTAATGTTTTGCGCCTGTTGCCCCGGCGGCGCAAAGGACGCAAATTGTCGGCGGCAGTTTTTGTGGATTTTGTCAAAAGGGCAAACTTCGGTCAACGGTTACGAAGAGATAAACCCCGTCAATCCGCTGTTATTTTCTTCACCCGAATGGTTACGCCCTCGGTACCAATCACCTCCACGGCTTCGCCTTTCTCGACGTATTCTCCGCGCGAGCAGGCGTCATAGAGCTGCTCTTCTATGATTACTTTTCCGCCGGGACGAAGAACCGTATGGGTTATTCCTTTTTTGCCGATCAACAGTTTCGCGTTGGCGTTCACCGAGTACCCTTCTGAACTTAGTTGAACGTCGGCGTTCACGATGCGCCTCATGGACTTGCTTTGCGCGAGGCGCGAACTGCCCAGCAACAAGAGAAGGACGCCCCCGCACAAGCCTCCCAAAGCGGCGAATACGGCGCCGAGCATGGAACCGGACGAAACAAAATCGAAGTTAAAGAAGTCGTTGTTGAGCATGATTAATATGAGAGAAACGGCTACGAAGCTAATGCCCAAAATGCCGGCCACGCCAAAGCCGGGGATAACAAATATCTCCGCCGCAAGCAACAGGAATCCGACGAAGAGAAGAATGATTTCCCAATTCTCTGCCAAGCCGTTGAGGTAGTACGGCGTGAGGTAAAGCACCAAAGCAACGAGCGCGGCGGCCAGCGGAAAACCAATGCCCGGACTTTGCATTTCAAAATACAGACCGGCAAGAAAAACAAGAATTAAAATACTGCTCACCACAGGATTTAAAAAGAGGGCAATAATTTTTTCGGCGCTGCCCAATTCAAAGCGGATGATTTCGTAATCGCTTACTTTATTCTGCTTTAAAATTTCATCAATGGAATTTACTTTTCCTTCGCAATAGCCGTTTGCAATGGCTTCCGCCGTGGTAAAAGTGATGACTTTGCCCTTTTGCTTAATTCCCGGAATTTCCAGCGATTCATCCACCATGCCTTCCGCAATTTGAGGGTTGCGTTTATGTTCTTCGGCCGTGGAGCGCATGATAGAACGCATATAGGATTGATATTTATCGGGCGCGGGTTTTCCTTCTCCATCCACCACGGTGGCGGCGCCTATGCTGGCGCCGGGCGACATATAGATGCTGTCGGCGGCAATGGATATAAGCGCCCCCGCCGAAGCCGCATCGGAATTGATGAAAGCCCACACCGGTTTTTTTTCTTTCATTATCATGTCGGCGATTTCTTTTGCGTCGGTCAAAGCGCCCCCGTAGGTATCCATGTCGATGATGAGGTAGTCGGCCTTGCTTTTTTCGGCCTCCTCAAGGGCAAGTTGCACATAACGGGTCATGCGCGGATCAATTTCCGATTTTATGCTCAGGACTAACACCTTTGACTGCGCCGCGCATGAAACGACGAGCGCCAGAAAGAAACCGAAAAGGAAATGTTTTTTCATTTTTTTTAATCAAAAATTATTTGTTTGAATCAATCAGCGTTTCCAGTTTTTTATACCAAGCCTTTCCAAACTTGCGAATGAGAGGTTCTTTGAGAAATTGATAAACGGGAACGCCCAGTTTTTTGCCAAAGGCGCAGGCGGCTTTGCAAATATCCCAACGGTGGTAGTTGAGAATGGCGACCTCCCCGGCCGTGCTCACGCGGATAGGATAGAGATGACACGAAACAGGTTTTTGGAATTTTATTTTTTTGTCTTTGAAGGCTTGCTCGATGCCGCATTTCAAAATGCCTTGTTCGTCATAAACGGAGTAGGCACATTCTTTTCCGCCGACGGTGGCCGTTGAATAATCTCCGTCTTCGTCCAAAATATAATGTCCTTCCTTTTCAATGGCTTTAATGCCCTTCGGCGAAAGGTAGGGTTTGACAAAAGGATAAATTTCTTTCAAAACGGGGAGTTCTTCTTCTTCAAGCGGCGCGCCCAGTTCTCCCTCCACGCAACAAGCGCCTTTGCATTTTTCCAAATGGCAAAAAATCGTTGCCCTTGTATTCAAGAAATGGCGACGGCAAAACCAAATTAATGACTGTTAAAAAGCCGTGCTGTTATTAGGCTGATACACATAGCGCAGGGTGAAATAACCCAGTTGGTTTTGTAGCGTGGGGGAACCTGGAGCGCCTTTATAAAAGCTGATAATTTCTATTTTAGCATAACGCCCCTCTCCCGTTTTCAGCACGATTATTGTCCCTGCTTTTGGCGTAAGGGTGTGGGTTGTTCGGTTGTACTCCACCCAACTGCTCGGCATGGCATTGGGGATAGCCAGACTTGCATCGCTGTCTTGCAAATACCCTTCCGCGGGCGCGTTCTTATAGCTGTCAAAAACGCCGTTTACTATTTGAGCCGAGCATCCGCCGGGGCCGCTTATTCCGCCGTTGACGGTGATGTTTATCTTGCGCGATCCTATGCGAAATCCGACATGCCATTTATCGGTGTTTTCCTCCTCGTTTGGAACTTGCTTGCCGGTTTTAATATCCAGCAGATAAGGCTTGCCGGTTTGCCCTGTAAAGTTCCCTTTCTGATCACTCCCCGTCGGCGGATCGGCGGGAAGGTCTCTAATCGTAACAGACTGAGCGGGAACGGGCTGTGCCTCTTCCTTTTTTCCGCAAGAGGAGAAAGTCGCGAGCGCGACGGAGGCAAAGAGAACTAATTGTTTCATAAATTTAGCGGGTTTTTTTTATTTAAACTTGAGTGAATAATTAAACGTTAGAAATAAAATTCTTCCGGGCAGTCCGGGCAAATAGAGGGGCTCTTTGCGGTCGAGCAGATTTTCCGCGCCGGCTTGCGCCTGGATGCCCGCCTTCTTAAACGATTTTGACACGGAAAAATTAAGCAACGGAAATCCTTGGATGAAGCTGTCGTATTTGTCAAGAATGGAATTGTTGTTTCTGTCGGCGCTCGGAATACTTCCTCCTTGAATATTTCCGGAGACGTCGCCAAGGGCAAACTTGCTGCGGCAGAGGATGCGGAAAAAAACATCCGCGTCGTATTTAGGAATGTGATATTGCACTTTCAAATTTGCCATGTGGCGCGAGCGATTATACAAGCCAAAATATTCATGCCCGCGCAACTGATAGGAAATGCCCGTTTCCGGATCGCGTCCATAGACTTTGCCTTCTCTAATATCCTTCATCACATTTTGATCCCAGGCATAGAGCAGTTGATAGCCTCCCGTGAAGGTGAAATTTTGGTTCAAATGAAAAGAAGAATTGAGTTCCAACCCGCGAATGGAAACGCGCGACATATTGCGGTAGCTGTAGATTATTTGATTCTGTTTGGCCGCCGCCACCGCTTGGGTTTCAATCAAATTTCTCACTTCATTGTCGAATAAACCAATCTCCATCGGAAAGTTTGGTTTGATAAAATATTTCACCCCCGCGTGAAAAGCAACCGACGATTCAGCTTTTAGCTTTCCGATTTTCGACGGGTCATAGAGGTAAGAACCCAAATTCCCTTGTTGCCGCAATTCGTCCAGTTTTTCGCCCACTACTTCAGTGCCAAAAACCGAATAACCTCCCGCCGCTTGATTGGTAAAATTGAAATACAACTGTCGGAAATCGGGCGTTTTAAAACCTACGCCGGCGGAGGCTTTGAACGAAAGGCGGTCGTTCGCTTCCCATCGGGCGCTTAACTTTGGACTGGCCTGCGAACCATAGACCGTATTCTTATCCCATCGTCCGCCGGAAATGACCGTCCATCGCCGATGAGGGTGCCACTCGTGTTGCGCATACCCGTAAAAGGTATATTGGAAGCGGTCGTTATCGTCGCCGTATCGCGTGGTTTTCACCGATTCGCGAATGAAGCCGGTGCCAAAAGTCAGGATGTTTTTGGCATTGGCAAAATATTCAATCGCGGTTTCCGGTCGCGAGTAAGTCTGCGAAAAGCTATCGCTGTAAACCGGCGTTCCGTCGCGGAAAAAGAGTTTTGAGTCGGCCGCGTATTTTGTGAAATAATATCGAAGAATGATTTTTGTTCGGGCGGAAACCCGATGCGTGAGGCTGGGATTAAAATTCCATTCTTTTGAAGTTCCGTGCCCCGAAGTTTCCGCCGGTTGATTAGCGCTCGATACGCTATAAGCCAACTGCGAATTGCTTGTGAAAAATCTTCCCGAAACCGTGAAGTCGGTATTCTTGCAAACCTTGCCGTTTAACTTCGCATGGAAGGTATAATTGGCAAAGGGCGATACCGTTTTCCCGTAAGACTCCGGCGTCAAATCGTAGCCGTCCGAAGAGAGGCGATTCATATATAAATAGGCTTTCGTTTTTTTGCCCGCAAGGGATAAATCGGCATTGAAATCCGCCGTATTGTTTGTGCCGTAGCGCAAGCTGGAATTATATTGGTTCGAAGCGGGATTTTCGGTAATGATATTCACCACGCCCGCCAAGGCGTCCGAGCCGTAGAGACTCGAAGAAGGGCCTTTTACAATTTCAATTTGCCGAATGTTCCTCACCGTATATCTGTCGAGACTCAAGCCGCCTTGAAAGCGGCCGATAAGCGGTTCGCCATCGAGCAAAATCAAGGTGTAGTCGGGATTAAAACCCTGCAACTGAAGTCCGCTTCCGGTGCCTGATTTATCGGGCACAAGCGCTAAACCGGTCTGCTCCGAAAGCACGTCCCCCAAACGCAACGAACCCATTAACCGAATTTGCGCCTTTGGCACCAGCAAGACCGGCACAGGCAATGACCCCATCAGCCGCTCATAGCGTGCCGCGGAAACAACTACATCCTCTAACCTATTGGTTTTCAAACTGTCTTGAGCAAACAAGACAACCGGCAAAACCACCGCAAAAAAGAGACTAAATCGTAAAAACATAATGCAAATGTAGGGTATTTTTATTTTTGAAAATACTCAAAAACGTATTAAAAATACAAAAAAACGCATTATTTTTGAGGGCGGGAGGGGTAATTAATGGTTAGCGATTAATGTTAATGCCGCCGCCAAGCTGTGTTAACGCGAGTTTATAATTCTATTGCGTTTGGCAAGAAAAATAATTTGCGATTTTTGCGCAAGGCGTCTTAATTTTGAATACAGATGATTCGCCGTTTTGAAAACGGAATTAAAATCACAAATGCAACAAGAGCATGAATTGAACAAGCCGATTGAAAACAATCGTTCAAAAATAAAATTGACGGTAAAGCGAACTTTATAAAAAGCAAAACCCGAAAGCTTGAATTTCTTCAGGGGCTTTCGGGAACTGTGCCTTGGGCTCAAAGACAAGACAAATAAACATGCCAAAAGCAAAAGGGCGTATCTCAAAATCCCCGTCGCTATCCCATCCCCATTTGAAATGGAGGCTTATTAGCTTATTGACCCTCGCCAACCTCATGTCATTGAGGGGTGCGGGGCGCATTAGTATCAATTTGTATGATTTTGGATTTGAAACAGGCAGAGCGCGGCTATTGAGAATGACTTTAGAATGATAGGTCAAGATATTAGCGATGCCTTTGAGGAAATTACTGCCCCAGATTAACCGAAGCCTCAAAATAGAAGCCCCTGTTGAATATTTTATGTGGGGCGCCGTTGCTTATGTCATTCAAGCCAAAATCGTAGCCGGCAAGGAATTCAAAACTGCCTAGTTTAGCGCTTATTCCCGTCTTAATTCCATAGTCAAACCGATTAATCTCGCCTGCTTTATTGCCAAATTTGAAATCATCGCCGCCGCCCGTTCTGTTTCCGCCCGCCGCATAAGCGGCATAAGGAATAAGGTTTAGCCTTATGGGACAAGGCTTCATAAAAATATTGACGCCAAGTTTAACGGGAATTTCAAAGTAGTTTAAGCGCAACGATTGTCCGGAGGCGGAATTTATGGCTCCTTTTGCAATAAAATTTATGGCAGGTCGGATAACAAAATGTCTCGTATTGCGCTCGAAAAATAAACCAATATTAAAGCCTGTTCTAAATGTATTAAAACCGCTTTCGTAAGGCGAGGCATGTTGGCGGTTAATTCCAAGTTGCAGTCCGGGTTGCCAGTTGCTGTGATCGATCCGGTAGGCAAGCCTTGTGAGGGCGCCGGCGTTCCCTGTTCGTTTATTTCTGACAAAAGAGG
>Ga0081606_1000453_pt1 | contig 17189 bp, 12 predicted proteins | sample EareggfetidaYelm_FD_71127 | JGI IMG/M metagenome (GOLD analysis project Ga0081606, IMG submission 71127) | Earthworm egg capsule microbial community from the University of Washington, USA - E. fetida Yelm (SPADES assembly) (version 2) | ecosystem: Host-associated > Annelida > Reproductive system... | reverse complement strand
AGCGGAAAGGCGAGCACGCCTACGCAATGAAATCACTCACCGACAAGCAAGCCACCGCGATCGGGAAGACGCTGCACGAGGTCTTCGACAAGCTCGAAGGTTCCACGAATGACGAACGGGCCATGCTCACCGAGCAGCAGACCCGGCTCGAATCAGAGAGGTTGAAGCTCGTGCAAGCCCACTACGCCGACGCGATCCCCGTCGATCTACTCAAGAGCGAGCAAGACCGCATCCAGAACGCGCTCGGCGCGATCCAAACCCGTCTCGACAGCCCCCACAGCCGCTACGCAGACGCCCGCGACGGGCTCGACGACATGCTCGCAGTCTTCGCCGACCTGCAAGCCCTGTATATACGGTGCGAACCCGCTGAATGCCGGTTCCTGAACCGGGCACTGTTCACACGCATCATCATCGATGAAGACGAGAACGTCACACTCCAACCCGAAGCCAGCGTCGACACCGTAATCTCGCAGGGAATCAACGCGGACACGACAAGCGCACTCGGCACGACGAAACAGCCCCGCATTCACGAGGGGCACGTTTCGACTTTCGACCTTTCGGTGAGACTGTTCTCCTCGCATGCAAACAAACTACAGAAGGCCCACCGGCACCTTTCCACCGATCGCGCCCCGTCTCGGCCGCAGGCGACCCGCGGCAGCACGCGCAAGATGCAGCCACGACTCTCGGATAATAAAGGTCAATCAGGTCATCGCCACGTACAACACTGGGAAGACAGTCTATGAACTCGCCGACGAGTACGGCTGTCATCGCGTCACGATCAGTGCTGTCTTGAAGCGAAGAGGCGCCACCCTTCGGCGCACGTCGCCAACGCCTGAGCAGATTGGTGAGATGATCCAGCTATACGAGAGTGGGCTCTTACTCACAAGCATAGGATCGCATCTCGGGCTCAACGCTACGACTATTCGTACCGCCTTGTTACGGCAGGGAGTATGAACAGGTTCTTCACAGTAGTCGCATACCTTCTGGAACACGTGATTAGCGGCTTACCCTAATTTCCTGACTCGATTTCGCCGAGCGCGGGGGCGTTTTGCGGACGGATGATGACGACCTGGTGCCGAGCGCGCGTGATGCCAACCCTTAACAAGCGCCGGGCCGCCATACGTTGCGCCTCGGTGTCGGTGTCGCGGAAGAAGCTGCCCTGGTATTGCCCCTCAACGAGCAGGACACCATCGAACTCCTTGCCTTTGGCCTTGTGGATGGTCATGAGCACGCAGCCGCGTGGATCACGCTGATCAGACTGGAGCCTTCCTGCGTCGAGCGCCCGACGCACCAGGTCGGTGGCGCGACCGTAGCTGCCGCGAAGATCCCACGCTGAGACAAGTCGGCTTCCGATCTCATCGGTCGCTCGGAAGAGTCGGACGAACTTGGCGTTCGCCAGCAGATTCGACAAGTCGTTCCCGGCACCGAGCAGATCACGCGCGTGTAACCAGTCCTGTGCCGGATCGCCCTGAAGTACCAGGCCACTGTCGTACGAGGAAGTGAGAGACTTGGCGCTCGTCAGCTGTTGCGCCTCACCTCTGCGCGCCCGCTCCGCAGCGGTCCGGTACCGCTCGCTGGTCTGCCGAGCGGTGTTGCTCGCGCTGGCAGCATTCTTCGCGTCGAAATAGTCCGCGATGCGATCGAAGGTCTGGCCGAGTGCCGCCTCCCTGGGGTGGCTCTGCCATTCCAGAATCGAGGCCACTACCAAGGCGGCCGCTGCGGTGAGATCGGCATCCCAGAGCACGTCGTGATCGACGGGACTAATCAAGTGGCCGTTGAAGCTGTGCTCTTGCTCCAGGATCGTCGATAGCTTCCCGACGAGCGCGTTCGTTCTTGCCAGTACGACGACGGAGGGCTGGACGATGCCCGCTTTGCGGAGTGAGCTGAGCATCCAGATGACCCCAGCGTGGACGGTGCCCTCGAAAGCGTTCGCCCAGTAGTTGCGCGTGATCACGTCCTTGGTATCCGGAAGAGGCCGGTTGGTCAGCACGGCGTTGGCGTACTGCAGGATCCCCGCGTCCGGGCTTCGATGGTTCTCTCCGCCGAGATCGAACTCCGCCGGGCCGAGGTAATCGCGCAGGTGATTGAGGCGCTCCGGGTCCACACGCGCGTCATAGTCGAAGATCCGCTGATCCGGGTCGGCCATGAACACAGTGTTCGAGCGTGCGGACAGCGCCTTGACCAGCGCCCATTGCGCGTCGTCGGTGTCTTGGAACTCGTCCAGGATGATCACGGGGTATTTGTTGGCGACTAGGGAGGCAATTGACGCGCTGCCAGCGACGAGTTGAGCGGCGGCTGCGGCGAACTGCCCGAATGCGTAGCGGCCTTCATCGCGCGCCAGGCGTTCGACTTCAGCGCCCCAGTCGCCGTCGAAGGCGGCTTTGGCGAGGTTCTCATCGCCGGGATAGACGATGCGTGGAACGCGTCCTGTGAGCAGGCGACCATGCGCACGCAGGATGTCCATCGCGAACGCATGGTAGGTGCGCACGGCGATCTGCCGACGCTCGTCCGAGCGCAAGATATCGCGGCAGCGAATCTCGACCTGCCGGACGGCCGCGCGGGAGAAGCTGAGGAAAAGGATCTCCTGGCCAGGTTGCAGGACGGGGAGCATCGCTTGAGCTTTCAGGAGCGATAGCGTGGTCTTGCCAGAGCCGGGGCCGCCGAGTACCAAGACGGGACAGTCGTGATCCAGGGCGCCTCGGGCGGTCTCGGAGAGCTGCACCTCCACAGCGTTTACTCCTCGGGCTCAGCGGAGCCGGTCGTTGGTGCAGCAGCATCGTCATCCAGCGTTAGCTCAGGCTCGTCCTGGAGCTGTTCGTTGATGGTGAGAAGCACGTCGCGAAGGAACGCAGGCAGATCGGCCTCGGTCTGGCACTGCGCGATGAGCGTGCCGGTGTACCCGAAGCCGAACGCATCGCCCTTACGGGCCTTCAGCACCTTCACTGCCAGTGCGGCCAGGTCGTTGTCGGCAACCTGCTCGGCAACGTACGGATGACTCGTCGGATAGTCGTCGCGCTGCACGACTTCGTCGAGGAAGCTCCGCAACACCCGCGTCGGAACCTGCTTCACGAGGATCTGCTCGATGCCCATCTCCGGTGATTCCCAGAACTCGTCGAACGACTTGATGTTCTCCGCCGCGTCCGCTGCGTCGGGAGTGTTCAGCTTGTCACGCATGCCATAGACCCGCTTGCCGAGAGCCTTGAAAATCGGGGCGTACCGCGGCACCTCACGGTCGTTACCTGCGTTGAAGAGGGTGACACCAGTGAGATCGACGTGCGAGTAATCGTCGCGGAGCTGTTCTAGCGCCGATGAGACGGCGTGCACGGCAACCATCTCCGTCTGTCCCTCAAGAACGAAGACGGCGCGGCTCAGGATCGCCTCGGCAAACTGGCGGCGCTGCGCACGGTATGTCTTCGGCTTGACGCTCGTGGTGTCGATCGGTGCGCCGGAGAAAGTATCCCCATCGCGCGCGAGGATTACAACGTTCTCTGGGTCGAACTGCTCGATGACGTAGGGCGAGTGGGAGGTGACGATCGACTGTCCCATCTGCTGCACAACGTACTTCGTCACGCGCCGCTGGGTGTGGGGAGGAAGCGCGATCTCCGGCTCCTCCATCACGAAGATGACTGACCGGTCTTCCTTGAGATCCGCGATGATTGTCAGCAACGCGAAGACCAGCAGATTGATCGAGCCGGTGCCCTGCTTGGCGAATGGCACCGAATGGTTGCTCGGTTGCGTAGCGACGAAGAGCCGGACCACCTCGCGTAGATGCTCGCGCGTCAGGTCTGAGGCGAAGAACGCCGCAGAGTCCTCACCAGGAGCCAAGTTGACGAACTTGCCGAGGCGTGTGCGGATGTCCTCTCGGATGACCTTCAGCTGTTCGATCTCTCCGATCGCCGGGTCGAGGTCTTGCAGCGCTCCCAGCGCATCCCGCCACATCTCCGCCGCGCCCTCACCACCGAGCCGGAGAATGGTGTCCAGCAGCGAACCGCGCTGCAGGCTGAGCGCACGAGATCCTGTGCGCAGCGCTCGCAGGAAGATAAACCCGCAGAGCCTCTTGTGCGCACGGCTGAACTGCGCACGGCCCGACCCAAGTGATGCGCGCTCGTCTTCGTCGAGCTCGTCAAGGTCGGGTAGCGGGTGATCGAAGAATGTGTCCCCGATGAAGTCGTCTTCTTCGCGGTCGTAGCGTCCGATGAAGACGACAGGGAGCGCCCAGACAGTTCCATCGCCATCAGAAGATTGGAAGCCTTCTGGTTCCTCGTCAATGAACGAGAGCGTCTCGTCGTCCCATCGTCGGACGTGCTGGAAGAACCGGCGCAGCTGCTCGTCCGATAGGTCGGTGAGCACGGCGCGAACGCAGATTTCGCGTGGGTCACCCTCATCGGCGAGGTAGTTGCCATGCGAGAAGTCATGCTCGTCGATGACCGGGCGACGGTAGAGGCGCTCCGGCCCCAGAACCAATTCCAGCGCCTCGCACACTGTGGACTTCCCGATGTTGTTCCCACCGACCAGCAGGGTGTGCGACTGGAAGACCACACGTCCCTCCATGATGCCGCGGAAGTTCTCGATCTCAAGTTGTCTGACCCTCATGTCTCGGTCTCCTCGTCATCGGGGGCAGCCGCCACCTTGGGATCAGTCGCTTCATCCAGCACAGCGCGGACCAGTAGCAGCGAGAGCACCTCGTCGACCAGCTTTCCGAGCTTACGGACGTTGCCAGTGCTACTCGCACGAGCATGGAGCAAGGACTTGATCTCATCGCTGTCGAGCGCGGCTCGCTCATCGGGTGAGAGACCCTCAAAGTGACCATCTACCATGCGATCGATGACCTGCTTGATCTCATCGGGAGACAGCGGCTCGAACGAAATCAACGCATCGAAGCGCGAGTACAGAGCATCCCCAAGCACTTGGCGGATCTCGTCTTCTGAGCTGTAGTTCGATGTACAGATGATCAGCGCCGGACCAAGTTGCACCCGATAGTTCTTGTCTTCGAAGACGCCTTCGTCGAAGACTTCGTAGAAAGCGCTATGGAAGACAGAGTTCGCCTTGTCGAACTCATCGATCAGGATCACCCCAGATGATCGATCGAGCAGATCCCGCGCGAACGAGCTTTCGGAATGTGTGCCGCCAAAGACATAGGAGGCGAACTTGTCGCTGTGGAACATAGAGAACTGCTTGCGCAGCAGTTTGCCCCCGAGAAGCCCGTTGACGAATTGGGCGGTTTCCGTCTTGCCGACGCCAGACGGGCCGTAAAACATCAGAACAACTGGCTTGCTGCGCCGATCCGTTGTCAGGGGGTAGAGCGCAGCCAGCATCCGTTCTCGGACTGCCCACTGTCCAACGAGATGATCTGCGAAGCCGCCGCGGAACTTGATCAGAGTGTCGCGCGTGACGACCGGGTAGGCAAAGGACTCAACCTTCGTCTTGAACACCCGGTCGAGCTGCGTATGGATGAGCTCGGGCGGGTTGTGCAGGATCAGGTGCTTCGGGTTGATCTCTCGCACCAGACCAACGAAGTTCGTGATGGCGTGCTCATGGACACTCGCGTAGTCACTGGACATCGCGATCAGGCGGTCTGGCCGCGGCGCAGGTGCTTCCTCCTCGCTGCTCTCTTGCCCATCAACAGTGTGCCGGATGCGGCGCCTGACTTCGTCTCGCTCGTTGACCGCATCGAGCAGATACCGTCGCGATCCCTTGCCGAGTTGCTTCTCAAGCCATGAAAGGGGGCCGTAGTAGACCGTGACCTTCGTGTCACTCCCCATACTCGACTCCCGCAAGGATGACGTCATACACGTCGAGAAGCGTGCTTGGCTCCGCTGAGCCACCGTCGACTACATCTAGCCCAGTCAGCGGTGCAGGCTCTGCAGCGGGCGCCATCTCGGCCTGCATCGTCAGGCTGGACTCTGCAGCCCTGCCAACGCGGATACCGTGAAACACAAGTCGCATGCGGCCGAGATCAACCAGACCATAGTTGTTTCGGAACGCCTGAATGTTGAAGCGCAGGATGCGCTTCGCACCGTCCGTGCTCTGCGCGAGTAGCTCGTAGTAGCCCTTCGCCGACGTCAGCGCACTATCCAGTTCGGCAAGATTGACAGGTAGCTCATCGATCTTGAGCATCGCCAAGTACGGCGTGTACATCTTCATATAAGCCGCGGAGTCGTTGCGAGCAGTGACCGTCAGGCCCTCGAGCCGTTCGATGCCCTTCAGCTCACCGAGCTTGCTGAGGTAGTCGGTCAGGATGGTGTTCGAGAGCGTCTTGTTGAGGATGCTGCGTCCGACCGCCGACGCACTCGCAGCGGCGCCAGCCTCGGCTGATCCTCCGAAGAAGGGCAGCCAGTTGAACTTTGCGGCGGCTCGCGCGCGCGCCTCGGCCTCCACTTCAGCTGCCCGCTCCTTGGTCAGCTCCTTCGAAGAAGTTTCTTTGCCGCCTGACACGATGTCCAGCAAGTCTGATGTCGACTCCTCGTCGAAGTAGACGATCTTGATCAAGGGAGCGCTCGTAGTGCCCGTGTCCGCATCGGTCATCAGTCAGCCCCTCCCGCACTCAGCCCGAAGAACCGTTCGAAGAACGCGCCGAGCTTTTGGATCACGCGTTGCTTCTTCTCGCCGTGGCCGCCGTCGGCGGAGAAGCGCGAGACTGGTGGCAGCACCTTCGTGATCGCGGTGCCGCTGGTGCGGATCTGCCCGTCGCGGAACGCGGTTTCGACAAAGACGCGGGTCTCGTCGGGGCGAAGGTTCTCGTCGACGATGATTGTCTCGAGTTCGGCCTCGCGTTTGGCGGCGATGAATGCTCGCCACTCTTGGTCGATCTCACCGTCCACGGAGAGGGAGTCGACGAAATCTTCGATGAGGTCCTTCTTGTTGCGCAGGGTCGGGCTGGCGTCGACGGCGCAGGAGATTTCGGCGCGGATCTCTTTGTCGTCACCGTCACCACGTTCATCGCGATACTTCTGCACAAGCATGAGGATGTAGTCGATGTTGATCTCGACCTGCTTGATCAGCTCGATCTCGAAGACCACGTCGTCGTTGATCTGTTCCTTATCGGCGACCTTGTCCTTACGGAACTCCGCGTACAGGTCGAGGTAGACGCTGCGGTAGTCCTGACCCTGCCGGTCGGTGAGAATCGCGTTGTCGGTGAACTCGTCGAACGAGGTGAGGATGTTCTGCAGACGAAGGATCGCACCGAACAGCTTGATGAACTCCTTCTGGGCAGTTTCGCCGACGATCGGCTGACCGAGGGGGAAGGCACTGAGCAGTTCGGTGACCTTCTCGGCGTAGTCGTTGTAGTACTCGCCGTACGGCTTGAGAAGCACGACACCGCGGGCGTCCTTGTTGCCGAACAGCGCGATCGCGTCGTTGGTCTCGTCTTCGAGGTCGCGGAAGCTGACGATGTTGCCGTACGTCTTCACGGAGTTCAGGATGCGGTTCGTGCGCGAGTACGCCTGGATCAGCCCGTGCGCGCGCAGGTTCTTGTCGACGAATAGGGTGTTCATCGTGGTCGCGTCGAAGCCGGTGAGGAACATGTTCACGACGATGACCAGGTCGATCTCGCGCTGCTTCAACTTGAGCGAGAGGTCTTTGTAGTAGTTCTGGAACCGGTCGGCGGAGGTGTCGAAGGACGTGCCGAACATGTCGTTGTAGTCCTGGATCGCGTCTTCCAGGAACGACCGCGCGTCCATGTTCAGTGCGCCGGTGTCGAAGCCCTCTTCGTCGAGCCCGCCGTCTTCGACCGCGTCGTTCGCACCGTAGGAGTAGATCAGACCGACCTTCAACCGCCGATCCGACGGGAGGCCTTCTTGCTGGTTCTGGAAGTGGTTGTAATAAACACGAGCGGCCTCAATGGACGCGGTCGCGAATAGCGCGTTGAAACCACGTACGCGGCGCTCCCCCAGCGTGTAATGCTCGGCACGCTTCGTCTTCTGATCGAAGTGCTCGAGCGTGTACGTCACGATGTCAGAGATGCGGCGAGAGTCAAGCAGGACACTCTCTTTGTCGATCGCAGACACTTGGCTGTCGTCGGGATTGCCGACCTTGACAGTGTTGACGTAGTCAATCCGGAAGGGCAGCACGTTCTTATCAGTGATCGCATCGACGATCGTGTAGGTGTGCAACTTCTGCCCGAACGCCTGCTCGGTGGTCCTGAGCTGCGGGTTCCCGCCGCTGCCGGAGTTGGCAGAGAAGATCGGCGTACCAGTGAAGCCGAACAGGTTGTACCGCTTGAAAGCCTCCGTGATCGCGGTGTGCATGTCGCCGAACTGGGAACGGTGGCACTCATCGAAGATGATCACAAGGTGCCCGTCGTAGATCGCATGTCCCTTGTTCGCGGCGATGAACGTCGAGAGCTTCTGAATCGTCGTGATGATGATCCGCGCACCCGAATCTTCGAGCTGCTTCTTCAGCACCGCGGTCGAGGTGTTGGAGTTCGCGGCACCCTTCTCGAAACGGTCGTACTCGCGCATCGTCTGATAGTCGAGATCCTTACGATCCACGACAAACAACACCTTGTCCACGCTCGGCAACTTCGACGCAAGCTGCGCGGCCTTGAAGGAGGTCAGCGTCTTGCCAGACCCCGTGGTGTGCCACACATACCCACCCGCAGCGACGGTCCCGAGCGTCCTGTAGTTCGTGGAGATGTCGATCTTCTGCAAGATTCGCTCGGTCGCCACGATCTGGTACGGGCGCATCACCAGCAGCATCCGGTCAGCGGTGAGCACGCAGTATTTCGTCAGGATGTGCAGCAGCGCATGCTTGGCGAAGAACGTCTTCGCGAACGCCGACAGATCCTGGATCGGCTTGTTCTGCGCGTCCGCCCACCACGACGTGAACTCGAACGAGTTCGAGGTCTTCCGCACCCGCTTAGAGCCTACCGCCTCGCTCAAGTGCTGGCGACGAGTGGTGTTCGAGTAATACTTCGTCAACGTGCCGTTGCTGATCACGAACAACTGCACGTACTCGAAGAGCCCAGAGCCCGCCCAGAAGCTGTCACGCTGATAGCGGTCGATCTGGTTGAACGCCTCCCGGATGTCCACACCGCGACGCTTGAGCTCGATGTGCACCATCGGCAGACCATTCACCAACACCGTCACGTCGTACCGGTTCGAGCGGGCCGAGCCGCCGTCGCCCTGGCCGATCTCGTACTGATTGATCACCTGCAGACGGTTGTTATGAATGTTCTGCTTATCGATCAGCAAGATGTTCTTCACCGAGCCGTCGTCACGCTTCAGCAGCTGAACATGATCCTCCTGAATCCGCACCGTCTTCTCAACGATGCCCTCGTTCGCTCCCGCGACCCGCTCCGAGAAAAACTGATCCCACTCAGCATCAGAGAACGTTAAGGAGTTCAGGGTTTCAAGCTGGGTGCGCAAGTTCGCGACGAGCTGCGCTTCCGACGTGATCGCCAGATACTCGTAGGCCTGTGACTGCAACAGTCGGATCAGCTCACGCTCAAGCTCCGCCTCCGACTGATACGACCCAGCACCCGCCACATCAGGAATGTACTCAGCAACAACCGTGCTCTCAGACGACACAGCAATCGGATCATACTTCCGCAGAGTCGCATCACTCATGCCGCCGCCTCGAAGGTCAGCAGCTTGTCACGGTAGTACTCATACTGCTTACGACGCGCGGCAAGCTCAGCAGGGAGGCCTTCGCTGATGTCGTTTACGAGCGCATCGAACTTGTCGAGCAAAGCAACGATGCGCTTCTTTTCTCCGAGCGTTGGATCAGGGATTGGAATCCGATTCAGGTTCGCCTTATTGAGCTTCGGCTGGGCTGCTCCCGAGATGAATGGTGAAAGGTCAATCGAGTTCATGTAGATCTCGACAAAGCGACGTTCTGCATAGGTATCAAACTCAAGTACGTGTGCGTGGTTATTGACCCAGGTCCTGCCTGAAATCGAAAAAGCAATCGGTGTTGATCGTGCCAGCAGATTCGCGCCATCCTCCGATACCAAAAGATAGTCACCATCAAAGATGTAGTCACTCACGTAGTCGACGACACCGGACGCGCCATAGTACGGAATCTCGCCGACGAGTCGAGCATCTTTTGTAACCGGCTTGCGTCTACTATCGAGATTTCGCGCAAGATCACCGAGTGCCCTCTGTGGGGTCCCCTCTCCGAAGGTAAGCAGCTCGCTTCGGTAGTGCTCATACTGGCGCCGACGGGCTTCCAGCTCCGCTTCCAGCTCCGCTTCCAGCTGGGTGAACTGGTCCAGTACTCGCACGATCTCGCGCTGCACCTCGAGAGGCGGCACGGGGATTCGCAATGAATTCAGGACGGTCTGCGTTTGGCTCGGGACCCCACCTGCCTGGTTCATCTCACCGAGCTTCATCGTGAGCAACTGGTAGTACACAAACTTCGGCTCAACTTGAGAGGAATCGATCTCGGTTCGGAAAATCGTATCAACCACCCAGAACGGCCCCTCGACATAGAAAATGTTGCCAAGAGATCCCTTACGGGGAATGAGCACCGACGGCCCTTCGGCTGCAGCCGTGTCGACGTAGCGCATGATTCCGCCACTCCCATAGACAGGGATATCACCGTCCCCAAGCGACTTATGGTCCTTGCCATTCTTGATCCGCAGCACTTCGTCCAATGTCTTGGACTCCACACCCTCCGGCGCAAGCTCTGCGATCAGCTCGTCGATGCGGCTCATTCTGTTCTCTCCAGATCTGCGACGATCTCGTCAATCGAGATTCGGAGTTTCTGTTGGCGGGCGACGATGCGGGCGATCTCGGCGTTCAGTTCAGTGATGTCGATGACTTCGCGGGTGTCTTCCTGCTCGACGTAGCTTGACACGGCGATGTTGTAGTCGTTGGCGGCGATGTCTTCGTTCGGTACGAGCGTCGCGACATGATCGATACTCTCTCGGGTGGTGAAGGTGTCGAGGATGTGCTGCTGGTTGGCTTCGGTGAGCTTGTTCTTGTTGCCGGTGCGTTTGAACTCGGCGGATGCGTCGATGAAGAGCACGGAGTTGTCGGTTTTGGATTTCTTGAGCACGATGATGCAGGTCGCGATTGTGGTGCCGAAGAACAGGTCTGGTGGGAGCTGGATGACGGTGTCGACGTAGTTGTTGTCGATGAGGTACTTGCGGATCTTTCGCTCCGCGCCGCCTCGGTAGAGCACGCCGGGGAACTCGACGATGGCCGCGGTGCCGTTGACGGCGAGCCACGACAGGATGTGCATGGTGAAGGCGAGGTCGGCCTTCGACTTCGGTGCGAGCACTCCTGCTGGTGCGAATCGCGGGTCGTTGATCAGCAGCGGGTTGGCGTCGCCGTCCCATTTGATCGAGTACGGCGGGTTGGAGACAATCGCCTCGAACGGTTCATCGTCCCAGTGGGCGGGGTCGGTCAGGGTGTCGCCGTGAGCGAGGTTGAACTTTTCGTAGTTCACATCGTGCAGGAACATGTTGATCCTGGCGAGGTTATAAGTCGTCAGATTGATCTCCTGGCCGTAGAAGCCCTGGCGCACGTTTTCTCTGCCAAGCACTTTCGCGAACTTCAGTAGCAGCGATCCGGACCCGACAGCGGGGTCGTAGACCTTGTTCACCTGGGTCTTACCGACCACGGTGATGCGGGCGAGGAGTTCCGAGACTTCCTGGGGCGTGTAGTACTCGCCACCGGACTTACCCGCGCTCGAGGCATACATCTGCATGAGGTACTCGTAGGCGTCACCGAACAGGTCGATCGAGTTGTCCTCGAAGTTCCCCAGCGGCAGGTCACCGATCGCATCCAGCAGCTTGACGAGCTTCTCGTTGCGCTTGGCGACGGTGTTGCCGAGTTTGGAGCTGTTGACGTCGAGATCGTCGAACAGACCTTTGAGGTCGTCCTCAGCATCGGTGCCGACCGCGGACCCTTCGATGTTCTTGAAGACGCGAGCGAGGGTCTCGTTCAGGTTCGCGTCGTTCGCGGCACGCCGACGGACATTCTGGAACAGCTCGGACGGGAAGATATAGAAACCCTTCTCCTCGACCGTCTCCTTGCGGCCGAACTCTGCCTGTGAGTCTCCGAGCAGGGCGTAGTCGAAGCTCTGGTCGCCAGCCTTCCGCTCGCCGACGTTGATGTAGGCGGTGAGGTTCTCGGAGATGAACCGGTAGAACAGCATTCCGAGTACGTAGGTCTTGAAGTCCCATCCGTCGACGGAGCCGCGGAGGTCGTTCGCGATGCGCCAGATCGTCTTGTGCAGTTCGGCGCGCTGTCCTTCTTTGGTGGTCGGTGCCATGTGGTTCATCTCCTGCGCCGGGGCGCGTCTTAGGTTATGGTTGCGGGTTACTCTCACCGTAGCGCCAGGTACCGACACCGGTCAGGTGCCATGCGCAACATGCGTGTGCGCGTTGATGCAGCCGGGAGCATGTGTCGCGTCGACCGGGCGCTGCAATCTACCTGTGATTATCTCATGATCGGCAGTTTTCGAGAAGACCTTGCCGCTTCGGTCAGGGGTCCCGGCTCCAGGCGAAACCGTTGAAGAGACCGCCGTGGACGTCGCGCAGGGTGAGGGGTCGCAGTGCCGCGGGGGTCAAGCTGGACGCGGTTGTACTCGTTGGCTGCGTGGGGGCGAGCGAACGGACTTGCTCCCTCAAACCTCCAGATACTGGCGGGCTGGTCCCCGATGAACCCGACGCGGAGGGTGAACAGCAGCGACCGATGGTGGAGCGCCCGGCTGGCGAGGGTCATCGGTGCCCTTTCGGATATCGTTCAGAAGGTGGGAATGGAGCGCCCGGCTGGTGAGGGTCATCGGCTCTGGTTCGCTGCCATCCTCGGGTGGGGCGATACGGAAGCGCAGGTCGTAGCGTGCCCGGTCTTGCATCGGCTCGGTGGCGGTGCGTGCGGTGTTGAGGTGCCAGAAGTAGTCGTTCCAGCTCGCGCCGTCGACAGGGCGGGTGTTGACCTTGAAGTCGCCCTTGCTGCTCGGAGTCACGATGCCGGGGTACGAGCGGCCGATGGTGACGTAGTCGAGTTCTCCTGCCATGTTGGCGAGGCGGTGCAGTTCATACGCCGCTTCCCGGTGCTGGTTCTCGACGACGGTGAGGACGCTGACTTCCTCGTAGATGATGCCACCGTGCATCTCGGGCACCTCAAGCACGAGCGGTGCCTGCGCGTAACGGCCCGTGACGAGGCGCGAGTGCAGCGCCTTCAGCGCCGCGGTCTCCCGCGTGCAAACGGTATCGACTTTCCGCCCGATCTTGTCGCCCTGGATCTGCCGCCGTTGCAGCAGCTCGGGTACGTCCTGGGTGCCGGGGCTGAGCGCGTAGACGTCGAGCAGCAGATCTGCTTGCTCGCCGGGCAAGGTATGGATGGCGGAGATGAAGCGGTGACGGAGACGCTCGAAGCCGTCCTCGAGGGAACCGCGCAGGAGCTCGTCGACAATCCCGACCTGTGTGAGGCGACACTGGACGAAGCCCTCGCGCTTGGTCAGCCACGCGAGCTGGTAAAGAGCATCAGAAGTTTAGTCTCTGCGTTGGTACTGGAATAGTTCAAGAGCGATCTTTTGCCACGAGAGTATTCGACCTGACCGCACTTCTTAGAAAGCACCAAGAAGCTGGACTTAAGTATTTGAGTCATTCAGCTTTGGACGGCACCCCGCTTGTCTTTGACACTCAAAAGTAGCCGTTCTAAGCCGCCGACTAGATCATTAAGCGTAGGATCTCTCCGCGCGCTTGTCAGCTAATTGTTCCGAACCTAAGGGAAATTGCAGACCTGTTAACAGGTAAGAATGCCGGACAGAAGATCGGTGGCCTTGCAAAGAGCTTTGCGACAAGGGTTACCCCAAGGCAAACCCTCGTTGTTTTGGAGCCTCCGTAAAGAGCCTTTATACCGACTGTATTCACAACGCCATAATCACCACGTCAACCACTGCCACCAGGAATCGATCCAAGTTTATCTATAAAGAGAATCCGCTATCAGAGGTAATCACTTGCCCATTCAGCCAACGACCTTCATCTCCAACTAGCCAGGTCACCAATCTTGCTACATCGTCTGGATGTCCAAAGCGACCAAGAGGCATGGCTTCCATGACTTTCTCAAGAATTTCAGCCGAACGATCAGTCGAAGATAGATCAAGATAACCAGTATTGACTGGGCCAGGATTGATAGCGTTCAACAAAATTCCAAGCCGTGCTAGCTCAGAAGCCGCAGTAGGAAGCAACCCAGCCAAGGCGGCCTTACTCGCCGCATAAGCCACCTCTCCCGGCATAGGCCGCGCCTGGCCTGATGTGAGCCAAATCACCCTTCCGGTCGAAAACTCATCAAATTTTCTATCCGGTGAGAGTAAATCTCCTGGAGCAGCAGATGGCCCACCACTAACTCCCGAAAATGCCTTTGCAAATAGGCTTGTGAGCACTATCGTTGACCGCGTATTTACAGCGAAATGACCATCCAACATGCTTGCATTCATGTCCAGCAGAGAGCCGTCAGAACCGCTGCGCGCATGGTCACAAACGAGAATCTCAAGAGTTCCTGTCAGGGCGAGTGCGTGCTCAATGAGTTTCTCAGGGGCCGCTGAATCAGCAAGATCAAGTGAAATATCCCCAAAGCTTGCATCCGGAACCAAGCTGTTCCGGATCTCTTGACACAACTCTTCAAGATCATCACTTCCCCATGGATGAAGCTTATCGTGAGGCGAGTAATGGCTTATGAAAACACTTGCTCCGTCCTCGGCCAAACGCTTTGCAATAGCAAACCCAATCCCACGCCTTCGTGAAACTCCGGTGATCAAGGCTGATCTACCAGACAGGGGAAGCGGGGAAGTTTTCATGAGAGGATCATACCCCAGGTTCCTAAAGCAATAGCGACCCACTTGCCGTCAGCCTCAACGCGAACTAACCTCGGGCCATACTACAGCAATAGCGCTTCGTCCGAACGTCAAGTGCAACCTGGGGCTCCACTGGCCGGAATAATTGAATCGCAACACTCGCTCTGCATCATGCCTGTGCCGCTACGCACCACCATACAGTTGGATTCTCAGTTGAGGCGACCTGAACCAGACTCGATTCTCGCGAATTATGACATATAGTATCGCTGAGCTGTTGAGATATTGCCTACGTCTTGCCACGTATCGCTTAAGCATCAGGCGAGAGGTCGAATCACGTTCATGGCAACCCAGCGGGCCCGTCAGCAAACTCGGATTGCCCCCGTTGTCGAGCCACATGCACATAAATTTACTCGCGATAATGAGATCATCATCGCGAAGCCTTCATGCGAGGTATCAAATGTTCGAACCACTTGTAGCTCGGCACCGATCTCTCGTGCATGCAATCGGGCCGATGGTGTTCGCTTGCGTGAAGATTGCGTTCATTCGTGAGGGCTCTGCAGAGCTGTTTGGGGAGTTCAGGCGATGCAACGTCGCCAGGGGCGATGTGGTGGTGCCCAGCCCCAACGTATTGTTCGGTGCGATCCCTGACGGGCAGATGGCCTACTCAGTCGTTACTGTCGACGTAGATTATCCGATTGACCAGGTGTTTTGGCGGTACTCTGCTCAGCTTAGCGACCGTCTTGATGCTGCGGGATTCGCAGCCGAACTGTATCCGGAGTCGATTCAAGTGATCCAGTAGCGGCATGAGCTGTTTGGACAGCTCATGCCGCTACTGGATGAGATCGTGGACCTGAGCGCGTCCGGCAGGTTCACAGAGCGGTTCAACCGCATACAGTCACTGTGGTTTGGGATCGCTGATCTCCTCTCTCCTTTCATAGCAGTGACACCAGAAGAAGCACTACTGGACCGGAAGACGTGTGTCAGAACAGCGGTGCCTCCCGCGCGTAGGTTCGCCCCACTTCGCGCCGACGTGCAGGCAGCCGCATATTTATTACGGAGCGAGCCGGCGAGAGCGTGGACTCTGCAAGAACTCGCAACTGCCGTTCATCTATCGAAGTCTCAGCTGCAGGCTGTGTTTGCAGAGGCCATGGATAAGACCCCGTTCGAGTACTTGAGAACTGTTCGAGTTGAACGTATGGCAAAGCATCTTCGCGAGAGTCAGCTTCCGGTCGAAACGATTGCATGGCTGGTAGGTTGGTGCAGCCACTCTCACGCCGCCAATGCGTTTCGGCAGCTGGTCAGCATGAGCCCGAACGAATATCGACGGCTCAGGGCGCACGTGCTGTGATCCCATGAACCCAGGCATAACCTGGATCTGACGGAATATAGCGACTCTCCTTTCGAAATCCATCGCCCATGCGCAAGAGTTGCGATAAGCAGGTACGCCGCTGTTCCGCGTGATCGCAACCCTGGGGCTTGCCGTCGGTTTGGTTGCGGAGGTCCCCGCGCACCTGCCTCGCATGGGCCGTTCGCGTCGCGCGCCACGGCCTACCGGAAGGAGGTCAGGCCGTGATGATCCCACAGCACGAGAACGGCACAGAGGCACACTTCACCGCGCTGGTGGAGATGCTGGGCCGAGCGTCTACTCTGCCGGGCGCTGCTTTGCTGCTTTCTCAGTACGGTGTACCGGTGTTCCCCTGTGTGCCGGGCACGAAGCGGCCGAGCGTGCGGGGCGGGTTCCTTTCGGCGACCACGAACCTGCAGCAGGTTGAGGCGTGGTGGCGGCGTTGGCCTGACGCGAATCTCGCCGTGCCGACCGGAGCTGCCTCTGGAGTGGATGTCGTGGATGTTGATCGGCACTCGGAACGTGACGGTTTGGAGGGGTTCAGGCGCGCCCGTCAGGTCGGCCTTATCGCGGGCTGGTCTGCGCTCATCACGACACCCTCAGATGGCCTGCACGTCTGTCTACTTTCCTGCTGATTCGGAGCGTCCACAGCGGTCGTGGCAGGCTGCGGACGCGCACATTGATTTTCGTGGCGATGGCGGGTATGTGGGTGGCGTCCTAGGAGCTGGTGTAGTTTTTCGGCTTGGGTGTCACGTCGTTGTCGTGGTGAGCCATCGTGTGATGGTCAGTGGGTATCGATCAAAGTCATTCATAGGAAGATACATACGCACGATGGTTCTAGACCAGTCTGCCTTCCTGGAGCTTCTCGGGGAGCTGAAACTCACCGAGGTCGCCGACCGGATCCGGGCGGCGACCGAAACGTTCTATCAGGAGCTGATCGAGGCGGAAGCTGCCGCGTTCATCGGCGCTGCCGCGTTTGAACGCACGCCCGTTCGGACGAGGCAGCGCAACGGGAGCAGGCCGCGTACCCTCACGACCACGGTCGGGGATCTCCAGCTGCGGATCCCGAAGCTGCGGCAGGGAAGGTTCTTCCCGT
>Ga0081606_1000452_pt1 | contig 17191 bp, 15 predicted proteins | sample EareggfetidaYelm_FD_71127 | JGI IMG/M metagenome (GOLD analysis project Ga0081606, IMG submission 71127) | Earthworm egg capsule microbial community from the University of Washington, USA - E. fetida Yelm (SPADES assembly) (version 2) | ecosystem: Host-associated > Annelida > Reproductive system... | reverse complement strand
TCATAACGAGCACAAGCGCACGTCTGAAGGAGATAACTGCGAGCGGCTCATATCCGGCGTTGAGGACGAGGGTACGCATGAGTGCCTTTCAATCTGGGCTAGATGGCTTCCAGCCGCGTGACAGGGGTATCGCACCGCGACGTCCGAACAGGTTCCGGGCATAAAAAAGGCGCTGTCGTAGTGACAGCGCCTTGGTGCGCGGTAATCGCGCAGCCAGTGCTCAGTCGACAACTGTGCCGCTGGTGAAAGGACGCGCGCACATCCGTGGAGTGGATGTCTCGTGTCTGAACCATTGGGCCTCCCGTCCGGGTTAATCGGGTGCGTCACGTTCAAGCCTAGGACACACGCCGCTGTCTTTCTTAACGCGGCTCGCCACACCGCGTCGCACACCACTTATCCCACACAGTCTGGTTAGATTCCGAGCCGCACGATCCGGTATTCCGTCCAGATCGGTTGAATCCGCACGGATGACCCGGCGTAGGGTGCGTGGAGAATCATCCCCTCTCCGGCGTAAATGCCGTCGTGTCCGGCCATGATCACGAGATCGCCCGGGCGGGCGTCCGCAGGTGAGATCGCCCTCCCCGCAGCGCCCTGTTCCGCAGACGAGTGCGGCAGGCTGATCCCAAACTGCGCGTACACGTACATGACAAAGCCCGAACAGTCGAAACCGGCTGGCGAATCGCCACCGTACGCGTAGGGTGCCCCGATGTAAGACTTTGCGACGCTGAAAACATGGTCGAGACTGAACGCCGGATACGGCGGGTTGACAAGGATGGCACCAACGGATGGCCCGGAGCGCGCCACCACCGCGCGCTGCTGCTCGGCAACCGCGCGCTCCTGCTCGGCACGGACGTCGGCACCGGACACCACGGAGTATCCATCTTGCGCCGCCACCGCCGTGATGACATCGGAAGCGACTTCAAGCGTCTGGGCGCCGGTTCTCAGAAGGTGTGCAACCCCAAACTCTTGGCTGGAATTGGCCGTGGGCAGCGCAGCATATGCGGGGAGGGCAACAGTACCCAACAGTGCCACCGTGACTCCCATGGCGAGCACACTGGCGAGGTTTCCACGGCGAAGCCGCAGAGAATGAGAGCCAGAGGCCGACGGTGTTGTTGTGACGCCGGCGGCGGAACGAGGGGCTGGTACAGTCCAACTCGCGGTCGCTATCGCCCGTGCCGCAGCGTAGACGGAACGAGTTCCCGCAGCGACACGACGCACCGCTGTCTGCCTCTTACGAACCTTCCAACCAACCACACTAACAACCTCCGTAAGCCCGGCAACCACGTGCCGCCCGACCTGGATTTCGCGAAGAAAACGCGCTACGGATTCTCATATCGAGCGGTCGGCGCATAGCTTTCTCGATACCGGAGCGCCGCGGGTGGGTGCAGCGACCCGAACGAACGTACAGGAAACCTATTGCTTTGTCACATCACGCACCGATTACCCCGCGCCCCGACACAAGACCCGAGTGCCCGTTTACACTCCGGTAAGCGCCCCGATCACACTCCGACAGCACTCCGATTGCGCGGCTACTGGGCGAGGAAAATGTGACTCGCCGACTCGTCCGAAACATCCAAGGAAGCGGCAGTCGCCACGGCCTGTATCTGGATGTCCCGACCAGCCCGGCTGGCCACCACCAGTGCGCCCGGCACTACCCCCACCCGTCGAAAATTGGCGAGCAATTCCGGTGCGAACTGCACAGGCTCGCCCAGTCGACGAACAGTGCCTGTGACCGGCGCATCAGCCGCGGTGACCGCCGTGAGGATACTCACAACGCCGGTCATAAACGGCTCTGACGGCGACATCCCGAGCTGATCGAGCCCCGGAATTGGATTGCCGTAGGGCGATTCCCGCGGGTGGTCAAGAATTGCAACAAGGCGTCGCTCAACCTGCTCACTCATGACGTGCTCCCAGCGGCACGCTTCCTCGTGCACAAGTTCCCAGTCCAAGCCAATAATGTCAGCGAGGAGCCGTTCGGCGAGACGATGCTTGCGCATGACGCTGACCGCCTTCGCACGACCAACGGGCGTCAGTTCGAGATGCCGATCCTCCGACACCACAACGAGCCCGTCGCGCTCCATACGCGAGACCGTCTGGGACACGGTGGGCCCGGAGTGCCCGAGCCGCTCCGAGATACGGGCGCGCAGCGGAACAATGTCCTCCTCCTCCAGGTCGAGGATGGTGCGGAGATACATTTCCGTCGTGTCAATAAGATCGGTCATACACATCACCTCCCGCAATCACGCACTGTACCCTCAGCCTACCGGCAAGCTCTCGGCCACACTGCCCGGCGACATCCCGATCAGTAGAGTCGAATTTCGCACCACAAACTCGAATGCCCCGCCGAATCAACCGAACAGCTTTTGATCAGGAGGTCACAAATTGTCGCTCTGAGCATACGTGTGCGACACACTGTGACCTCTCGATGGCTGATGAGCGCGGGAGCGTCGAGACCGATGAATGCCGACGCACCGAGAACGCCGGAGCACGGGACGCCACCCCAGCTCCCCGCGCTTGTGGCGGTTGGTTAGACTCTGCTGCATGCCGAGCACCAGTCTTCCGCCCGATTTGCTGCCCACTGACGGACGATTCGGCTGTGGCCCGTCGAAGATCCGCCCAGAGCAGCTTGCGCACCTCAACGATCACGCTAACCTGCTTGGCACATCGCACCGACAGGCCCCCGTGAAAGACCTTGTCGCGCGCGTTCGGGCGGGCGTGTCCGAACTCTTCGCGCTTCCCGACGGGTACGAGGTTGTGCTTGGCAACGGCGGGTCAACTGCATTTTGGGATGCCGCGACGTTCGGGCTCATCGAGCAGCGAGCACAGCTGTGCTCGTTCGGAGAGTTCGGGGCAAAGTTTGCCGCCGCTGCCGCCGCACCGTGGCTCACCACCCCGGACGTGCGCCCTGCACCCCCGGGATCGTTATCAACACCACACCCCGTCGAAGGAGTGGATGTCTATGCGTGGCCGCACAACGAGACATCCACCGGGGTCATGGCTCCTGTGACGCGGGTTGTTGGCGATGAGGGAGCGTTGACGGTCATTGATGCGACCAGCGCTGCAGGCGGTGTCTTTGTCGATCCAGGGGAGTTCGACGTGTACTACTTTGCCCCGCAGAAAAATTTTGCCTCGGACGGTGGGCTGTGGTTCGCTCTCATGTCACCGCGAGCGGTTGAGCGAGTCGAACGCATCGCAGCGTCGGGACGGTATATCCCAGAATTTCTTTCTCTCAAGCAGGCGATCGATAACTCGAGACTGAACCAAACGCTGAACACCCCCGCTCTTGCTACGCTGCTGCTCATGGAGGGCCAGCTCGACTGGATGAACGGATCGGGCGGCCTGCGCTGGGCGGATAATCGCACCCGGGAGTCGTCCTCAGTGCTCTACGACTGGGCCGAACGCACCCGGGTCACGTCGCCGTTTGTGAGAGACCCGGCACACCGATCACAGGTGGTTGTCACGGTTGATTTTGACGATTCAACGGATGCCGCACACATTGCACGGGTACTGCGCGAGAACGGAATCGTTGATACGGAGCCGTACCGAAAGCTCGGACGTAATCAGCTGCGGGTGGCCTGCTTTACAGCGGTGGAACCGGCTGATGTGAGAGTGCTGACTGCGGCGATCGACAGCATCCTCGCGTAGGGGTTAGGGCACGTCCTGATCGAGCAGCATGACGAATGGGATGACTCCGACCGCCGCTACTTCGGCGGGCACTCCATGCAACTGCTCCAGGCCGAACCCAAGGAGGTGACCATCCCCGGACCCACTGCGGCAGTCGCCCCGGCCGCACGAATGGTGCGAATCGCCCCCCAATGCCTCGTTCCACAGCGGCAGCCATCTGGCCAATCTCCTCCTGGTTCCGGAGGGCCAATTTTTGCATTCGGCCTCCCAGAACGAGTGCAGTAACACCAGACAAGGTCAACACAGCGAGCACAGTAAGCAACAGTGGAAAGTCGATAGAGATCAGTACTACTACGGCTCCGACTATGACGATGATTGAGCCGAGCAGCTCAATCACCCCAGAGGTAATCACCGCCCGCAACATTGTCGTGTCTGTCCCGACGCGAGATACGAGGTCGCCACTTCTCCGAACGTCATAATCACGGATCGGAAGGTGGAAGAGCTTACGAATGATCTCAGAACGAGCACTGAAGACCGTTCTCTCGGCCGCACGATAGAGCTCGTATTGTGCTGTACGCCCGTTAGAACCGCGACCACGATGAGCAGGACTGCTAGGAGAATAATTAGTGAAACCGAGATCTGTCCCGTGTCGTGAACCTCTTGGACCAGCTGCTGCGTGAGCAGGGGCTGCACCAGGGAGGTTGCTGCAGATATCAGCGACAAGACAGCCAGGAAGATCAAGGCATAACGCTGTGGTTTGAGGTAGGGCCACAGGTCCTTCAGACGGGTGTGAAGGAGGCTGGATGAGTCGGTTATCGTATTTCCAAGATTGTTTGGATATGAGACCGCGACCCACCGGCAACTGGTATGAGGACGGTAGTGCACATGGCAGCAAGGGCAGTTGCTGCTACGGTGAGCGTGAGGGTGGGGTCCAGGGTGAAGACAGTGGTCGGCGCAGTTGCGCGGAATGCGAGCCAGGTGACGCCTGTGGTGATCCCGCCAACGAGCAGGCCCAGCAGTAGCGCTGTTGTGGCATAGATGATGGCTTCGAATACAGCTGTGATCAGGATGGCTGAGGGAGCCGTGCCGACCGCCCGAAGAAGCGCGTACTCCCGGGTCCGAACATCATTGCTCATGAATATGGTTGCGGCAGCTGCGATGCCCGCAAGGATGAGCGGCGCACCGAATACCGCTACGGTGGACCACACATCCTGCTCTGTTCCTGATAAGCCCGAGGTGCGCCGTGCGCTCTGGAAGGTCGCAAAGACACCTGAGTAGGTGGTGACGAGTCCAGTGCCGACCATGACGGGCGTCACAGTGGTGGTGGTTTGCCTCACGCGAGAGAGGCATGCCTTACGGGCAAGATGCCAGGTCACAGACCACGTGGGACGGATCAAGGCTGTCCAACACCGAACAACCGAAGGGACTACGAGAGGAGCAGCTGCCGCTATCGCAACCGTGATGAATAGCCCGAGAGTGAGCCCATTGCTACCGATTCCTGCAACGGGCACAGAGTGTAGCGCAACCCCCAGGGCGATGCTTATTCCGGTCGCAGTGATGATGATAACCCAGCGAACAGCACCCGCTCGTGCTCGTACCGTTTCTTGCTCGCGGAGTGCCTCAACGGGTGCCACTGTGCTGGCTTTCCTAGCTGCCCGGAGACCCCCCAGTAAGGCGAGCGCGATCGTAGTTACCAGAACGACACTGATCCCGACAAAGCCGAGTTGGACTTCTACCCCTCGCAGCGTGGATTCTCTGTGCGCGAGACTGTGAAAGAGGGAGGGTGTGACGAGCCACCCCAGAAATATGCCGCAGCCCGCACCTACGCACCCCAATATCGCCAATTGGATAAGGATCACTCGAGTGATCTGGTCGGGAGATACACCGACTACCTGCCACAGTGCGTAGTTTCTGCGCTGCAACGAAACCGCAAGACCGGAAACAGAGAGGAGAACGATGACAGTTGTGACCGATCCGAGCACGGCTGGCATGGTGACGAATCCGATAAGACCCTCGAAGGCAGAGTCATCGATCTCACCGATCGAATAAGCAGATACTGCCGTCGTGAGAAAAGTGGCTACTACACCGAGGATCGCGGCAGAAGCTATTACCACCAGGAATGATCCACACCAAAGACGGAAATTGGATAGCAGATCCCGGAATATGAGCGTTCGCACGGGCCGCCTACCGGAGATCAATCGAGGGTGCAGCGGCTTTTGCTTCCGACAGCGAAGTGAGGATCTTCTCTGGCGATGGTGTGTGCAGTTCTGTGTGGATACGTCCATCGACGAGCACAAGGACACGGTCTGCGCTCGCAGCGTAGTCAAGCTCGTGTGTCACAACAACAACTGAGCGTCGGCCATCCTCGGGAATACGTCTAAGCAGCGTCATGATAGAGGAACCTGTCTGGGCGTCGAGAGCCCCGGTGGGCTCATCTGCGAAAACAAGATCAGGCTTTGTGGCAAGTGCTCGCGCAATCGCAACACGCTGCTGTTGACCCCCCGAAAGTTGTGAAGAAAATAGATCACCCTGTTTTACAAGATCCACATTCTCAAGCGCCCGAGCAATATCGCTCTCGCCAATAGCTCGGTGGGCAAGTTGTGTGGGAAGAGCAATATTCTCTCTAGCTGTCAGCGAAGAAATCAGATTGTAGTTCTGGAAGATGAATCCGATGTGCTCTCGACGGAGTCTCGCCAGTTGGGATCGACTCAGCTCGCCTATCTCGCGTCCAAGCAACGCCACGGAGCCAGCTGAGATCGGATCCAACCCGGAAAGACAGTAAAGCAACGTCGACTTCCCGGAACCAGAGGGCCCGACAATAGCGACCACCTCTCCTCGCCTCACTGTGAGACTTATGCCATTCAGCACGGGAACAGATGTCGCCCGATGCCCCGGAACGAAGCTCTTGCGGACACCGCTGGCTCTCAGCAGAGTATCTGACATCGAGACAATACCTCTCTAGCTATACCCCTGAGCGCGCTCATCCCGAGCAGACCGGAAACGCGACCCACCACGCTTGCCAGGTTCGGATGCTCGGGCTTCGCCTCATCAAGCATCCTGAGCACACACTCGCGCATCTCGGGTGAATACTTCCCATTCATCACGTTCCATCCTCGCTTCAAGAACCGAACAAAACCAGTCCAATTCATTCTGGTTCAACAACACCCACTTGTTCCGGTGTATCTCCCGCGACACCGTGGACGCAGACCGACCCACATGAGCAGCGATCTGCCCAACAGACCACCCGGCGTCCACACCTTTCTCGATCTGAGCCCACTTAACCTAACGGCACATGACCGTCATGTATACCCATAGAAACGCAACCCTTGACTCAGTGAACATGAACACCACCACGTGCTGCGCTCTACCTTGAACACGGGACTGGAGACAAACCACCCACCAGCCGACTGACACCAACGTAATGACCGAGTGCACCTAACGACGGACGCCATCGCCATCGCCATCGCCATCGCCATCGCCATCGAGGGAGTCAATGTCGATGCCGAGGAAGTCATCATCGCTCAGCGGATCGGGTTCGATCTCGTCAATATCGATCTCCTCAATACCGAAGTCGTCACCATCAGCATCAAGATCATCACTCGACTCATCCTCGGGAAACTCATCCTCGCCCAAGACAACGTCAGCATTTTCGGCGGCCAGCTGAGATGCACGATATTCGGCGAGGCGCTCTGACCACGGGATCCATTTTGGGGCGAGAAGTGCCGTTTCACCGGGAACAAGCTGCGATTCGCTCACGGTCGGTGGAGCGTCGTCGACACGAGTGAGAGTAACCCGCCAGAACCATCCCGGGTAGCCCGCGACATCCGAGGCAAAAAGGAAGGACAACACACGTTCACCCTCAGCGGTGTGCGCGGTCACTGGGCCAACAGACTCGACCGGAACCGTCTCGATAAGCGCGGCCCGGGCAAGATCGACAGACGCTAACAAAATATCGTCAACGGCAAAACTCGGCTGCGCTACCGTCGCTGCATCCGAGCCAACCGCTGCCGGGTCGGTTCCCTGCGCGTCAGCCGCTGCTAAACCACTGTGCTCAGACATCCAGATCGTCGGCAACCTTGCGAAGCACAGCCGCGACAGTGCGGGCCTTCGCCTTATCGGGGTACCGACCGCGGCGAAGATCGACGCCAATACCGTCAAGCATTTTCACAACATCTTCCACAATGACGGCCATGTCATCGGCCGACTTGCGGTTGAGTTTTGTCAGGCTCACCGGCGTTTCCAACACCCGCACCGACAGGGCCTGCGCCCCACGTTTACCGTCAGCGATGCCAAACTCCAACCGCGACCCCGCGCGCACGGTTGCCCCGGCAGGCAACGCCGAAGCATGGAGAAACACTTCGTGGCCTTCATCGGAGGTGATGAAACCGAAGCCTTTCTCCTCGTCGTAGAATTTAACCTTGCCGGTGGGCATTGCGTAACCTCGCTCATTAGTGGGGCAATCGGGATGGCCCGACCATCAATAGTCTATGCGGCTTCGCCGCGGGGGTCATTCTGTGTGATGATCGAACAGGTACGCACGACATCCTGCCACGACTCCGCTACCCCGGGCACCCCCGAGCCCACAATCCGCCAGACCGTGACAAGCGGGCGAGTATTCTGCCGGTGCGGGCACCCCCGAGCTCACAATCCGCCACCTGTCGGCCCGACCGCGCGGTTCCGCACAGCCAATCGCACTGCCGTAGTCTTGAGGCGTGACTGCACCCACCTCGATCATCGCCCATCGCGTCGAGCGCATCCTGGCCTTCATGTTCATCGGGCTCGTCGCGCTCTCGGTCGTGTGTTTCATCGCCGTGATCACGGCCACCGCACTCGGAGTCGGGGCAAACGATGGCTTCAGCAAGGGGATCTGGCCGATCGTTCTGGTTCTCCCGCTCATTGCATTGCCCTCGGCGTTCTGCCTGCTCATTGCGCTTCTCGTTGTGAACGGCGTTCGTCGCGCACGAGCGTCCCGAGCTTCGTAACCCCGGTGCGCATTCATGCTTGAGCTGGCCGCGCGACTTCGACGGCTAACACCCCCCGCACTGGCGGCAGGGTTACGCACCCTGGGCTGCGATCCGGTGAAGATCGCCGACTTCTTCGACCTCGCGGAATGGCTCATCGAACCGGAGACGATCGCCGCTGCAACACGCACCCTCACCCGCCCAGAGCTCGGCGTTCTGCGAGCAGTTGCCGAGGCATCCGGAACCGGAACGGCACTGTTCGCCGAGGTGTGCAAGGTGCTGCACGTCCACGGAGCCGGGGCAGAAGCAAGCACAAGCGCAGCAGAGATCCGCGCACGCTTGGAAAACACACTGCTGCTGTTCTCACACACTGACGGTGAGAACGATGATGTCTACATGCACCCCCGGGTTCGCGCCTATCTTCAGGATGGCGCGCAGCTGCCAACCCTGCGCGAACTGCTCGCACCACCGCCTCCCGTTCTCGTCTCGTCGGACAATGTTGATCGAAGCATCCTCACACGCCGGGCCGCACACATCGCACACGCCTCACTCACTGCCCTCGCCGAGCTACTCAGCGCCCTCGGCACCCGTCCCGCACGCGGCCTCAGCAAGGGCGGCCTCGCACTCCCGGATGCTCGCCGACTGGCCGACACGTGCGGCGTGGACCTCGACGGCTTACCCGCTCTGCTGGCCCGCGCGGCAAACGCAACGCTGGTGGCCCGCGAAGGTTCGTTCTGGCTCATCACCCCGACCGGTGCCCGGTGGGAACTCATGGATCTCGCTGACAAATGGGCAGACCTCGCCACCAGATGGACCGCCCGCTTCCCTCCCGGTCTGCCCGCGCTCCTTACCCGACACCAGAATAAACTCAGCGTTGCCCGGCTCCGTGCCGATGCACACTGGTGGTTGCCGTTGAGTGGCTCGCAGCTTGACGAGACACTCGACACGCTGCTGGAGGAAGCCGAATCGCTTGGGCTCACGGTCGGTGGCGAGCCACTCGAGTTCACACAGCTCGTGGTGGCGGGGGATGTCACGACGGCGACTGCCGCGCTCGTTGAACACTTTCCAGAGCCTGTGGACCGAGCCTATGTCCAAGACGATCTCACGATCATCGCTCCGGGCCCTGTCTCTCCCGCGCTCGATGTGCGACTGCGAGAGGTGGCCGATGCGGAGGGGCGCGGGAATGCCTACAGCTACCGCGTCACCGCAACCTCCCTCAGCCGTGGACTCAGCGGGGGAGCAACCGTCGAGTCGATTCGACAGCTTTTCTCAGAGGTGTCGCTGACGGGCATTCCCCAGCCTCTCGACTATCTCATTGACGAGGCATCCCGTCGTTTTGGAGTGGTGCGGGTGATCGATGCGACGAGTGAGTGGTCGGCTTCTCTTGATCCGCAGGCCACGGTGGACGCGTCGGTTCGCACCGTCATCCACGCACCGCACGATCTGCTGCAGATCCTCGTCGTCGATAGCTCACTGACCCACCTGGAACTCACGCTCGGGCCGCCCGGGCATCTCCTGAGCCGGACCGACCCGGAGGTCGTGTTTACGGCTCTCTCCAGCGCTCGTTACCCGGTCGTCGTGGCGAACGCGTCCGGAGGTGTCCAGCGTCGTGAGCATCGCCGAATCGCCCGGATGCCACCACCCACCGCGACAACGCAGGCTGATCCGATTGACGCACTGCTTGATCGACTCGCAACGAACCGTGACTCTGAGAGGACGGAAGAAGACTGGCTTGCCCGCACCCTCGACGCTGCCGCGAAAACAAAGTCCACGCTCATCGTGACCGTGCGGCTGTCGGATGGTTCCTCCGAGTACCTACTCGCTCCGGCAAGTGTGAGCAACGGTCGGCTGCGCGCGCGCGATGCGCGATCCGACATTGAACGAACTCTCCCGCTCTCGGCAATTATCGCCGTGCGACCAACCACCGGGCAGGCGCAGTAACATTCCACACCCGCCCCGCGCGAGCCGTAGAATCGACCCTTGTGTCTGATGGCCCACTCATTGTGCAGAGCGACCGCACTGTGCTCCTCGAGGTAGCGCACCCGCTCTCCGCGGATGCCCGCCACGGGCTCGCGGTCTTCGCCGAGCTCGAGCGGGCTCCCGAGCACATTCACACCTACCGAATTACCCGGCTCGGGTTATGGAACGCGCGTGCGGCCGGGCACGATGCCGACAGCATGCTTGCCACGCTGGAGCACTACGCAAAGTTCCCCGTTCCACCCGCGGTGGCGATGGATATGCGGGAAACAGTCGCCCGCTACGGTCGGCTTGCCATTGATCGCGATGCTGAGGGGCTTCGATTGCGCAGTGACGATCTTGCCGTTCTTACCGAGGTTGCCGGGGCCCGGCGTATTGCGCCGCTGTTGGAATCGCGCCTTGATGACACGAGCTTTCGGGTCGCGCCGTGGGCGCGCGGCACCCTCAAACAAGAACTTTTGAAACTGGGATGGCCCGCCGAAGACCATGCGGGATACACACCCGGTACGCCGCATCCTATTGATCTGGCTGTCGCCTCCTGGCATCTGCGCCCCTACCAACAGGACGCCATCGATAGCTTCTATCGGAGCGGCTCGGGTGTCGTGGTGCTGCCCTGTGGAGCGGGCAAAACCCTTGTCGGTGTCGGTGCGATGGCCACCGCAAAGACGACAACGCTCATCCTTGTCACCAACGCCGTCTCAGCTCGACAGTGGCGCGATGAATTGCTCGCGCGCACGCTGCTCACCGAGGAGGACATCGGAGAGTACTCGGGCCAGACGAAGGAGGTACGGGCGGTGACGATCGCGACGTACCACATCCTCACTGCCAAGCGGCAGGGCGAGTATGCCCACCTCGCACTGTTGGACGCGCTCGACTGGGGTCTTGTCATCTACGATGAGGTGCACCTGTTGCCAGCGCCGGTCTTTAAGCTCACCGCCGAGTTGCAGGCCCGACGACGTCTCGGTCTCACCGCGACGCTCGTACGCGAGGATGGACGTGAGGGCGATGTGTTTTCGCTTATCGGCCCGAAGTGCTTCGATGCACCGTGGAGGGACATCGAAGCGCAGGGTTTTATTTCACCGGCAACCTGTTATGAGGTGCGGGTTGATCTCACCCAGTCAGAACGTCTCAGGTACGCGGCATCTGGCGACGACGAGCGCTACCGGTTGGCGGCGACGACCCCGACGAAACTTGAGATCGTACGCATGCTTGTGGCGCGGCATCCGGGTGAACAAATTTTGGTCATCGGGCAGTACTTGGACCAGATCGATGAGATTTCCGAGGCCCTCAGTGCTCCGAAGCTGACGGGCGCAACATCAATTGATGAGCGTCAACGACTCTTCCAGGAGTTTCGCACCGGACAAACACCTGTGCTCGTCGTGTCGAAGGTCGCAAATTTTTCGGTTGACCTGCCGGAGGCGAGTGTTGCTATCCAGGTCTCCGGCTCCTTCGGCTCCCGCCAGGAGGAGGCCCAGCGGCTGGGACGACTGCTCCGGCCTAAACAGTCCGGGCGCAGTGCCACCTTCTACACTCTTGTCGCCCGTGACACCGCCGATCAGGAGTTCGCCCAAAATCGACAACGATTCCTCGCCGAGCAGGGATACGGCTATTCCATCATGGATGCCTCGGCCCTCTAGAGAGAGCGTGGCAATGGTCGCTGAGTGCTCTCAGCAAATATCCAGCAAACTCCTAGATGATGGGACCATGAACGACGGACCCAACATTCTCATTGTCGATGACGAAACAAATATTCGTGACCTCCTGCTTACGAGCCTGCGATTCGCTGGATTCTCAGCGCACGCTGTCGCAAACGGCGCACAGGCCATCTCCGCAGTGCTTGAGCAAGAGCCAGACCTCATTGTGCTCGACGTCATGCTGCCGGACATGACCGGCTTTGGTGTCGCCAAACGGCTTCGCACCTCGGGGTTCAGCGCACCAATCCTCTTCCTCACCGCTAAGGATGACACTGAAGACAAAATCACCGGCCTCACAGTGGGCGGAGACGACTACGTGACGAAGCCATTTAGTCTTGACGAGATCATCGCGCGGATTAACGTCATCCTGCGGCGAACCCTCAGCACCGACCGAGACGCCCTGCTTCAGGTTGGCGATATCTCGCTGGACCAGGACACACACGAGGTGTACGTGGGGGAGACGCTGATCGAGCTCTCACCAACCGAGTTCAAGCTCTTGCGCTATCTGCTCCTCAATCCCAATCGTGTCCTCTCAAAAGCACAGATCCTTGACCACGTGTGGGAGTACGATTTCAACGGTGATGCTGGAATTGTTGAGAGCTATGTGTCCTACCTGCGGCGCAAGATCGACCCACACACCGTTGAGTCTCCGATTCACACCAAACGTGGTTTCGGCTACATGTTCAAACCTGCCCGTGCGTGATCATGACCACCGTGACCTCCGGCTGGATGGCTGGCTCGCATGATGCTCAGGCCCCACGAGTACTCGAATCGTATTTCTCTGCGCAGCAAGGTCACGACCGTGACGGTGCTCATGCTCACGCTGGGCTTGTTTGTCGCAGGGTTCGGCACGGCAGCAATGCTGCGCTCGTACGTCGAACAACAGGCCGCGTCAAAACTCGAAAAGATCACAGACGGGGGTGTCACTGATTTCTTCCAGCCGATCGAGGATCCAGAGGAATCGGATACTAGCCTGGCTGAGCGTCCATTCCGAGATACGACCGGTGTCTATGTTGCACTGTATGACGATAGCGGCAGTTTTGTTCGCGATAACTGGAACCCGTCGGACCCAAGCACCCCTCAGATACCCGCTATCCTCACGGAAAGCGAGAGGTCTGCGATGCCGGGTGAGAGCGTAGTCATACGGCTTAAAGATCAGGATCAGCACGAGACCTTTCGCGGAGTTATCACGCTTCTCGAGGTCGATGACTACGGCACTCGTCTTCCGTTCATCATCGCGATCTCCACCACCGAAGACGAGGAACTGCTCGCCTTCTACCTCGTCATCTTTTTCTGCTTTGGCCTGGGAGTTGTTGTCATCGGTGGCGTCCTCACTCGAATGGTTGTCACATCCACATTCCGACCGCTGCGTGAGGTCGAACGAACTGCAGCAGCAATCGCAGATGGTGATTTCAGTCAACGCCTTGATGGTGCCACGCCCAACACCGAGGTTGGACGACTCAATCGCTCGCTCAACACAATGCTCGCCACCATTGACGGTGCCTTCCGTGATCGACTTCGCACGATCCACCACATGCGACGGTTTGTGGGGGATGCTTCGCACGAGCTTCGCACACCGCTGGTCTCGGTACGGGGTTACGCCGAACTCTACCGAATGGGCGCTCTTACTCAGCCCGAAGAAGTCGCACAGGCCATGGAGCGGATCGAGAAGGAAGCGGTTCGACTCGAGGAACTGGTCAATGACCTGCTTGCACTCGCCCGACTTGACGAGGCAAAGCCACTCCAGCTGACCGAAGTTGACCTTGTACCACTGGTGGGAGATGCTGTCCTCGACGCGCATGCCGCAAATCCTGACCGTCCGATCACCCTCGAGATTATCGACAGACTGCCAGCCGCCTCACCGGTGGACGACTATCGAACCCCGCACAGTGGCCCCTCCCTCGCGGGCGAGTTTTTGCCGCGCCAACCCACGGGCATCTTTGGTCCGCACTCAAGCCTGGCCCGCTTCTTCTACGGTCGGATGTGCCGCGCCCACCGGCAGGGCGCACCGGGCTCTGGTCGCTCACAACAGGATGTCGCGCTGTTGTCGTTGGCCGGAGTGACAACGGCCATTACACGGCTCCCTTTGACTGCCGCGGTTGCCGAAGCCAGACTCGATGAACCATCCGCATCCGGCGAGGGCAACGGAACCGAGACAGAGGAGGCAACCCCGATCATCGTCTTAGCCGAAGAGAACCGCATTCGACAGGTCATCAGCAACCTCATGAGCAATGCTCTCCGGTTTACTCCCGAGAACAGCCCGATCACGCTGAGAGTCGGACGCGATCACGGCACTCAGAAAGCCATGATTGAGGTTGTTGATCATGGCGAAGGAATTGCGCCGCAGGTTCGAGACAAGATTTTCCAGCGATTCTGGCGTGCGGACACGTCCCGGGCCCGTGAGACAGGCGGCACGGGGCTCGGGTTGTCCATTGTGCAGTCGATTGTTGCTATGCACAACGGCACCGTGGAGGTCTCGGAAACACCGGGCGGGGGTGCCACGTTCCGAGTGTGGCTGCCAATGTCCCTCCATCCCACCACGTAGGTGTGGTGTCTAGGCGGGTTCTTTTGTGGGTCGTGTGTGATCGGTTGACAGGTGAAGGCCAGGCACTAATTCCGATTCCACAGAATCGCATGGATCACCTGCCGGTGATCACGCCACCGCCTAGTGACGGCACAGCGCTCACTCTCTCAGCGGGGTATGCCCGATCACGTTCACCCGAACCTAGGACCAACGCATGGTTTTGCGAGCGATGAGAAATAACACACCACCCACAGCCAACAGATAAAGGCTCGAAAGGCCTGCCTGGCTCCAACTGCCAATTCCGGTAAGCAGAAAGGTGATGAGCTCACGGATGTGGAAAACGGGTACAAACGGTCCAACATTCTGAACCCAATCTGGCATGTATTCCAGTGGTGTCACGGCTCCACCTATGACACCCAAACCGATGACGACGATGAGGGAGAGCATCGTCACGGCTGTCACCGATGGCACCAGGTTGGCGAGAATAACACCGAGAGAGAAGAACATGAAATACCCGAGAGCCACCCCCAAAAGGCCCAGCGGTGCCGTCATAACCAACTTCATACCGAGCCACGGTGTGACGGCAAGCACGATGAGAAAGATCGTCTGAAGGATCGCAAAGATACTGCCAACCCGAGCCTGGGCGATGATGATATTACCCACGCTGACGGGGGCGCTGCGCAACACATCGAGCATCCCGTTCGCACGCCAAGTGGCGATATGCTGTGCTCCGGCGAACACCGCGACAAAAGCGACACCGAAAGCCACCACGTTCGACGAGATCTCGTTGACTGAGTTACCCCCGTGCGGTGATGGTATCTGCCCCATGCTCAGCACCAGCGTCACGAGTAAACCGGCGGGAAACACAAAAGTGAAGAAAATTGTGGCGAAGTCGCGCAGATCTGCCGTAAGCATCACGCGAGAAAGCGTGATTGTTGTTTTGCCCATCATAGTCATGCCTTGTACCTCCGTCCCGTATAGGCCATAAAAGCATCCTCGAGGGAACGATTAATGACATATGCATTGGTCGTATCAACTCCGGCGGCTGCAAGTTCTGTGAAGGCATGTGCCGTATCGAGGGTACGCACGCGCAGTCCGGTCGTGTCGACATCCGCTGACAAAATCGACTTCAGTGTGACAACCAGATCTGCCTGGTGAACGGCCGCCGGCAGCAAAATGGAACTCTGAGCTCCTGCTTCGTTGACAAGCTCGTGGGGCGACTTGGTTACCATGATCTGACCACGATCAAGGATGGAGACGGTGTCGCACAACCGCGAGGCCTCCTCAAGGTAATGCGTTGTGTACAACGTGGTCATATCACTGAACTCGCTCGAACGTAGCATCTCGACCACATTGTGACGCGTTGTCGGGTCAAGTCCTGCTGTCGGCTCATCAAGGAAAAGCACCCGTGGCTTGTGCACCAGAGCCGAGGCGATCGCCAAGCGCTGCCGTTCGCCACCGGAGAGCTTTTCGGTACGAGTCTTAGCATGCGGAACCAAATCAAGCGTCTCCATAAGGTACTCAATACGCGGCTTCCCAATGCCGTATATGTCAGCGAGAGCAGTGAGGTGCTCCACAACATCGAGCTTAGGGAAAAACGCTGTGCGCTGTGGTTGAATGCCAACCCAACGGTACAATTCAACATCACGCGGACGAGTAGGTCTGCCAAGAACTTTCACCGCACCAGCGCTGGGTGCACGAAAACCAAGGATCACATCGAAAAGTGTCGACTTGCCTGCACCATTGGGGCCGATAATCCCGTGGAATGTACCGGCATGAACCTGCAGATCGATCTCCGTCAGAATTGCTTTACCCTTGATGGATACAGAAATCGAGGAGACATCCACCGCCAGTTCCTCTGAAGGGCCTAGATCTAGGGGAGAAGTCATACGGGCGTCCTTCTTTTAAGAGTGCTGTCTCGAGCGCGCACTCGAACCCAGCAAAATACCGGCAACCATAGACCAACGACTCTCCCCCACTGCCGCTTGAAGCTCGGAACGAGTCACACTGCCATCGAGAAACGGCGCAATCCGTTCGAAAAGCTGGAAGGCACTCCCGCCGTGCAAGTGGAAAGCCGGACCAGTAGACGAAAACTGAACGCCGACCTCGGTGTCAGCATAGAACGTGTCGCATCGCAGAGACGGTCTCGCATCCAAAGTAACGCCCAACATAGCTCCCTCGCGCAACGGGTGTAACACACTCAAACTCTATGATCCGCGAAAGACACTGCCATGTGTGCTCTAAAAAATTCAATGTCTTGTGTCAGAAATATGCGGCAGGGGTGGTTGGTCGCTCAGCAACCCCTCGGTTAAACACGGTGGCGGGGACCCCCCCCCGGAGGGGCCCGCCCCCCACATATTTTTTTGCGGGGCCCGGGGTGAAAGCCCTTCTCCCCCCGCGGGCGGCGCCCC
>Ga0081606_1000450_pt1 | contig 17206 bp, 8 predicted proteins | sample EareggfetidaYelm_FD_71127 | JGI IMG/M metagenome (GOLD analysis project Ga0081606, IMG submission 71127) | Earthworm egg capsule microbial community from the University of Washington, USA - E. fetida Yelm (SPADES assembly) (version 2) | ecosystem: Host-associated > Annelida > Reproductive system... | reverse complement strand
GTAATACCTTTTGTGGCTTCAATAGACTCTAAAAAAGGGACTTCAGATCATGTGGCGCAACAACTTGAATCAGTTATCAGAATTTATAACGATCAAGGCTGGAAGTATGTAAGGCTGGAAAGCGTAACAACATTTGTACAGCCAGATGCCGGTTGTTTCGGATTAGGGGCAAGGCCGGGATATAATACAACCAGACAAATGGTTGTTTTTGAAAAATAAGGATGAAATACTTACTTCTTGCCATAATTAGAGGATATTGGTTTTTAATCCCAAAAGCGAAAAGGAGAAAATGCATCTTTAAAAAGTCTTGTTCCCATCATGTTTACGAAATGACTGAACAAAAAGGTTTGCAGGAAGGAATCAAAGCTTTGAAATTCAGATTTGAGAATTGCAGGCCGCAGTTTGAACTCTTTAAAAATCCTATTAACGACAAAATTCAAATCATCTTACCATCGCAAATAATTCTTGACAGTGAAGAAATTGCCGATAGCTTTCTAATCAACTAATACACTATGGAATTACAAATACAATTCAAAAACCTAGCCGATAAGATCAATCTGCTAAAAGATAAAATAGAAACAGAGGAATCTACTAAACATGCATTTGTATTGCCTTTTATAAATATTCTTGGATACGATACTTTTAATCCAACTGAAGTTGTTCCGGAATTTACTGCCGATTTAGGACTCAAGAAGGGGGAAAAGGTAGACTATGCCATTTACCATAATGATGAACCCATCTTAATTATAGAATGCAAGAACTGGAAAGACAATCTTTCTGTTCATGGTTCACAATTGTTTCGGTACTTTCATGTTACCAAAACGCGTTTTGCATTGCTGACTAATGGCATAACGTATCAGTTTTTTACAGATCTAGATGAGAAAAACAAGATGGATCAAAAGCCATTTCTTCAATTTGATATTACTACTCTTAAGGATAACAGCATCAATGAAATTGCAAAATTCCATAAATCTAACTTTAACGTTGAGAACATTGTAAATAATGCCAGTTCATTAAAGTATATCCAGGAGTTAAGGAAGCAGATTGATGACGAATTAACGAATCCTTCGGCTGAATTTGTGAAACTTTTTGCCAATAAGGTTTATTCGGGAAGGCTGACTGAAAAAGTGATGGAGGAATTCAGGGATTTGGTTCAAAAAGGATTTAATCAGTTTGTAAATGAAAAAATCAACGACAGACTCAGTGCTGCCCTGAGTAAGGAAGAGCAGAATCAAAAGGTTATTGAAATAGAAGTTGTTGAAGATGAAAACAGGGTATTTACCAGTGAAGAAGAGATGGAAGGCTACCGGATTGTAGTTGCAATTTTAAGAAGGAAGCTGCCAGTGCATCGGATTGTTCATCGGGATACTCAGTCCTATTTCGGGATATTGTTGGATGACAATAATCGCAAGCCTTTATGCCGACTGCATCTCAACGGAGGTAAAAAATATATCGGATTGTTTAATGAAAATAAAACAGAAATACGCCAGCCACTCCAATCTGTTGATGAAATCTATTTGTTTGAAAAGCAATTGCTGGATACGGTAGGATTGTATGAAACGGAATGAAAAATGATTTGTGGTAGTGCCTGTTCTAAATAAAAAGTGGTATTTGATGTTCGGAAACAGGCACAAAACAAATATTAAAGAAAAAACACCTGAAAGGGTGTTTTTTTATACAAAAAAAGTCCCACCGAAGCAGGACTAAAGGTTTTCACCTACGGCATATAGCCTTATTGTGATAAGATTAAAGATTAGAAATTTTAATCAGTAACAAATATAAGTAAAAAAGAATTACCCTATTTTACGGTTTTCCATAAGATGGGTAATATTATTTATTTAACTTTAAAAATTGATTTAACAGCAGAAAGTTATGGCAAAGATTTTAGGATTGGATTTAGGGACGAATAGTATTGGTTGGGCATTGATTGATGACAAACAAAATAAAATACTAGGAGTTGGAAGTAGAATATTTCCAATGGGTGTTGAAAATTTAGGTGATGGTGACGGAGAAATTTCCAAAAATGCCAGCCGTACCGGGGCAAGAGGAGTAAGAAGGCAATTTTACAGAAGGAGATTGAGGAAAAAAGTGTTGCTAAAAGCACTATCCGAATATAAAATGTGTCCACTCGTTGCTGTTGATTTTGAGGATTGGAAGAAAACTAAACAATTTCCATCTGATAAGCTGGCAGCTTGGTTTGCCTTAAATCCTTATGAATTACGCCATAAAGCTTTGAATGAAAAGTTAAGTCTTGAAGAACTTGGAAGATTATTTTATCATTTAATACAGCGTCGAGGTTTTCTGAGTAACAGTAGAAAAGGTGGAAACGATGATGGAACCATTTTTAAAGGCAATCTTAAAGAAGGTAAAATAGGTATTGATAATACTTTGGAAAGCATAGAAGGACAAACTTTAGGTTCTTATCTGTATTCTATTTATCCTAAAGACAATCAACCCTTCCAAAATAGATTAGAACGCATCCGAAACCGCTATACTACACGAAAGATGTATGTTGACGAGTTTGAAATGATATGGAATAAACAATCTCAGTTTCACACTATCTTAAATGATGATTTAAAACAGTTGTTTGGTGGGAGAAAACAAGATGGCTATAAAGAAGATGGAATCTTATTTCATCAACGACCTTTACGTTCTCAAAAACACTTGGTTGGAAATTGTTCTTTTGAGCCTACTAAAACTAAATGTCCAATAAGCGCTATTCCTGTCGAATTGTTTAGGATTTATCAATGGGTAAACACAGTTGAATATAATGGGAAGAAAATATCCAAAGAAGAAAGAGAAAAGTTGATTGAACAATTATTGTTGACAGATAAGATTGAGTTTAAAAAGCTGCGTAAAGCCATTGGTAAAGAAAGCGCTGAATTCAAATTCAATTACAAAGACGATGATAAAATAGTGGGAACCCATACCATATCTCATTTAGCCAATAAAAAATTCTTTGGTAAAAAATGGTTTGATTTTACAGAAAAAGAACAAGAGGATATTTGGCATGTATTATACTTTTTTGATGGTAAATCAAATTTAAAAGAGTATGCTCTTAAACATTGGGACTTTACCGATGAACAAGCAGAAGCTATATCTAAGTTCAATGTAAAAGATGGTTATGCCAGTCTGAGTAGAAAAGCTATTGGTAATATCCTGCCTTTTTTGCAACAAGGTTATACTTATGATGTTGCCGTTGTAATGGGTGGTATAAAAAATGTATTTGGGGATGAATGGCAAAATAATTCAGCAGAAAACAATCAAAAGCAATTAGATTTAATTGATAACGTAGAAGACATAGTACGTTCCAAAATCTCAGGTGGTTTTATTGATACAGTCAAAGAATTGCTTCGCAAAGATTTCGAACTTACTGATAAAGAACTCAAAAAATTATATCATCATTCGGCAACCATAGACGCTCAAGCATTATTAGATAAATTACCGATTGGCAAGGAAGCCGATAAGGAAATACAAGCCATTAGAAATCCAATAGTTATTACTGCTTTGTTTGAGTTACGTAAATTGGTTAATGAATTAATTGAGGAACATGGTAAGATAGACGAGATAAAAGTTGAAATGGCCAGGGATTTGAAAGCCTCAAAAATGCAACGAAATAAAATTCGTAGAGAGCAGAAACGTCTGGAACGTGAAAATGACCGTGTGAAAGAACGTTTAAGAGAAGAAGGACAGCGTATAACCCACGATAATATTTTATTGTATAAACTTTGGGAGGAGTGCAAAAATACCTGCCCTTATACAGGTAATCCTATTCCGTTGCACAAACTATTTAGTGGAGAGATCCAAATTGAACATATCCATCCCTGGAGCCGCTCATTGAACGACAGTTTTAATAATAAAACATTGTGTTATGCAGATGAAAACAGACGTAAGGGAGACAGAACTCCATTTGAGTTTTATGGCAATGATGAATTGGATTGGAGTTCTCGAAAAGAACGTGCTTTAAAACTATTTTCTGATACAAAGGAATATCCAAATGCCTATCAAAAATTCAAGCGTTTTGTACAGCAAAAATTCGATGATGATTTCAGTACCCGACAATTGAATGATACACGCTACATTAGTAAAGAAGCGAAAGAGTACTTGTCACAAATTTGCAAAAATGTTATTGTTTCACCTGGTCAGGCAACTTCTAACTTGCGACAAAAATGGGGGATGAATAATATTTTAAATGATGAAAACGAAAAAACAAGGGAAGACCACCGTCACCATGCAGTTGATGCATTAGTTGTGGCTTGCACGAAAGTTTCATATGTACAGGAATTATCAAGATGGAATCGCTATGATCGAAATCCTGAATTAAAAGAATTTCCATTACCATGGGAAACTTTCAGAAGAGATGCAGAAATTGCAGTTGACAAAATATTGGTTTCCCACAAACGAACCGTGAATGATATAACAATCCGAATGCACAAAGTTGAAAAAAATGGGAAAACCCATAGTAATATAGGTATAGCGGCAAGAGGGCAACTTCATAAGGAAACAGTATTTGGTAAACGCAATTTTAATGGAGAGGAAGCATACCATGTTAGAAAAGCAATAGACAGTTTGACAACCGAAAAGCAATTAGAAAAAGTGGTTGATGAAACTATTAAAACTTTAATCCTAAAAAGGATTCAGGAATTAGGAGGCTTTATTAAAGGAGTTATCCCTCAAAATACATTCTTTATTACTGATGAAAGAGGAATAAAGCAACCTCAAATTTTCTTGCCAAATAAAAATGGCAGTCCGGTCCCAATTTTAAAAGTGAGGATGAAAGAAAATATAGGAGGAGCAGAGCAACTAAAAGACAATATAAATCAATGGGTAAATCCAAGAAACAATCATCACGTATTGATTTATAAAGATGAAAAAGGAAATTTGAAAGAAGAAGTTGTTACTTTTTGGACAGTGGTTGAACGTAAAAGACAAGGTTTTTCGGTATATCAATTGTCAAATGACGGTATGGAAATGATAACAACTTTACATATTAATGATATGTTTTTGTTGGGAATGAATGAAGAAGAAATAAATTGGCAAAATCCAGACTATAGTGTTTTGAATGAGAGTTTATTTAGAGTTCAAAAGCTTTCTTCAAAATTTTATGAATTTAGATTAAACTCTGCAGCATCAATCCAAAATAATTTCCACCCATTCTACATTAGAATTCAAAGCTTTGGAGATGGTAAAACTGGATGGGAAACATTCAAACCTATTAAAGTGAAAATTACAGCTGCAGGGAAGATACAGAAGGTATAATTCCGATAAGATCTTTGACATAAACTTTTTAATCTTAAACAACCAAACCACAACGGAAATCGACCTTCGATTTTTGTTTATGATGATTTAGTTGTGGTTTGATTAAAGATTAGAAAACACGATATTCAAATGCGTAATCTGGTCAAAGGAACTGAGGTTGTGGTTTGATTAAAGATTAGAAAACACGATATTCAAATGCGTAATCTGGTCAAAGGAACTGAGGTTGTGGTTTGAAAGATTAGAAAACACGATATTACTTTTCAGGATACCCTTTTATCTTCCCAGTTGTGGTTTGATTAAAGATTAGAAAACACGATATTTGTAATTCTGTTATGGATTAGAGCCAGTACGTTGTGGTTTGATTAAAGATTAGAAAACACGATATTCTGGAGTTATTGCGGTTCCACAAGGCGCTAGTTGTGGTTTGATTAAAGATTAGAAAACACGATATTCGGGATCTTGCTGAAGGTTGCCATATCTTAGTTGTGGTTTGATTAAAGATTAGAAAACACGATATTAGATGATAAGATTTTTGCAACTGTTGACGGGTTGTGGTTTGATTAAAGATTAGAAAACACGATATTTTGAGTGGGACATGAAGTGCAAGTCTGACCGTTGTGGTTTGATTAAAGATTAGAAAACACGATATTTTTTAGCATTTTCGATAGCTTCATCATCCGGTTGTGGTTTGATTAAAGATTAGAAAACACGATATTTAAAGGCTGAACTAGACGCTCATTCTATTGTTGTGGTTTGATTAAAGATTAGAAAACACGATATTATGGTTATATTGCAAAGTTGCTACTGTGCAGTTGTGGTTTGATTAAAGATTAGAAAACACGATATTAAGTTCTATTTGGAACAGAACAACTTTTTCGTTGTGGTTTGATTAAAGATTAGAAAACACGATATTTAAATATGTTCGCAGATGAAGATACAGACGGTTGTGGTTTGATTAAAGATTAGAAAACACGATATTTATGGCTGCATAATGGATCTATTTAATTATGTTGTGGTTTGATTAAAGATTAGAAAACACGATATTTTTGATTGAAAAAAACCAGGCCGTCGATATGTTGTGGTTTGATTAAAGATTAGAAAACACGATATTTCAAACATTCAATCATTGATGACAGTAACGTTGTGGTTTGATTAAAGATTAGAAAACACGATATTCTGGGCATTTCATTACTAGTCTTCCACTCAGTTGTGGTTTGATTAAAGATTAGAAAACACGATATTTCAAAAAGGAAACAAAAACAATTCTATACTGTTGTGGTTTGATTAAAGATTAGAAAACACGATATTATTAAACGATTATATGATTGCAATGGTTCGGTTGTGGTTTGATTAAAGATTAGAAAACACGATATTGCTATGGAATTCAATATAAAATATTTACCGTTGTGGTTTGATTAAAGATTAGAAAACACGATATTATTTTTCAATATAAGCATATCGCCTTCTATGTTGTGGTTTGATTAAAGATTAGAAAACACGATATTTTCAGGTATCTCTTTGCATTCAGCTTTGGGGTTGTGGTTTGATTAAAGATTAGAAAACACGATATTAGTCAATCCAATTTACTCGAACGCAATTCCGTTGTGGTTTGATTAAAGATTAGAAAACACGATATTTCTTTTTCTCCTTTCTTAAACCATTGTAGAGTTGTGGTTTGATTAAAGATTAGAAAACACGATATTTGCAGATATATACAAAAGAGTTACCTCATCGTTGTGGTTTGATTAAAGATTAGAAAACACGATATTTTCAAATTCAAAAGTATTTCTGATTTCCCGTTGTGGTTTGATTAAAGATTAGAAAACACGATATTCATAATAAATAATTTAATGATTAATAGCCTGTTGTGGTTTGATTAAAGATTAGAAAACACGATATTAGCAGTACATTTTTAGAACTCCACTATAGTGTTGTGGTTTGATTAAAGATTAGAAAACACGATATTATTGCCAAAGCAAAAGCCGACGGCGATACTGTTGTGGTTTGATTAAAGATTAGAAAACACGATATTTTTTTTATTTCGCCCTTGTTCAACTTGTCCGTTGTGGTTTGATTAAAGATTAGAAAACACGATATTTATTGTACTGTCGATACTGTTACGGGTTAGTTGTGGTTTGATTAAAGATTAGAAAACACGATATTTCTAAATCTTCTTTGCTTATAGTTCTCATTGTTGTGGTTTGATTAAAGATTAGAAAACACGATATTGGCTTGCGTTATCTCGATTTATATCCTTTTGTTGTGGTTTGATTAAAGATTAGAAAACACGATATTCTTTAAATAAAGTGGACCAGTTGCGGAATAGTTGTGGTTTGATTAAAGATTAGAAAACACGATATTAACCAGCCGGAGCAATTAAAAAAGCGTGTAGTTGTGGTTTGATTAAAGATTAGAAAACACGATATTAGCACGCCACTAGACTTTAAGGCAAAGAATGTTGTGGTTTGATTAAAGATTAGAAAACACGATATTATTACCGCAGGGTTTATTCTTATGCGCAATGTTGTGGTTTGATTAAAGATTAGAAAACACGATATTTTCAGGATATCAATGCTGTTATCGTTTAACGTTGTGGTTTGATTAAAGATTAGAAAACACGATATTTATTTGATAATCGATCAACAGAATAAGCCTGTTGTGGTTTGATTAAAGATTAGAAAACACGATATTCTTTCTCTTTCACATTCATGTCATTGGATAGTTGTGGTTTGATTAAAGATTAGAAAACACGATATTAAACGTACCGTTATTAATTGCTGATGCCATGTTGTGGTTTGATTAAAGATTAGAAAACACGATATTTAAATCCTTCTAAACAATAAGGATTATAGTGTTGTGGTTTGATTAAAGATTAGAAAACACGATATTGAAATACTATTTTAGCAGAGTGGACACTTGGTTGTGGTTTGATTAAAGATTAGAAAACACGATATTCTTTTCAAAGAAATAACCAGCATCAAATAGTTGTGGTTTGATTAAAGATTAGAAAACACGATATTTAATTGTCTACGTTTATTAATACTGCTTTCGTTGTGGTTTGATTAAAGATTAGAAAACACGATATTTATTGAATCCCCAGGAATACCCCATCGATTGTTGTGGTTTGATTAAAGATTAGAAAACACGATATTAATATTAAATGAATTTGACAAGATCAATTTGTTGTGGTTTGATTAAAGATTAGAAAACACGATATTAGAGAATAACTTATACAGCTTATTTGACAAGTTGTGGTTTGATTAAAGATTAGAAAACACGATATTCAAAGTTTGTTTTTTCATCAGGATTTTGCAGTTGTGGTTTGATTAAAGATTAGAAAACACGATATTTGTAATAATTTGAATTATTACGCTATTGTGGTTGTGGTTTGATTAAAGATTAGAAAACACGATATTTAATCAATCCGATAGGATTTGCGGTCATGGGTTGTGGTTTGATTAAAGATTAGAAAACACGATATTTCGGTACACTTGGCCATCAGTTCTGAACTGTTGTGGTTTGATTAAAGATTAGAAAACACGATATTAAACTTCTATCTGTATAAGGTTTGGCTTGAGTTGTGGTTTGATTAAAGATTAGAAAACACGATATTCAGCAGTTCGATTACAAGAACACTCAGCATGTTGTGGTTTGATTAAAGATTAGAAAACACGATATTCCGCTCAAAATGCTCTCTAGCTCATATACAGTTGTGGTTTGATTAAAGATTAGAAAACACGATATTGAGCAATATTTTGAGGAACGAATCGAGCAAGTTGTGGTTTGATTAAAGATTAGAAAACACGATATTTTCCAAGATTACGATAAATGGCCGCGCAGTGTTGTGGTTTGATTAAAGATTAGAAAACACGATATTTTATTATTCAATCATTCGCGCTGATGGTTTGTTGTGGTTTGATTAAAGATTAGAAAACACGATATTTAATTGCTGATTTATGATAACTTGATCTTAGTTGTGGTTTGATTAAAGATTAGAAAACACGATATTATTGATTTACAAAAGAATAACCGAGATATGGTTGTGGTTTGATTAAAGATTAGAAAACACGATATTTGGGAAGACATTGTCGAGGAAGTGAAAGCTGTTGTGGTTTGATTAAAGATTAGAAAACACGATATTTCAAGATTCTATGATAAAAATCGAACTTTAGTTGTGGTTTGATTAAAGATTAGAAAACACGATATTTTAGTGAATTTGATGATAAATTATTTCGGGGTTGTGGTTTGATTAAAGATTAGAAAACACGATATTTTCGCAAAGCAGCTTCCCTTTTCTCATCAGGTTGTGGTTTGATTAAAGATTAGAAAACACGATATTAAGACGTAATTGGCTTGTGTGAAGGATTGGTTGTGGTTTGATTAAAGATTAGAAAACACGATATTCCTCCAATAGGAACAATTGAGAATTACTTTGTTGTGGTTTGATTAAAGATTAGAAAACACGATATTCCAAGTGGAAATTGTATTTGGCCTTACCTGGTTGTGGTTTGATTAAAGATTAGAAAACACGATATTTTTGCAATTAATGATAATCCTGTTCCTTCGGTTGTGGTTTGATTAAAGATTAGAAAACACGATATTCAGCTAAGAATCTGGAATTGAATCCAATTTGTTGTGGTTTGATTAAAGATTAGAAAACACGATATTAACTGGGTAAAACAGTGTAGAAACCTGGATGTTGTGGTTTGATTAAAGATTAGAAAACACGATATTAGCGTTTAGATGTGGGGTAATCAATCTACCGTTGTGGTTTGATTAAAGATTAGAAAACACGATATTTTTGCATACTTCTCTAGTCTTGAGTTCTCAGTTGTGGTTTGATTAAAGATTAGAAAACACGATATTTGGTTATGGATCTCCATTACATAGAGTGATGTTGTGGTTTGATTAAAGATTAGAAAACACGATATTAATGATTTATATATATTGTCCGCCGTGGATGTTGTGGTTTGATTAAAGATTAGAAAACACGATATTAACAATTCCTAATGTTTGGGTAGTTAATCCGTTGTGGTTTGATTAAAGATTAGAAAACACGATATTAATTTAGAGATTTATATAAACACGTTAATAGTTGTGGTTTGATTAAAGATTAGAAAACACGATATTCTACTCTGTTTTGTTTAGGAATCCAAGGCAGTTGTGGTTTGATTAAAGATTAGAAAACACGATATTCTGCAGTAGAAAGCGGCGCTTTCACAAACGGTTGTGGTTTGATTAAAGATTAGAAAACACGATATTAAGTTCAGGATTAACCATTTCAAAAATTAAGTTGTGGTTTGATTAAAGATTAGAAAACACGATATTCATTCTTCCAAAGCTGGAAAGGATAAATCTGTTGTGGTTTGATTAAAGATTAGAAAACACGATATTTTGTCCCCTAATGAATTAAATACATCTATTGTTGTGGTTTGATTAAAGATTAGAAAACACGATATTGTATTAGTAGAAGATTTGATAAGAAACTTTGTTGTGGTTTGATTAAAGATTAGAAAACACGATATTATTGTCGATTGTGAAAACCAAGAGTTCTACGTTGTGGTTTGATTAAAGATTAGAAAACACGATATTATCCTGGTAGGTACCGAAACCGAACAAAAGGTTGTGGTTTGATTAAAGATTAGAAAACACGATATTGAAACAGCTCCAACACTATTGGCTTCCATAGTTGTGGTTTGATTAAAGATTAGAAAACACGATATTTAAATTCTTTTAACTTCAAATTATCACGTTGTTGTGGTTTGATTAAAGATTAGAAAACACGATATTTTTTAAAAAGTGTTGAATATCCAGAGCCTGTTGTGGTTTGATTAAAGATTAGAAAACACGATATTTATCATCGTAATTAGTATCGATATCATACTGTTGTGGTTTGATTAAAGATTAGAAAACACGATATTATTCAAAGGATTTACTGCTGAAGAAGTTTCGTTGTGGTTTGATTAAAGATTAGAAAACACGATATTTTTTTTATTTAGATCTGTAATTTCAGACTGTTGTGGTTTGATTAAAGATTAGAAAACACGATATTGAAACATACATCCCGGATGAAACGGACACCGTTGTGGTTTGATTAAAGATTAGAAAACACGATATTCAGACACAACCAATGGAAGCGTTTTCCGCGTTGTGGTTTGATTAAAGATTAGAAAACACGATATTGACGGGATTCTCAGGGATTCTACTTGCCTGTTGTGGTTTGATTAAAGATTAGAAAACACGATATTCAGTATCTTTGAGCAATGTGGGATGGTTTTGTTGTGGTTTGATTAAAGATTAGAAAACACGATATTTAAAGTTTGAAATACAATGACAAAGTCAACGTTGTGGTTTGATTAAAGATTAGAAAACACGATATTTTTAATGCCGAACGTAAAAAAGTAAATGCCGTTGTGGTTTGATTAAAGATTAGAAAACACGATATTTTATATGACGTCACCACCATGCCAGGCATTGTTGTGGTTTGATTAAAGATTAGAAAACACGATATTCTAATGCTTTTTCAACGTCGCGCACATAATGTTGTGGTTTGATTAAAGATTAGAAAACACGATATTTTACCCAAATTAGCCATTTCTTTTGCGCTGTTGTGGTTTGATTAAAGATTAGAAAACACGATATTGCAATCTTTACGCGCCCGTTGATTGAGAGTGTTGTGGTTTGATTAAAGATTAGAAAACACGATATTATGGCAATGTTTAATTGCAACGCCGCTTCCGTTGTGGTTTGATTAAAGATTAGAAAACACGATATTGAACTTGTATTTGGAAATCTTGTTTTTCTTGTTGTGGTTTGATTAAAGATTAGAAAACACGATATTTTATGGTTATACCGCAAACGATGTCCTCATGTTGTGGTTTGATTAAAGATTAGAAAACACGATATTAATGAACGTGTACACGAGAGAGTTCGACAGGTTGTGGTTTGATTAAAGATTAGAAAACACGATATTTCGTTGTTGTTATCATAAATGCTGTCTTTGGTTGTGGTTTGATTAAAGATTAGAAAACACGATATTATACTTTATGGCTGGTGATACTTACGACTAGTTGTGGTTTGATTAAAGATTAGAAAACACGATATTATAGGACCGTTATTTGATAGCTTTAAGCTTGTTGTGGTTTGATTAAAGATTAGAAAACACGATATTCTTTGATCTCTTGTTTGTCTGTGAACTCATGTTGTGGTTTGATTAAAGATTAGAAAACACGATATTACGAGCTTTTAAACACCGGATTCCAGATAGTTGTGGTTTGATTAAAGATTAGAAAACACGATATTCTTGAAGGTTCAATTGCTAAAGCCAACAAAGTTGTGGTTTGATTAAAGATTAGAAAACACGATATTTTTGTGAATCTTAATTTGCTTGCAGAAGGAGTTGTGGTTTGATTAAAGATTAGAAAACACGATATTTAGTACTTTAACATATATTTAACATTTATAGTTGTGGTTTGATTAAAGATTAGAAAACACGATATTCTTTAAAGATTGACAACAACAACGAGCCGGTTGTGGTTTGATTAAAGATTAGAAAACACGATATTTTGATTCAGGAGTAGGTTTCAAAGCCATGGTTGTGGTTTGATTAAAGATTAGAAAACACGATATTTTTGATTCGTGAATTCTGTTAGCCCCCCCCGTTGTGGTTTGATTAAAGATTAGAAAACACGATATTTGCCGGAAAGCCTTGGGTTTTATTGCCTGTGTTGTGGTTTGATTAAAGATTAGAAAACACGATATTCTATCTTGCTATTTGTTGGTGTACCTTGTGTTGTGGTTTGATTAAAGATTAGAAAACACGATATTTAATACTTTGATTTATGTACACGTTATTCAGTTGTGGTTTGATTAAAGATTAGAAAACACGATATTGTTGCAACCCAAATCGAATGTTGTGCAACGGTTGTGGTTTGATTAAAGATTAGAAAACACGATATTCCTTGAGATATTGCAAGATAATCGATACGGTTGTGGTTTGATTAAAGATTAGAAAACACGATATTTAAATCTTCTATTGCCTGAATATTCCTTTAGTTGTGGTTTGATTAAAGATTAGAAAACACGATATTTACAACTCAAAAATGTACGATAGCGTCAAGTTGTGGTTTGATTAAAGATTAGAAAACACGATATTAGCTGGCTTGTTACCTTCTGATAATCAATATAATAAAGGGTTGTGTCGTGATAAAAAATGCTTCTTTTATGGTCCGATAACCCATAATTGAGGCATTTTTCTATTTCAAAACAGTTCTAATTGTGTCGGTTGGGGTTCTTTAGGCACTTCAGCCTTACCCCAAAAATTGAGGATATTTCCGAATTGTTTGTCGGTTATTCGCAGGACACTTACTTTTCCTAGTGGCGGTAATAATTTATGAATTCTCTTTTCATGAACATCTGCACTCTCCCCGCTGGCACAGTGTCGCACATATACGGAATACTGCATCATGGCAAACCCATCTTTTAGTAAACTATTCCTAAAGCCAGAAGCATTCTTTCGGTCTTTCTTAGTTTCTGTCGGTAAATCAAAGAATACAAATAGCCACATAATTCGGTATCCGTTTAGCTCCATAATTTTGGATATTTTATTTTTTTTCGATCGCCCGTATAGCATTGCTGCAACGAACTGGCCGTTTTCTGTAAAGCTACCATCAAAGGGCTTTTTTCTTCTTTGAAATAAACAGTTCTTGTAAGGATTTGTAATAATTCAGCTTTAATGGTGGTATTCAGTTCTTGTTCTTCAAAACGTTGCATAATCTCATAAACCTTTTCATCAACAATTGGTCGGAAGGGTTCCATGATATCGTCTGCCAGGGCAAAAGCATTGTATTTGCTTTTATGATGAATGCCTAATGTATTCAATAAACCACTGCCCGATAGTGCTCTTGCAGTTGCTGCTCTTAAAATTGCATAGCCGTAGTTCAGAAAATTATTGGGATAATCCCCAAAACGTTCGCGTTTAAATTTAATCTCAAAAAATGATTTCCAGTATTGACTGGCTGCCACACCCTCCATATTAGAACTGTCGCCACTCAATACTTTAGATGCGAGAAAAGGGAATGAGTTTTTATCACAGGTGATCATTTCTAATAAGATTCCCTGATTGGTAATTTTCTCCATGATGGTTTGTTGCCACAATTGTTTCTTTAATGGAACACTGGCATTAATCTGGTTTTTAAAAATTTCCTGCTGAATATGATGACTGTTGAGGTTAAGGAACATTCCATTAGGAAGATGGTTAATACTGCAAATAATAACAGCGGTATTATTTTCAATTAATAAGTTCATGGCAGGAATACTTAAATAAGTTTCAGGATTATCAATTACAAGAAATCCTATGTCTTCAATAGGAACATTACTTTCCCTGACGTCTGATCTTAATACCAACTGAAGGTTTTTGGTAGTGATGACGGTCTTGTTTTCTACTAATAAAGTCCTTTTTATCATTTTTTTCTATCTAAACTAATTAAAAGCCTTTTCTACCTGTTACGGTTTTCCGTAAAGAACTTCGTTGACTTCATTATAAGTTTGAAGTATAAATAGAAGTTCTGATTATGAATAGGAATAATGACCGGGATATTGTTAATAAAAACCAAAAGACTGCATTCTGGTTGCATTCTCAAATTGTAAACTTGCTGTAAGTGGATATTCGCATTATTATAAAACTACATGAGCTTATAAAAGCGCAAAGAACAGGAACTCCTAATGAGTTGTCAAACAAATTAGGTCTTTCGGTAAGGACAGTTTTTAATTATATAAACTTTATGAAATCAGAGTTGGAAGCACCCATATCATTCAATTCACAAACTAAGAATTATTATTATGAAAAGGTTTGTGAATTGAGGTTTAAGGGATAAATATTTAAAAATGAATTAACCACAATTTTTTGAATTATGAGAATCATATTATCGTTAATGCTGCTTTTTTTTCTTTCGTGTAAACAATCTGAGCCTGAAAGACCAAATACATTTATGAGTTCTACCTCAAAATCAATCGGGCGCGGATGTTCAGGGAGCGATTACTGTTCAGCCTGTAAAAACTGCAGCGGTTGTAAGTATTGTGCAAAGCAGGGAGGGACTTGCGGAGTCTGTGCTCCTCAAATCCAGAAAACAAAAAAGCCTAAAAAGAAGAAAGGTAAATAATTCTTTTATGAAGGGATTTGCTTTAATAGCTTCAGTTGCGTTGCTTCTTGGCATGGCACCTATGCCAATCGGCTATTATACTTTTTTAAGGATACTTGTAACGCTGGTTGCCACAATCATTATGTTAAAAGAAATTAAGTATGGAGTAAGCATATGGCTTATTCTCTTGGGAATCATAACTATAATCTTTAACCCAATCTTCCCTTTCTACCTTTATCAGAAATCACTATGGATTCCTTTAGATCTGGCAACAGCAGTATTGTTTTTTAGTTATTCATTAAAAAAAGAGTAAAATTTGTTTTCACATTATCTCAAATACATAATACAAAATTTACACTTTGCGTCTGTAGTAATTACCAGATTTTTCAAGGTGCTTTTCCGCAGGAGGAAAGGAATTCAATTGTTGTATCTGGACTATGCTGCGGAACACCTGTTTGATAATAGTAATATCCTGATAAATTACAGGTTTGCCAATGCGCTTTATTACAAATTCGGCAATCATAAGACTTTGGAAAAGCAGCTCAAGATTTTTAATCTGAAGAATTTTGAAAAGGAATTCGACCTAATTGTTTATGGATTTTTCCGCAAGAAAATATACCGACTGAAATTCGAGCCTCAACTGCAGTTTGACAATGCAAATTTTAAAACCAGTTTCCGGAACCTCAATTTGAAATTAAGAGAACAACCAGTTATAGTACCAAAAAAAGGTTTCATCCGATTAAATATAAAAAAGCCCCTAACCGAAATCCCTGAAATTCAAATTCAGCGAAGACAGATAAGACTCAAAACAAATAATTATAACCAAAACGAATACATATGACACGAGATTACTATCAATTGCCAAAATCGAGCGCTATTATGCGTTTTCTATGGGAATGTGCGGGAGGCGACCGCTACCTGCTGGAAAGAGCGACCTATTCCGACCAGGTAAAATACATGTGCCTTGGCGGAATAGTTTTTGCTACCGGAGCCATGGCAGGTCTGGCCGGAGGATATGCTTTTTATACCATTTTTGAGCCAAGGGGATCGGCAATTGATAATCCCATAAGCATACAAACGATATTTCTGGCATTGATATTCGGAATCATCTGGGGACTGATGATATTTAATATAGACCGCTTTATCGTAACCAGTACAGGAAAGGGAGACGGAACAGAAGCAATAACAATAGGCGAATTAAAAAGTGCCCTGCCGCGTATACTGATGGGAATGATCATAGCTATGACGATTTCAAAACCCGTTGAAATAAGGATGTTCAAAACAGAGATTGATATTAAATTACATGAGAAACAAATTGAACAAAAACAGATTTATATCAATAAAATTGATTCTACTTTTAATAATGATATCAGTAATAAAAAGAAAGAGATTCAAGTTTTTGTTGATAGAAAAACTCAGTTAGAGAAGTTTTGTGATACATTAAAAACTAGGATTGATTATCAGACAGAAAATGGAGGATGCAAAGGAAAGTGTAATGAATACAAGAACCAGCTACTAAATAACCAAAACGAAATCAAGGCTATAGAGAATAATTTTGATTATGTTAGAGTAAAAAATGAACTTTTAACATTAGGGAAAGATAGAGATAAAAAAATAGCTGATGGAGAAAAAGTTGCCAATGGCTTAGACGGTCTTCTTGAACGCATCAAAATCGCGCATGAAGTAGCCGGCTTCTGGATTTCCCTTTTTATCACGTTGCTTTTCATGGCCATTGAGCTTACGCCGATTTTTTTCAAACTGATGCTCACTAAAACCACTTACGATTATCTGGCTGAAAACCGAGATGA